>Ga0180437_10001018_pt1 | contig 49700 bp, 70 predicted proteins | sample SS_ome_4_FD_132410 | JGI IMG/M metagenome (GOLD analysis project Ga0180437, IMG submission 132410) | Hypersaline lake sediment archaeal communities from the Salton Sea, California, USA - SS_3_D_1 metaG | ecosystem: Environmental > Aquatic > Non-marine Saline and Alkaline > Hypersaline >... | reverse complement strand
GAAGAATGACCGCGCTATCAAGAAAGATACCATCAGTGTTACTCAGATATTACAGCCGTTGCAGATTCATTTCCTCAAAGCTCAACATGATTATTTCGTATCCCCCGATGACATGATGTTTGCTACGTTCGGGTCGGCATGGCATTTGCTGGTAGCAAACGAGGCTGAGACATTGAAAGAATACGGACGCAGACATGAGTTGGGGGAAGAGCTACAAAAGCTAAAATCTGCACAGCAGGAAAAGCTAACGAAGATAACGATGCAGATGATACATGATTTTGTTGATAAGGAATGGCAGGCTGGGGAATACGGCTATCCTGAATCATACGAGGTGATGGGGATGATAGCTGATTTCATTAGGCAAGTGCTGAAGATGGAGGTGGAGGAAGATAATGGAACTGACTGACTTCGGGCTTGAGATAATCCGTGCAGGTAATGGCTACACTCTCCGCTTTCCGAATGACATGGGAGACGGGTTTTGCCTGGATGTTATCGAAGACGATGAATCAGACGAGCTTAAAAGCGATGAAGAACTATTGTGGCACGTCATGGAATACTTTGGCATAGGGGGTAGCAAGCATGACCCTGAGAGGTTGAGAATAGTGAGGGAAAATGACCAATCGTTGCCTTAAGGAGGATGGTTGTAAATACCAAGACAAGAATGGAGACTGCACCCTTATGGAATGTATCTATTACATAGACAAAGAAACCTTGGGGGATATAAAATACCACAGGCTGGTTGACGAGGGGAGGCATGGTAAATAAATCAGAGAAAGGAGCAAGGAATGAAGCAAAGGCAAAGAAGGAATTACTCGAAGATGGATACGAGGTGGAGTCGGTTAAGCGACTCAAGTATGGTCGAACAGACTTCTTCGGTTTATTCGATGTTATCGCTATTAATGGCGAACACGTTCGACTTATCCAAGTCAAAAGTAATCGACGTGAGAGCAGGAAAGACAGAGAAAGGATACGTAGATTTAGGTGTCCTAATTCGTGTTCCAAAGAAGTCTGGGTAATGCACGACTACAAGGGATGGAAAAAATATGCCATTTTATGAATACAAATGTAGGCATTGTGGGAATGTCCACGTTGAGAGAAGGTCAGTGAAAGACCGAGATAAAACCTCTCATTGTCAGTGTGGATACACCTGTAAGAGAATAGCGTCCGCACCATCTGGTCTTATCGGTGGGCCGACACCAAAGTTTCACAGGAGGTAAATTGTGAAAAAGTTTATTTTTACTATTCTAACATTGTTAGCCCTGGCGGGGTTTGTAATCAGCCAGGATGCAGTAATCCAGTGTCACCCTAACAGGCCAACCAACTTTCATGGTGGTTCAAATTGCGAGATGGTTGGATTGGCCTGGAGCCACGATGGCTCTGGGTATTTACGGGGATTCGAGCTTGAGAGAAAGAAGCACGGTACTGGCTGGATTGAGATAGCCAGGCTCGATTCGGCAGCACGTTCTTACACCGACAGGAACGTTGAAGAGGGAGATGTGTGGAGCTACAGGCTACGTGCACTTGGCAGGCATGGTTCATCCCAGTGGGTATATACAACCATTACGGTCCCAAAGTGTGATACTCCCGAACCCAAGCCCAAGAGGGATTGCGAAGTAAACCTTGACTACTTCTACGGAAGCATCATGGATTATTATTCCGAAGAGAAGGGCAAGTATATGTACTATGTCAGTATCAGGTGGGGTGTCGATAGGGTTAACCGCTCTGGAACCTGGACACTGTACAAAGTCAGATATGGTAAGGATAAGATGACCAGGGAAATCAAAGAGGCGTTCTATAAGAGACTATTTGTAATTGATAGGCAGGAGCCTGGAAGTGGCGAGACCGATTTTGTTTACGAAGATTATAATGTGTCACGTAATCAGCACGTGATGTATCTGCTGGTGTGGGAATGTGAGAAGTGTAAGCCTGGGGAGAAATACGGAATAGTCCACCTCTACATTCCAAGGACATAACGAGGTAATCACCTATGAAGAATACAAAGTATGTTACTGCGGTCCTGGACATCCAGGGCCGATTCGGTAAGACCGATGATATTGAGGCCAACTGGTTTTTTGCCAAGCTCAGGTCTCACGGGGTTAAGTATTTTCGGCACACACCATGGGCTGTGTGGGGGGAACAATATCCGTGGTCACATATGTTCAAGAAGCACCCAGATGGGGGGTACCAAATCTTCGAAAAAGCTGGAGACCCAAAGTCAGGCACGAATTGGAATCCACTGTTCTGGAATAATATCCGCAGGCTCAAGAGAATTGCTGGTCACTGGAGAATAGCCCCATACCTTGATTTCGGTTGTCACTGTAGTACTAATAAGAAGCTACGGGACAAGCATCCACTCTATAACAATGTAGATGGCATTGACGGAATGTACGATACAAGTTATAAGGCCCAGATTATGTGGAGAAGAATCATAGGGCAGTTTGTCAGGACCTACGGGACCAAACGCATCAAGTGCCCGACGAAGTTCAAGGGAATTAAAATCCTTGGACCAGCACCTTGGTATGGACTGGGGAACGAGCTTTACTGCCAAAAGAACCAGGACCATGATTTTGGAAGAGACTGGGCCTACCCGAAGGCATCGTTACTGCGGTCGCTTGGCTACAGTAAGCCCATACTGTTTTCTGCCCACGAGTACGCTGCCCATGCCATCAGGGGCTATGTAAGCTCTGAGGGGGATTGGCTAACTGAATTTAAACCAAAAGATACAGTCCGTGTATTTCACGGGATAGATAAGTGGGAGGACTTTACTCAGTTTGTTTACCCTGAGAATAGCTCCCTGAAGGCTGGTCGTGGATGGGCTGTTAGTGACGATGGCACAAACTGTAAAGACCCGTTTCGTCAGGCTATTTGTGTAAATGTCGATAGGTATTGCAGTGCCGATGTTCCTTCGGTCATAAGTTTTATGCACAGTGTAAAGCTCTACGCAGAAACCGTTGGTAAGAAGCGTTCTTACTTTCACCACATGGAAATGCTTCCAAGGTCTGTCAGCGAAACCTACCAAACACTCGGTAACCTAAATGAAAAGAGAGACCAGAAGGTCTATACAGCCGTATCTATGGATGTTTTCGGAGAGGACATCTCCTGGAAAATTCCGAAATGGGCCCGTAAAAGATGGCTTGAATAAAGTGGTTGACAACTCGACAGTTTTTGTGGTATAGTGTAAACAATGGGAGAGATGGCTGATGCTCAAATTGAAGATGGGATTGCCTGGTATGCAGGCACAGACCCTATGTCCCTCCCGTTTGATAACGACACTAATGAGAAATTAAATAAATTTATGGAGGTGTTTAATATGGCTGCTTATCATGCCTATGTGAGGATTGACCAAATCTTGACAAAGGAAGGATATCAATCAAGAGAAGGTCATCCTCAAACAAAGTATGCCCTCAAGTGTACGAACAAAGATGGAAACACCGTCTGGTTCAATCTCTTTGCAGCCCCAGAGAAAGAGAATACTATTCTGAGAGACGTGGAAGCAGGTAGCGGTGTAAAAATCACGTACATCAAGAGTGGCAACGAGGGGCAGTTCAGGAATATCGTCGGTATTGAATATGCCCAGGTGAGCGTTCCAAAGAAACAGGACCCTCAGGAAAAAGAAGACAGTATAATCATGCAGGCTATGGTAAAAGCCTCTGCTGCTGCCATGGCCTTTTCTGTCAAAGATTCCGACGAGGTTGCCAACACGATTTGGGATGTAGCCGAGGACCTTTTCTCAAAAGTTACAGGGCGACGCTATGGGAGCACCGCTATAGAGAAAGAGTCCCCGAAGAAGGCTACCGCAGAGATGACCCAGGAAGAAGCTGAGTCATACGAAGACTCTGAAGAGGAAGTCCCGTTCTGATGGCTACCTGGCGAGAGAACGAAGATGTATCCAGGCATTATTTGGATATAATCGTCTCTAGAATAAATAAACCACGGCCGATGGAGGTCCATGCTTCTGATGTGGACGGATTATGTCTGTTGAAGCCCTACTACCGTAGGGTGATTCAACCTCCTCTCCCGTTATCAGACCTTTCCTCCCTCTTCCTAATGCGTGGCCTAGCAATCGAACGCTATATGGTCGAGGGAGGACCACCCTCCCCAATACAGAAGGACGGAATATGGTGCTCAATAGACGACGTGCTTGATGTCGGACCAGTAGAGATAAAATCTACCGTCAAATCAGAGAGGAACTTCCATCCAATAGACACATACCCACACTGGACAACACGAATCAAAACTTATTGCTATGCATACGAGACAAACACATTCCACCTGTCTGTATATTTCTTAATGGGAGACTACAGGGATGTCAGAACTTCACTAAGAAGTTACACGCTTGAATTTAGTGACTCTGAATTACAGGAAAACTGGGGGTTGATACAGGAAAGGAAAAAAATCCTCGAGCATATGTGGGAGACGAACGAAGTTATCTCTCCAGATATGGTCGATGCGTACCACGAGCAGCAAAGGGGACGCTCACGGTACTGGCAGTGTGAGCAGTGTGAACTGAAGGAGGTTTGCTACTTCCATAATAAATGTTTAATGGAGAACGATAATGGGAAGCTCGAAAGAGTCCAAGCAGAATTTACCAGTGAGGGTTGAGGTTGGAAAAGACATCTCTAAAAGAGATTTCCTTTATATCATAGAGGGCGAAATTGAGAAGCTCAAGACTGAAATTTCTGCTGGTTTTCTTAGGCTTGGGATGCTTTTTAAGTATGTTAAAGAAGAAAAGCTCTACGAGCTTGACAAGGAAACGCACCCATCCTTCAAGTCCTTCTGTGCCCAGTTTGGATTCAATTACAAGTCGGTGCAGTCATGGGTACATATATACGAACTCTATGTTCTTGAGATGGGACGTTCCCAGGAAGAACTCCAGCAGGCCACTTGGGGACAGCTACAGGTCATCAACCCAGTCGTCAAAGAAGACCCAGACAGATGGATTGGGATGGCCCAGACGCTTAGTCGGGGGGACTTGATAAATGAAGTTAGAAAAGCCAAGGGAAAAGAAGAGATGGGCCCAGAGAAGGCTGCCACATCTTCCATTGATGTCAAATCCTACGAGGAATACGTGGCTGCCTCGCCATGCTGTGTATGCGGTAGAAAGCCGATTGAGAAAGCCCATTTCCCAAGAACTCGGGTCAGAGCAGAGAGGCCTTGGCATTATATCCCCCTGTGCCACGACTGCCACATCGGAGACCTTCACCAACACGGAATAAATCACTTCCTAGTTCTTCACAAAAACAACATCTTTAAGTTCTTCTATGATTACATAGAAAATGTTAACCGCAACCTATAATGTCTACGAGTGTAACCGATGCAAGAATATGACAGTTACATTTCCAAAGCCAATAGAGAGATTCTGCAAGGCACACAAAAAGAAGCTAACTGGAGGTGGGGACCTAAGGGGTCACCTCCCACACTGTGAGTTTCTTGAGAAAGGAAAACCAAAATATATTGAAAGAGAAGGGTGGAAATGAATAATACGGAGAGGAGAAAAGATGTCTTAATGCTCCAGGAGCATCTCTCCGTTTGCCAGGAGATGCTCGACAAGGGAGATGTCGAGGGCGTCAAGTTATACCTTGGATACAAAGAGGGACAGGAGAGACACATAGAGTCTGGCCTGCCATTCAGTCAACAACTCTGGAACTGGATAGAGGGTACCGATGGCTATTTTACTCTCGAGGAGGTTTATCGTTCGTTTGAGCTTAGGACTAAAAAAGAGAAGCTCAGGGCCAGGAGGGAACTACACAAGCTAAAAGAGAAGGGGGAGATACTCAAGCATGGTTCCAGGGATGGTGAATACAGGAAGTTAACAAATGCTCTCGAAGAAATGGGCTGGAAAGATGCGAGTGTTATTCCACTTGATATAGACTTTCCTCTGAATATAGGTGGATTCTTTCAGGCCTACCCAAAGAACATGGGCGTCATAGCTGGTGCAAAGGACTCAGGGAAGACGGCGACCCTCTTGGAGTTCGTGAAGAGAAACATGGAGAAGTGGGATATACACTTTTACACAAACGAGATGGGGAAAGAAGAACTGAAGCACAGGATTATGAAGAGAGAGGATATAAGAGTCCAAGACTGGAACTTCCATGCCTATGAATGTACCGAGCACTACGAAGACCACATAGCAAGGTACCCAGACTCAATCCACGTCGTTGATTACATCGAGGTGAACGACGCCTTTTACAGGGTTGGCGATTACCTCAAGTGGATGCACGAAGCCCTTGGGCAGGGATTTATCTTCCTCGGACTACAGAAGGACTGGGGGGCACCCTTGGGACGTGGGGCTGCCTTCTCCCTGCAAAGGCCACGGCTTTACATCACAATGGAACGTGGCGTGGCAAGGGTTGTTTCCGCAAAAAACAGGACACCAACCTGTGAACACAGCCCAGTGGGGAACATACTCTATTACGGCCTTGTTGACGGGTGGAAGCTGGTTGCTAAAGGGATTTGGCACCCAGAGATGCCTGGTGAGATAGACGAATACCTGGGAATAAAAAAGGGAGTATACGGAGGATATCAGTATGGTGATAAGCAAAGCTACTAAACTAGCCAAGAGATGGGCAAGCGAGGAAAATAACCCACACGGCGACAGCTACTACGCCGTCCTTGACTTTATAGGATTTCTTTATATGAATGGATTTACCATTGACTCAAGATATATTAACGAAGATGCTAAGGAACAGGAGGATTTAATTGATTCAAAGAAGTAATCGAAATAACAGGTTTAACTACAAGAAATTAACAAAGGCAAACGTCGAGTGGCTTGCGACGCATTACTGCAAACATGGGAAGCCCTATACAGAACACCCATCTTGCTTCTTCAACGAAAAACCAGATACCTCACCAATTCAGGAGAGGGTCGGGTTTTTAGACATTGAGACATCAAACCTCCATGCACCATTCGGATATGTACTTAGCTGGTGCATAAAGGAAAAGGACGGGGGCTTAGCTGGGACGCACATTACTGCTGAAGAGTTCGAGGCCGAGAAGAACAGCAGGCTTCCAACAAAAGTCAGAATAGACAAGCGTGTTATCAGGGAGTTTACAAAAGAGGCCAAGAGATATGACAAGCTCGTTGTCTACTACGGAAAAAACAGAAGGCATGACATTCCGTTCCTAAGGCACAGATGCATCAAGCTGGGCCTGGACTTTCCCCTATACGGGGAGGTCTTCTGTGTTGATATGTACGACTGGGCGAAGAACTTCCTCAAAATGCCATATGGTAGGTATTCGCTTTGGTCTGTATGTACTGAACTGGGCATAAAGGCCAAGGGGACAAAGTGCCCGATGTACTACTGGCCAAAGGCCAGCCTGGGTCACATGGGGGCCGTGGAAACAATTTATAAGCACAACATAGATGACGTTGTGTGCCTAGAACCCCTTTATAATTACCTCGAGCCGTTTGCACGGAGAATGAGGACCAGTGCGTAAGTCTCTGTATGCTTTAAAATCTCTCTCGAATTTTTTTTCGACTTAAGGGGTTTGTATATATGGAGAATAAACGATACGGTGGGTGCTTTAATATCCCAGCTTACCGAACAGATTACTACGACAAGATTTCCTCGGCAATCAGGAGGACCAAAATAATGGATGAACATCTGAAGATTACAAAGGAGTCCGTTCTAAGGGCAGCGAAGAAGTGCAGCCAGGCCAAGGACATTCTTTGTGAATTATTTCCTGAGGTATTTGAAAAAAGTATTAACTACAAGGACCAAGAGTTACTAGGTATTATCCTTAGGACCAAGAGTTACTCTGGATATATTGATTGTGAAGAAGAAGAGTGGCTTCCCAGGGAGAGATACCTGCTTGCGAATATCCTTCAACGTGGGATTAGGGCCGTTGTCTTTGAAGAGCTTTCTGACCTTGGCCCTGAAAATTTCTGCAAAAAGTATAGGTATGTCAAAAAAAAGACTTGACAACTCGACGGTTTTTATGTTATGATATAGATAATGACTGAGAGGTGGTATCCTAGCGTAGGCTGGAGTTACTTCGTACCTGAAATGAAAACACTCCAACCGTTTGTACTGGAGACCACAAATAATTGTATGAAAGGACACAAAGGGGTGTCGTTAGAAAGGGTTACTTCGGAAAAATCATCAGAATATCTAGCTGACATTTTTGGTTCAAATCCAAATCGGCCCACTAGACGGGCCGATAGATTAATCAGCCCCAGTGCTGGGGCAGCGACTCTTTCGCTTGTTACCCCCGTTTAATAAACTGGAGACAAAATGCCAGAGGAACAAAAGAAAAAATTAAGAGTTGGCCAATTCACCATAACGAAGATTAACAATGGCTGGCTCTGTCGCTGGGACTCTTTTGTCCCCGAGCTTAACAGTGTAGTTCCGAACATAGAGTTTCGGCTGACACTCGAGGATATCTTTGAGCTTATCAGGGAAATGGACCCAGATAGGCCAGAACCTAAGATTACACCAGCGACAACAATGCCGAACGTAAAGCCATCTGCTAAAAAGTAGGTGGAAGAGCTACCGACTGAATAATTGTGTGGCGTAGGCCAGGGATACTTCGAAATTGTAAACGATTTCTCAGGCATGGCTGCCATAAAAAAGCCACCCTCTCTGGCCGACTGTTCCCACACCAATACTAATCTGACGGAGGTAAACAATGTCAAGATTTAGCGAATCAAAAAGGGGTCTGAACAAGACCACAAACTACGAGGGTCAGGGTGCCTACCGCATGACCCCAAAGTTTGAACTCTATACTCTTGTGTGCACAAGCACGTTCAGCGACAAGTTTTACACCACAAACAAATCCGAACTCGATAGACTGAGAGACATCCTTTCAAAATTATCCCCCTACAATGACCAGCCGTTTATCTGTAAGCTGGCCGTCTATGCCAGGGAAAACATGCACCTGCGTACCATCCCACTCGTCCTGATAGTTGAGGCCATGAAGGCCAACTTCTATATCCCATGGGAGGTTATTACCCGTGTTATCCAGAGGGCCGATGAAATCTATGAACTTCTGGGGTACTACGCTATGGCGAATGACAGGAAGGGAACAAAACGCCTAAATAAATTGGCAAACCAACTAAAGAAGGGGGTTGCAAATGCTTTCTATAAATTCGACGAATACCAATTTGCAAAATACAACCGTCCCGTATCTCCCTCACTTAGAGACGCTCTATTTCTTACGCACCCTGTGCCAAAGGCTGGATTCAAAAGGCTTTTCAAAAAGATTGCAGACGACAGCCTGGAGACTCCTTACACCTGGGAGACACAGCTTTCAGAAAGAGGAAATACAAAGGAAGTCTGGGATGAATTGATTGCATCGAAGAAGTTGGGGTACATGGCAACACTCAGGAACCTAAGAAATATGCTCAGCGTAGACGCTGACATGGGGCCTGCCCTTAACTATATCTCAAATAGAGAGGCTGTACTCAGGTCGAAACAGCTTCCGTTCAGATTCCTATCTGCTTACAGGGAGGTTAGACGGGCCCAGCCAACGTTCCAAACATCAGCAACGCTGAACGCAATTGAGCAGGCTGCTAAATATTCGGCAGACAACATTCCATTTCTCGATGATAAAATCCTTATTGCATCTGATTGCTCTGGGTCGATGGGGGCACAGATATCCCCAAGGTCAAGCCTGATGTACGCTGATATAGGCATGCTGCTCGGACACATGGTCCACTACAAGAGTCCGAAGTCTATATATGGGCTGTTCTCTAATGACTTTATACCGTGCACACCAGCAAACACGAACATCCTTGAGGCCATGGAGGCAAACCGTGAGAAGTGCGTGATGGGTGCTACGAATGGTCATAAGATATTCGAATGGCTCATAAGAACTGGGAACCAACCAGACAGGGTTATGGTGTTCACTGATATGCAGATTTGGGATAGTGAAGGCTGGTGGATTAATGGCCCACATACATATTCAATGAGAGATATGTGGTATAGGTACAAACAGATTGTCCCCCATGCAAAGATGTACCTATTCGACCTGGCAGGATATGGACAAACACCGATAGATATGAGTGAAAAGGATGTGCACCTACTTGCTGGGTGGTCAGACAAGATGTTCCCAATTCTTGAAAGGTTGGACAAGGGTGAGTCTGCCCTTGCGGAAATCGAGGCAGTAAAGCTATGACATTCACTGTAGGTCCCCGTGGAAAGGTAGACTCCCACAGTAGGGGATTCAAGAAGAATGATTATGTGTGTATAAAGTGTGGCCACGTGCTTAGGAATAGGCCCGTAGCCACGGACTTTGTCATCTGTCCAAGGTGTAACAATTTTATGAAAAGAGAAGATGGGAAGATGGTGTTTGTGAGATGATTAGAAAAGAGAAGCTCTTTGGTAAGGAGGGGTATTTATACCTCGGCCCACAGAAGAAAGGGTTCTTTGTGAATCGAGTTACTGGGAAGATGCCAAACGGTGCTGGCTATGACAAGATAAATATTTCAGAAGTGTATGAATCGAAAGGCCGTATTAATATAGCTATGAAGAAGATGATACCAGTCGAGAAAAGCTCTGGGAAGGTTTATGCCTCCACATCCATAAAGACAGATTTTATTTCGGAGCTAACCCAGGCCCTAACAATGTTAGCCACAGAAATCAGTGGGATTCCTGCACAGGTTCCAACAGAGAGAGACGTCGAAAGGTCCAGAGATGAAGTCCAAGACTTCTTAGATTCCCACGGTGGGAAGATGATTGTTTAGTATCCAGTCCTGCTCCGTCTCCGCTTCTGCATAAATGCCTCATGTCTTTCCTTCATAATCTTTTCTGTATCTGCTGCTGGGTTTCTGTGCCAGTAGTTCACGTACAACTTTCCAAGTAAATCAATCAGGTCCTTTGTCAGTCCGTGTGGATAGGCACCTACCTCTTCAATCAAGTCAAACATATTGTCCATGACATAAAGCTCACCATTAAATGCAGGGTTAATCAATGCCTGAATGTCTAAATCTTTACTCTCCGCACGAACGTCAACATCTAGTGGGGAGATTGGAAGAGCAACCCCTCGCACTTTTCTTTCTTGCAGGATATCACGGAATATATACTCCTGCTGGCCAGCGTTATCAATTCTCCAAATCCTTGGAAAGTATTTTTCGTGTGCACCGAAGAGGGCATCCATGAATTTATTCGGGGATTGGAACCTGTCCGTGTGTGTCCATACAACAAATTTCTTGATAGATTCCCGTGGCTGACCCCCAATCAGCATGGCATTACGGGACCCCTTCTTAATCATCTTTGTCTCAGCAAAACCTCCTGGGTCTATCATCCCTATCAGTGGCACCTCTGCCAACCTAAAAGCCTCACCGTCATCATTACACACAATGTAAAGACCCTTCTCTCTCTGCTCGAGCCTGAATCTTTTTAACCAGGAGACCTGGAACTTGTTAAGGCCAGACGCCTTGCTCGGGTTGTTTTGGTGTTGAGACCAGTAGATAATCTGCTTTTCTGGGTTGTTGAGCATACGGACGTAATACTCGGTAGGAAATCTTTCGGGCCAGTTGGACTCCCCATCCTCAACCTCTGGGTTTTGAATCCATCTGATGTGCGGTTTTTCTTCTAACTCGGAGTCCTTTCTCGCTGGCACCATCCTCCACTCGTACTCTTTATACTTATCCTGCACATAGTGGAAGTAGTCTCCCGTGCTCCAGTGGGTTCCGACTATTTCAACGGTTGAAGCATCTGGCCTTGTCCAGTCAGGCTGGACCAGAAGCTCATTAACATTATCAAACCATCTAAATACCTTTTCCATTACCAACGGTGATTCCATAGCATCCTGTCCAACAAGGTCATCAATCTTAATTGTGGTGTAGTGTCCTGACTGGGCAGCACCTCCGACACCGATAGCCTGTATGCTAGGTTCACTGTAAATACCCTGCCTTGGAAGTTCCGTTACGGTGCCAGACCATCTATGGCTTCTGGTCCATGTTGTATCGACGGGGTGTAATATATCATTATAAAGTGCACGAAGCACCTCATTGTTTAGGATTTGTCTTTGAATCCAGAGGTTCATATTCATGGCGATACGCTCATTCTCAGAGGCGATTAGCTGCCTCTCCTCTGGGTCTTGCAGGTAGGTGTAGATTGCTTTCCACTTTGTGAAACAGGTGGACTTCAGCCAGTCCCTCGGCATACCGATTGCCTTTCGCCTGATTCTTCTGTCTTGGGAGAAATTACAAAGTGGCTTGTGTATCTGTGGCGTGATGATTCCACCCTGTCGGACGGGCCCACCACATATTTTTACGAACTCATAAAATGAAGTATCACAGATTGCCCTTAGGTAGAGGGTCTTCTGTTGAAGGGTCAGGCCCTCTGGGAGTTGTAGGTGAGTATTCATTATTTATCCTCTCTAATAGCTCTGGACTTAGAACCTCCACCTTTCCCGTTACCTTCTTTGACTCTGTTACCGTCCTGTCTGGCTGTAAAGCACTTAGAAGTCGAGCTATAATTTTGATGGCCTCGTTTTTGTCACGGGCCGTTGCTGTCTTGCTGTCCCTAATGGTTTTAGCGACCCTAAGGCACTCCTCAAGCTCGCCTATATTCTTTTCCCTAAATTCCTTTAGATATGATTTACTCATTTAATTATCTTCCATGCGATATTTGCCAGCAACGTGACGATGGTGATTATCGCTGCGTACAAAGCCCCTATTTTCTTCTGAACGGCACTTCTCTGCTCGTTAACATCCTCTAGGGCGTCGATGCGAACTTCGTGGTGGTCCATTACTTCACAGGCTTTATCTAACTTCTTCTCTATATTAGATGCAGTGGTAGTAAGGGAGCCCAGCGTCTCAGAGACATGGTCTCTCCATGTGGCGACAGGTGTAATGTTATTTGGCATTTCTAATCTCATTATATAGGATGAATCCCCCAGCAGCGACGGCAATAACAGCAGACCCTTTGAATTTCATTTTTTCCCACCCAAGTCTCTTTTCCGCTAGGGACAGTCGTGATTCGCACGTTTTTTTTAGATGTTCCTCGTTTAGGTATAGCTGTTCGAACTCTTGTGCTGTGGCTATGCACCTCTTTATGATTTCTTCCTGTGTAATTATTGTCATTCTACACTTCACGAATCTCTGCTCGTACATACTAACCAGCTTTTTGTACTCTTGAATCTGGAGATTTGCGTTGTACAGCTTATCGTTTACATCAGTAAGGTTTCTCCCAGCCTCTTCGAGGTCTGTTATTGTTTTCCGAACAGCCCGTATCTCCCTAGTTTTGTCACCGACTGCCTTAAGTAGGTTCGATTTTTGTACATTCAGCACAGCCACCTCTTCAGACAGTTCCTCGAGTCGCTTCCTGGCGTCCTTTTTATAGTCATTATACTCGGCACTTATGGCCTCGTATTTCCCACGCTCTATAGAAATCTTGGAGTCCATATAATTTTCGATAGCCTGGTATCCAGAGTAGACCCCGACTAGTATGGCAGCAGCCAGGATAATTCCACCAACCTTTTTAGCTATCTTTTTCAACGAATTCCTCCTTCTTTTGTAATAGCCTCTTCCCTGCGTATGCCCCAAAGACAAGGCCGAGCGTTGTTGCAAAAGCCTGAAATGGGGCTGTCGGAAAGAACGTAGCCCAGACGTAGCTTGCGGTGAGCAGCCCAATGGCTATTAGCACGGCATGTGTTGTTCTAAGATTCAATAGAAAATATCCTCTGTCTTTGCAGTCCCCTTCTTTCCCCTCGGGTTTTCTCTATAGGGACTGTCATAAGACTTTGATTCCAATTTTTCAAGCTCACCCCTAAGTAGGTTCTCGAACTTTTCTATCCTCTCCTCTAGCTCACGCTCTGTCTTTGGTGGGTTTTTCTTAGACTCTTCGGCAAATTTCTTCTTGAGGTCATTTATCTTCCACTGAATTCTGGCCTCTGCATTATTCCTTGTGTACTGAAGCGTGAACTTGTCCATAAACCATGCCATTGTCCCAAGGTCATTCTGAAGTGCCTGGTATGCTTTTTGTTTCTCCTCACTACGCATACCCTTGAATATAGATGTAATTGGGAGTAGCCTTTTCACCGTATACTTGCCCATGTCGTATAGTATTTTATGTGTTGGGTCAAAGTTGTTCCAGATGGGAGTAAAGTCAACACCCTGATTTGAAAGCATCTCGTGACCAAATTGATAGAGTGGGTTTAGGTCCCATTTTAGCCTATTAAGTATACCCCTAACCTTGTCTGGCTCGTCCCCAATACTTTTGAATCTGTGGTAGTATCTTAAGAACACGTTATCTGGCGAGGCAGCGTGAACTACCATCTCTCTCTTGTTCCCCTCGTCATCTATGTACTCCTTACTGTACTTTAGCCCGAACTGGTCAGTCTCGAATCCAAGAATATGGAACGTCATCTCCCTTAGGGCGACAGCACTAAGTAGGCCACCAAGGGCCTTCGCCATATGCTTTTCTCTCACAGATGGCTTGTCTCTAAGTCCAGAAGCATACTGAAGATGTTTTCCTGCCGAGCGAATCATTTCCGTCTGTGCTGCCATCATGGCTATCTTGAATGTAGGTGTGAAGAATATCTTATTAAGAACGACCCTGGTTCTTGGTGGGATAGATGCGTAGTCCCCGTGTATTCTGGCAGCCATATATGCAGAGTCCTTCGCTGTTCTTCCCTGCATCTTATATTTGTTATACGTAACCAGCCTGATAAATTTATCCATCGTCCAGGCTGCATCCCAGGACATCCTGTATATTGGTGCTTTCTTCTGTCTTTTGGCTTGCTTTGCAAGCACGCTTCTTTCGGACAGGGCCTTTATGTCTTCGTTGAACTTCTCGAAGTGGGGTGCGAATGGCGTCGAGGCCAGACCCCAATACATAGCCTCCCAATAATCCGTTGTCTTCTTAGTTATATCCTTAACGGCTTTTTGTATAGCCTTAGGAAGATGCCTACTTGTCAATGTTCCAGCCCAAAACGCCTGCTTCACGTCATACATTGGAAGGAAGAACGGGTTGTAGAACTGGAGCATCTTTATTGTTCCGAGGGTCCTACTGATTCCAGGTGGCATCCAACTATCCTTCATAAGCTGCTTTGCCAGATAGTCGGCAAACTCTGGGTGGGCCTCGAATCCACGAAGGCTCGGGAACTCTCTCTTCGGAAGGCCAACATAACCCTCGCCCTCACCCTTCGGCTTCAGCATGCCCTCTCTCTTTGCGTCGGCAAATATATCGGCAAGGCTCAACTTGTGTGCAACATTGTGAACATAAGAGGCAAGGACCGTTTTTGCGTCAAGGTCTTTTGGCTCTATCTCGCCCTTCTCAATGAGCCACTTAAAGAACTTTTCTATGTCGTAGGTTTTTCTTGCCCTAAAGAACTCAGTCATCACGGAACCAGTTCTGTGTGGGTCCTTCGCAAACAGCCCCTCTAGCATCTGCCTTGTTATTGGTGTATACCTGACCCCCTGCTCTTCTATGAATCTACGGGCAGTGTCTATCTCGTCAAGCCTTTGGTTTATCTCGTAGATTCTCTCGACTGGCCTTATTTTCATTCCAGGGGCATCGTAACTTGTTGCATATTGTTCCCAGTGTCTTTCGCCCTTATCCACCTCTGCCTTTAATTTCTCCAGGAACATCGTGGCGTCTTTGAACCGCATCTCCCCGACGGCAATAGCAGCATCCTTGGCAAGCTGCTGGGCCTCGTTATATACCCTTAGATTTCTAAAAGACTTTGCATATTTACGTCCAAGTTCCTCCAGGACCTCAAGTTTCTGTTCAAATTTTTGCTTCCCTTCAATAACCCTATCTATACGTCCCTCGCTTGTCCGTTGTATATTATTTTGAATCTGCGTGAATACATATTCCTCAAAACCTGGGTCCCTTAGGTAGAATAAGACCTTATCTACCTTCTCCTTCACGTTAGCATGTGAGCCTTTAAAAAAGGCAGGGTCCTGAGACATTCTATGAAGGATATCCCCAGTGTGCTCTGCCACATGCCCATACACCTGGGCTATTTGAGACCCCACAATATTTTGGCCAGCTTCCTCTGGTGCTCCACGCTGCTTAACGGACAACTCATGAAAGAGCTTGTCTCTATGGGCACGGGTGAGCGTTCCTGGGTCTCTTTGATATAGCTTCTTAAGCTGGTCGTTAAGCTCGACCTCCTCCTCCATCATTCTGGCTAAGAGTGAATCTGGGAAGTCTGCTGGGATATCTTTCTTTTTTAGCTTTGCCTGCCATGAGTCAAGTATTTTCATCATGTCTGAGTGGGCGTCCTTGAATCGAAATACCTTATCCTCTGGGAGTTTCTTCTTCCCGACGAGAACGGTAAGGTCTTGCCACTCAGCATCTGTAAAGTCATATTTCTTCACCAGGTCTTTGACCTGCTCTTTTGCCATATCAAGGTACATGTCTTTTCTTGTGAAATAACTCTTAAAAGACCTACCTGTGTCTGGGGCACCAAGCCTCTCAAAACGTGGCTCTATTTGTAGTGCATCGAGTATTTTCCTTGACGCTGTTTTCCATTTCTCGGGGAGTGGGAGCCCAGAATAATATTTGATATAAGAATCGACCTCAACTGGGTTTGTTGTAAAGCCCTTCTCCTTATATTCTGCACGTGGGTCGACGCCAACCTTCTGCGTTCCAGACTCGTTTTTTACTTTCCTTATAAACCCGTACTCTTCTGGGGCCTTCCTGTATTCTGTTGTTGAGCGTAAGTACTCGTCAATATAATCAACCCTGTCTTCTGCATTTTTAAGTTTATCGTACTTCTCTTTATCTATACCGAGTGCCTCAATAATCCCAGACCTATCCAGTTTATTTATCATATATTTGGCGTTGACTGTTTTTGTGGCCTTGTCCATCTTGGGATATCTTTCCATAAACTCGGTAAACGGAACCCTTCTGCCACCACCAGTTTTACCAAGTAGGTACCACGTAAGGCCACCCTCTGCCCTCTCCTCTGGGGTTGCTGTGCCGACAAGTAGTTCCCATATATTCTCTGGGGCCCGTTGCCCCTGTGCGGTCACTCCTCCAAATGTAAGGGCTGCAAGGCCTTGTAGTGATTTTGGAAGCTGGCCTATTGCCCCGAGTGTACCGTGTGTTAATGAGCCAGCAATGGCCCCCTGAACTGCACCAGTGGCACCACCGTGTTGGTACCCCTTAAGGCCACCGTGCAAAACCATGCCTGGAAGTCCACCACCAAGGGCCGTAATCTCGGCTATCGCTGGGGGTGCACCACCCAATCCAGCAAAAATGTCCCCAAGTGTCCCTTGTCGTCCTCTTCCTCTTAAATATTCAGATTGGGCACCCCATTCCTCGGCTGCACCACCGAATAGCCCACCTTCTTTTTCACCACCAGGCCTGTATTCTGGTTCGTAGTATTTACCAAGCCCAGTAACTTTCTTGAGCCATGCGTTGACATCTGCTAGACCCTGGGCCGTATCCGCAGCACTTCCAATCCATCCACCAAGGAACCTGTCTACGAGATTCATTAAGTCCTGGCGTACTCCACCCTCGGCAGCTTTCGCACGACCCCTCTCGAAGGGTGTCATTGTTTCATCAAGAGGGTCCCCGTAGAATATATCCTCTGTCCTTGCCATTCCTGGCTGACTAGAATAGAACAAGTCCTCAGTTCTTGCTGTTTCAGGCATTATCACCTCGTAGTGTACCTTGATTGATTACTAGGTGGCCTGTAAGAGGATGTTTGCTCTGGCTCATATTTATTCCACTCATTATTCCCCATGTATATCATCCAGTCACCTTTTTTTATCCCCATTTCTGGAACGTCTTTTTGTGCTTTCCTTACTGTTTTTCCAGGGGTTGGCTCACCAGCCCCAGCTTCTTTCTGGAGCCCACCACCAAGGTATCTTAGTTTTCCCTTTCTAACAGATGCTATATCTTCACGTATCTGCCTGATAACATTCATCTGTGCTTCATCGAGTGGCTGCTTCATCTCGAGTTGTGTCGCAAATTCTCCGAGTGCATCGAAGTACTGGTCGAGGAGTTGCTCCTCTTGCTGTTTGGCAAGTATGCTCTCTGTCAACCCAGCCCTTGGACCCGTATACTTCGAGCCAATCCTACCCCTCTCCTCTTCTAGCCTGGCCCTGGCACCCTTCAGGGCTGCGTATTGCCCCTGTAGTACCTCGAGCTTCTTTGCCTCTTCCTCTGCATCTGCCTTTTCCGCATCAAGCCTCGCCCTCTTCTGTGCCTCAAGCCCAGATTGATAGTTTCTTTCTCTCTCACGACCAGCCTCCTTAATCATCTCTCCAATCATGGAAATCTGGACTGGTTTATCGAGCTTATAAAATTCCTCTGGTTTCATCTTGAAGTGTTTAGATGCCTCGTTCGCAAGGCTCGGTGGAATCATAAGGGGTTCCTGGGATTTTGCGTATTCTTTTTCATCAAGTTCTACGCCCCTCTCCCTTACACGCATACCCCTCTCTTCAATACCAGCCTTTCTTTGCTGCTCCTGCATGAGGGCTTCCCTATCTTTATGGGCCTGCATATCAGCAAGGAACTTCCTGAAAAGAAGGTCTCCACGTGGACTGCTAGACCCTGGGTCGAAAGCACCATACGGTATTGCTTCTGGTCCCCTGATTATTCTAGCCATTAGTAACCTCCCATCATATTCCAAATATCACTCATGTCCCTCGCTGGGGGCACTGGTGTTGTTGGCATGTCTCCACCTCTGTTCATGAAGTATTGCAGCCAATCACCACCAATGTTCATTAGTTGCTCAAAACCAGACGGCCCACCGCCACCAAAGCCAAATGTAGTTGGATTCATCCCAGCAATTTGCAAGGCGAACGGTAAGAACGGATTCATCTGGTATTGGTTCATAGACTGATTCTGCATACCTTCCATACCCTGTTGTAGCCCCATCATTCCAGAGGCTATCTGTAGTGGCATCATGGCCTGTGTATTCGCAAGGTTGAACAGTGCGTTCGCAGCATTTTGTTGAAGTCCAGCAGCACCAAGGCCAAATTGTCCTTGGGCACTTCCGATATTCCCCATGCCCATGGCTGCCTGTAACGCTAGGTTGCGAGCCATTTGGTCCTCAGAGACCTGTGCCTGGGCTGCTGCAAGCCCCATGTTTTCACCCATTCTCTCTGTCTCTCTAACAATGTTAGATTGTAGTGGTGTCGACCATCTTAGTCCACCAACGCCAAACTGCTCTGCAAGGTCTCTCCCCTTCTCTTCGAGGTATCTATTCGCTACTGCTTTCTGTGCATCATAGATGCCACTGACATCAACTGGGGAACTCATAGAGGCCAATGGGTCCAGGTATCCAAGTGCCGAGGCAAACGCCCCAGGCTCAGAAACCATTCCACCCATCCAGTCTTGAAGCTGAGCTCCAAGGGCATCAAACATCTCTTGTCCTGGGAATGTAAACGGTTGCTCTTCACCAGTCCATGGCTGTCCAGGCTGTGCTGTATTTGCAAATGGGTCATCTGTGCCAGAGTCTAAACCAAGGGCTGCGAATGGGTCATCTGTTGGCATTGTATTTGAATAGGGGTTGTAATCCTCAAATCCAGCCATTTCCTCACGCATACTTCGCCTGTTCATTCTGTCGTCATATCTGCTTCTATCTACATTAATCATTAGAATCCTCCAGTGGGATATAATCCTTGAAGATACGGAGTATTCTGCAACTCGTAGGGCGTAAACCCACTCGGCATGCTCCAGGCCATCCCTGGGTCAAGCCCAAGCTGCTCTTCCATTTGTCTCTGCATTATTAGGTCTCCGTAAATTCTAAACGGGTCGTTCCCTCTCCATGGGTCCTGGACCATACTTCTGTTTGATTGGGCTGGTGTAAACCTAGAGGTTCCACCCATCCGTATTCCACCCATTCCACGGCCTTTTCCAGCAGGTGGCTGTGGCATGCGATTGTTTGGGTAATATCCACCAGAATTCCTGAGGCTTCCACCTGGTATATATGGGTCTGGTTTCCAGCTTCCTGGATAATAAGTACTCTGTCCACCACTGGTGTAATTCTGGTACGGATTCATATACATATTATTCCTTGTGCTTCTTGAGCTTTCCCTGCCATATGGAGAACTGCCCCTTCCCTGTCCGTAATAAAAATTTTGTCCATAGCCTGGCCCTGAATAGCCAGACATTCCTGTGTATTGATATGGGTTTCTAGGCATTAGAAATACCTCCTTGGCTGCTTCCCGTACATTCCGTAGCCACCACCGTAGTTATATCTTGATGGCTGTAGCCCAGCCATTTGATAAGCCATTCCAAGGTCCTTCTCTGGAACTCCTGGCCTACCTGGGATTTTATACCCAGGTGCACCTGGAAGGGCGTTGTTTCCTGGGGCTGTGCCACCAGGGCCCTCTATAGGTTGCGTAGCAGGAGATGTACCACCTGCCCCTGGATAATTATACCATGACCATTGGCCTGCTATATCTCCAAACTTGCTCCCAGCAGCCTCATTTCCCCAGTTCCACCCAGAGTTAGGGCCATACATACTCCAATATGGGTGACTTCTGTCATAATTCTGTGCCTGATGCTGTGCGTATTGCTTGAAGAAATCAGACCCAGCAAAGTAGTCCATCCAATCTTTCCCATATTGAGCACGAAGCTCTGGGTCGCTTGTCCCCTCTGGCTTTGCCATGTAATAATTTAGGTAGTCTAAATCCATCTGGGGTGTAAGGTCAGATAGGCTTCCACCTCGCTTTAACATCCGCTTAACCTGTCCAGCATCTTGCCATCCGTATTGTGGACTCCAAACAAGCTGTGCAATCGGGTCGAGCCTTGCTGCCCTATACCAATCTCCACCACCGAGGTCTATATTTCTCCAGTTTCCACCATACTTATTTTGTACGTCTTGTAGTGTCGGCATCGTTACCTCCAATCATTCCAATAATGGGTTTGAAGCCTGTCTTGGCCATTGATGTCAATTTTTTCAGAAACATCTGTGAATAGGCTCTTTAGCCTGCTCTTTGGGTTCTTAAAAAACCGAGAATATCTTGTCTGCTCAATGGTCTGCGGAAAAACAGCAGACATCTCCCCCGTCTTTAATCTATTAATCATGCTGCCATCCGTCTTCTTGAGCCAGTTCTGCTCATTCCTGGTGCAGCAAGCTGTCTCCTTGAGATTTGCTGCCTTGGTGGGCCAGACGGCCCAGGCATGCCAGGCATGCTTCCCCCACCAGTCATCTGCCATCCAGGGTCAGTGTATGGACCCATTCCATATGCCTGAGAAACCATATTCATAATATTATATGGCATCTGTGGCACTGGCCTGAACATATGTGGTTGAGATAGTTTATTCTGTATGTAATTCATAAGGTACTGGTTGAACTTTTGTGCTTGTGGGTCAAGGTTTGAGTACCCAGTGCTTCCCACTTTATTTTGGTCTCCACCACCAAAGATATCCTTACCAACGTCTATTGCTGCTGGTAACGCAGAAACGGCTGCTGCTATGCTAGTTAGTGCTGGCATTTCTCTCCTCCCTTAATAATCTTAGCAGATATTGGGTCTTTGGCTCTCCATTCCACATGAACCCGTATTTCTGCCTTCCTTCTATTTTAAACCCGAAGTGCTTGGCCCAATTAAGCATCTTGCTCTCTGCTGTATCTGTATACAGCCTTATCAGGTCAAGCTCTTCAAAAATGATATCGACAACTTCTCCTATTTGCCTATAAATCTTGTGATTAAATTGCTTCTCGTCCCACCACTTGAAGTAAACGGCTGCCTGGTAACCTGGTGTTATTTGGAGAAACCCAAGTATGCCAGCCCAATCACCTATCTCGTAAACAAGATTAAGCGACCTTACTTCCTGCGGTATGCTGGATGGTGGGAATAACATGGCCAGCCGAAGATGGCACTTCTGTATCGTACGCCATTCGTCAGATAGCCACAACTCATTCTTCATGTGCATCTTAATGAGTTGACCAGCCTTCCAGCGAGTTAACTGCATCAGCTTGATGTCCTTAGTTGGATGGGCCAAAAGGTTTAAATTTACTGCATCCATTTACCACCTCGCACCCTCTCTCCACTTCTCAGACGACCTTGGTTTTATGTAAAATCCAATGTCCACATGGACAAAACTCTTACCATCGGTATCATATACCCCCATTCTAAATGACGGGTAAACTTCATCAACGCACCTTGCAAAACGTCTCGTCTCTTCTACATTCGGAAGGTCAGTATCTATCGCCAGGCCGAACATATGAACAGATAAGTGAGTGCTTAACGGATGGTCTGGACACCTGTATCCACTACTTATAGGAGGAACGTACCCAAACTCGTCCACCACCAGTCCATATTTCAACTGTAGGAAATTATATACTGGCTCGTCATAAAAATCTGGGGGCAGCTTACCACAGTGGCTACATTTATATTGCTCAAGGTCTATGGTCATTTCTTAGTTCTTTTTCCTGGGGTAACTTTCTTCGGCACCTGTGGTTTAGAGAGTTCTCTGTAGGCGTCGGCTTTCCCAGACAAGGCGATAAGGCGTGCATCTATCTTCTGGACCTCTTGTTGCATCCTTTGAATCTGGGCAACATAGCTTTGTCTTTGCGAGACGAGCCTCGTAGACTCGCCCTCAACTTCCTTCAGTAATTCTTTCAATCTTTCCATTTTTTAGCCTCCGAACCTCTCCCGAAAGTTCTTTGACCTTGTTGCTCAGTTGTTCTATGGCACCGAGCATCAACCCTGTCATATTCTTATGAGAGATAAGCCCTCCCTTACTTCTGGGTGCACCAAGTACACCACACCTGACAAGGTCATCTTCGTTATATTTTATAAATTCATTAAACTTCCCAGCGAACACTTTCTTCACATCGTGAACCATGGCCAGGTCATCATACTCATCGAAGGCACTAGGCCCACCATCATAGAGAACATCTCCATCCTCGTCTACAATAAACACGGTGGCCCAGGAACCACCAATATACCCACGTACGGCAAATATGTTTGCATCTGCACCAACATTCTGCACACCAGTCCCGTCTTTCTTAATTGCCCTCGCCTGTACTGGAGCATTAGCTGTCCCATCTTTGTTTGTGTCGTCTGTTGTGTATATAGATAGGAAGTCTACACCCACCTCATTTTCTGTAAACCCACAAATCTGTAGTCCACCTTCAGTGCTGTTAAATTTTTTAAAGACTCCGTATGTGTCTGTCTCTGCCTGTGTTGTAACACCATGAGCTACGCTTGTGGACTTCAGAGCTATGATAGCGTCGCTATATGCACGCTGTTGAATAACTAGACCAGTTGTAACATCCGCACACGCATTATCTCCAAGAATCCACTTACAAGTACCCCCCGTATCTGGCGAATATAGGCTACCATCTCCTGTTACCATGAATACCGCTGTACCCCAGTTCGAAAAAACACAAAGGTTTTCGTTATCTTCTAGAGTGCTTCCATCTGTACCAGACTTCTCGGCACCCCAAATCTCCACGGGGGCATACGAGGTTGTCTGATGCGTAGACGAACCAGTCTGCGTGATGCCTATAATTGCCACACCTTCGGAGTTTCCATCTGAAGCCCCCCACACACGTAGCCCACCTGATGGACCAGATGCCTTAGAGAACCATCCGAATGTATCGGTATCGGCACGAGTCGTAATTCCATGTGCAACGTCAGAGCTTTGCAGGGCGAGAATCGTGTCGTCAGAGGCACCTTGGTATATAGTCAGTCCCTCGGTCATCTTGGAAGATGCTGCAGTCGTACCTATTATAACTGACCCACCATCATCAAAGTATATTCCGTTTCCACCATCGCTTGTCCACTCGCAAGCACCACCAGACGGCATGTCATCGAAGTCTATCTTATAGTGTACCTCGTCGACTGTGTCATAGTAAAGGAAGAAGTCTCCAGATGTTACCCCACTATCTTCGTCAAGGGCGTCTATGTCTAAGTGTACATCACATTCTGCTGGCGAGCTTGTGGAGTCAACCTCAATTCCCTCTGTTCCAGTAATGGTTGCGAGAAACCCAGAAAATTTCCAGGTCTCAGTAAGGTTGTCCCAGTATATTGTTTCTTTTGTAAGGGCTGGATAAGACAGGTCTTCTGCTAAATCCGTCAAGATACCATTAAGAATCAGAGATGTTCCATCTATCTCAAGGCCAGAGCCACAAGAGGCCCAGTCCAGTTTAGATTCTGAATCGTCCCAGATAACAATCCTATCGGCACCTGGGTCAGACAGGTCTTGAAGCCCGAGGTGGTCTATGGATAAAGTTGCGTTGCCGTTTGCCCCACCATCTGCAAGGGCAAGCCCAGTACCAGCCGTCAGGACTCTTTCCGCACTCAGGTCTCCGTTAAGGGCTATTACCACATACTGGGCATCCGTAGGTGCCAGGGTTCCAGCCCCAGGAAGGTCATCGTAATCTATCTTATAAAAATCTTCATCTGTGGCGTCGTAGTAAATAAACCAGTCGCCAGAGGCAGCACCGCTATCTTCCACGAGGGAGTCGATGTCGAACGAAATATCGCTCGCTGCTGATAGGGCTATCGGAAGAGATGCTGTCAGGTTTGTTTCATTCCATATGTCAATTTCCGAATCGGCCGTAACAACTCCGTCGGCATCTGTTTTTAAATACCCAGCACCGTAGTTTGAGAACGTAAGGTCAGCATTAAACCGTAGGTCTTGGTCTGCTGGGTCAGCAGCCATAACTCCGTATATGATGGCGTTCGATAACTCAGTTGCGATATCGGCACGGGCCTGATTGTCTATGATAAGCAGGTTGCTGTTTGTTGTCTGTTCGGAACCAGCGTAATAGCCAAGGAAAATATTGCTGGCACCAGTCGTCACCTGCCACCCAGCGTTTCTTCCAAGTGCCGTATTGTAACCTCCAGTGCTGGCACTGTATAAAGCAGCACGCCCTATTCCCGTGTTGCCAGTGTGGGAGTCTCCACCGCTACCAGTTCCTGCCCCTTGCCCAACGTATGTATTGTAGTCTCCATCTACCTGTTCTCTTCCAGCGTATGTACCAACATAAACATTGTGACTTCCGTCCTCAAGCTCCTCGCCAGCATAATATCCAAGACACGTATTCCACTCTCCAAGAGCAAGGCTATCTAGGGCAGCAAGCCCAATCGAAACACTTGCAGTTTCTGGAACAGCCTGTGGAAGCGTTGTCCCTAATGATGTTCCAGATAGTGTTAACGTCGAGCCAACACTAAGCCAATCTGTCTTTGTTTCGCTGTCATCCCAAAAAATTATTCGGTCACCACCTGGGTCAGACAAATCTTCGAGACCTAGATGCTGTAAATAAAGAGATATAACACCGTCGGCCCCTCCGTCTGTAAGGCCAAGACCCGTGGACACACCAAGTGTCCTTTCATCAGTAAGGGTAGCATCCCCAGATACAACTACGTATTCCGCATCAACTGGGGCACTCCCAGCACCCATGGAATCGACATATGCCTTGATGCTCTGTTGTGTCGCAAGGTGCGTCTCGGAGTCAGACGACATATCGTCCTCGTCCTTAACTGGCACATCAAGGTTTGTTCCATCTATAGAGATAAAATCATTCGGAGTCAGCCACTTCAGGGCCCCCTCCCCGTCATCCCAGAATACTATTTTATCGGCCCCTGGGTCTGACAGGTCCTCGAAGCCAAGGTGTCCCCATGTCCATGTGATTGTATCTGTGGCAGCAGTTCCAGTGATTGTTACCGTTCCGTCACCAGCGAGCGTAAGTGTGTCTGCCTTCTGGTCGGCTACAACATCATTAGTTATCCCAGTTATTGTCTTAAAGGCCCAGTAATCATTTAGGTGGTACTCGAGGTCCTCAGTAAAGTCCTCCCCAGCCTCGGTCAAGGCTATGTATAATCTTCTAAGATATTCCTTAATATCATCGGTATTCTCAATAGAGTCTGGGTAAGGATATATCTTTCTGCTTTCCAGGGACATTAAGAGACCTCTTTATATCGACCCCTCGGATAAAAAATTATATTTACCCCAGTCCATATGAATCTCGTATTTGCACTCGCAGAGCTTAGGCGTATGACGAACTTCTTCCCAGTGCACTCGGCAGCACTCCCTCTCATAAAATGGAAGTCTGCTATCTTCTGGGTACCATCCCCCGTACCTAATGTTAGGGTTTCCGTAATCCAATTCTCACCTCCATCATTACTTAAGTGTGCTGTTACTGGTGTGTCGGCATCCACGTCGATATACTCGAGAAGTATTCTGTCTACTGTAAAATAATGATTTCTATATTGCTCAAACTGGTCTGTGAAATCTAAGTCCTTACTTGTCCATTGGCACATAAATGTCTTTGAGTTGTCAGAGTCGTAATCACAGCTGAATACATACGAAGCACCGTATGTTCCAAGGTATTCCTTGTGTACGTCGTCGGCTGCAAACGATACCAATACGTGTTCGCAAAGGTCAACGTCTAGGTCTGCATTATTTTCGTGTGCCATTTTTTTAGGATATATTTAAGGGCATTTGCCCACTTCCTAGTTGTCCATAAAGGAACATCTGCCTAAGCATATTCATAAACGGGTTCATCCCGAACCCACCAGGTCCCATCCCCATCCCAATGGAAGATGGTCTTAAGCCACCACCAATAGATGCCATTGGGCTAGGCATGTTCCACATTGGAACTGGCATATCTAATCGCAATCCAAACCTTGGGTCTGGTCGGTTCGATAAGCCACCACCAATAGATGCCATCGGGCCTTGAGACGGCTGGATGGATGCCCGTCCCCTACCACCCACCGTAGAGCCAGAACCTCTTTTATTTGCAAGGTTCGCACCAATCCTTGGGCTACCTACACCCCCACCAGTTCTTACGTTTTTGTTGTCTTTTCTCATTAATTCGCTCCTTGTCCACCACCAGTTATTTCATCCCAAAACTCGTAGCTTGTCCACTCTTTTTCTTTGTAATCCCATACAAAGACATATCTCCCCTCAGAGGTCACGACAGACCATAGGGCTTTATTATATCGTGGTACTGACCACGCAAATGCCTTCCTTCTTTCTGCGTCGCTCACCAGGCTCGAGAATTTATCCCTAATTCTCTCCCCTATACTGACTGGTTGGTCACCTTCGATAAAGTAAAAATCGTCATCCCCAAGGAAAGCCTCAGAGCCAAGCACTGAAACCTTACCCCACGGGGCACACAGACCAATACCATTCCTTTGTGTTGGGAAAATTACTGGTGCTGTTGAAACCCCAGTACGCCTACCGAAGATTATCGACTTACGCTTATACACAATAAGCATATTACCAACCTTACCAAGTCCCATTATATGGTCGTTTGTATCAAGCAGGTCTACGCTTCCAGCCGTAGAGTCCGTCCAGTCTGTGGGGTCGCCCTCTTTAGACCACTGTACCGACCACGGCTCTCTTGTGCCAGATATCTCAAGGTCGGCAAGGAAGAGCCTATTGGCATATTCTATGGCAAACCTAGCTTCCTTAGCATTTGTGGAATCAAGGTCTGTGGCATTTTCGCCGTCCTCTCCACTCCAGTATTGGACATTAACGTTTCTATTCGTGAAACAAAACTTGTTATCAACTATTGCAACCGACCACCTGTCTCCATCTGGGACGCTGTAAACCTTCCTGATTGTGGCATCCTCCCCTGCTGGAGATGCGTGATTGTTTTCGTATGCGGTAGCAAGCGTCAGGGTGGTCTCTGTCCCAGGGTCTCCAGATATTTTACGCCAGCTTGCATCTGGCTCTATCTGCTGGTCGGCCCAGTCACTATCTAATATAAAATAATCACCGTCTTCTATCCCATCTGTTTGTAGCTCCGCAGCAGCCTCGAATGTAACATCTACGCCGTCTATTTCGTCTACCTGCTTCGTTCCAGTGTAGGCCTGCCTTGGGGTTCTATATTGAAATGTCTCGTCTGTCCCCGTTTTTACTTGCAGGAGGTCTGTGTCGGTTAGCATCATTGTGTGACGGGTCCCATCACGGGTCCTAAATGTCCATGCACCATATAGCTTTGCATCGGACCTCAGAGTCCTGTGAGATGTATACCCACACCTCTTCCTAATCGAGTGCCTAAACACATCCACGTTTAGCGTAGGCCAATTCGCAGCAGAGGGGTGCATAGTAAGGGGCTGCTTAGACATATCATATGTATGCTCAAGCGGATTGATTACGAATGTTTCTTTAGCCATGACCTATTCCGTACAAACAAAACTCCTTCGTTGTTCGCTTTTTCTGCTTTTTCTCTGTACTCGCCATTGCCAGTGACGAGAAATCTTAATTCCCAGGCCTCCTTGAAGTCTGGCAGGATATCCGTAGCTCTCTTAAAATACTCACCTGCCTTACAGTACATATTATAATGCCTGTAAATCTTACCAACTAACAAGTTAGCCTCTGCCTTATATTCATCAAGATAGTTTTCATTTAGAAACTTTTCAAGCCACGCAATAGCATCGTCCCACTCCTGGTTGTGTGCATAATCCCTTCCAAGGTAAAACTTTTCCCTGGTCAATGTGGGGTTCTTTGAAAGGGATTTGAGAAGGATTCTTCTCGTGCGAAGGGGGTCGACGTCGTGGTTTGGACTTCGCCCGTATTCTATCTTAATATCACAGGGGTTTCTTTCAGACACATTCAATGTGGGATGGGCTGCCCCCACCCAGCGTATGTCTACGAATCTCCTGTATATCCTCGGGTGTCTCCAGTATGACTCTCCGTCGCTACTGGCTATCTTGACGTCCCAAGAATATCTTCCTTCATTATCTCCGAGTGTACATAATTTGTGAACATCGGACATCGGTGAACATAGTTTTTCATCAGCATCTATGTAGAGCTTCCAGTCATGTATGCCACGAGTATCAGCGAAATTATGAGTAAAAGCAAAATTATCCATCCACGGAAAATCATAGACTCTCGCTCCATACGACGCTGCGATTTCCTTAGTCTTGTCTTCTGAGCCCGTATCAACGACGACGATATCAGACGCTTCTCTGACGCTCTCAAGGCAATCACCTATACAGGACTCTTCGTTCTTTGCTATAATGCAAACAGAAACATTACCATCCTGAGCCAGCTTGGGTTCCTCCGTATTTAAAAGTTACATAGTAAAGAACTATGCCCTTCCCTCCCTTGGTGACTGACACCGTGGGTGATATCACCGTTCGGGCCAGCATGTCCCCAGCCGTATCATCGTTAAATATACCAACCTCTTTTATTGTTCCGTTAGCCGTCACGGTTGCCTGTGCCCTAAATAGAAGTGTGTCCTCTGGATAGAGAACAGACACAAGGCTTACAGTGGCTGCTGTTCTGTATAATTCACTCCCAAGGGCCGTGTCTGTTATTTGGGCAGCAGTATCGTCGTCTCCAACGGCTAAATAAGCCCAAGCATCAGCCGTGTCCCCTCCCCACAGCTTAAGCATTTCTGTCTTTCCAGCCGTGGTAATCATTAATATGTCCCCTGGACTATATAGTAGTCTATAATAGCATTTACAATTCCATCCGAAGGAACCTGACGTGTTGTTGTCGTCAGGGATTCACCTGGAACAAGGGCATATGGAGAATGTCTTGAGTAAAGTATTCCACCAGCAGCCAGGTCAAATACACCAAACTCACTATAATCATCTCCCTCTGTAAGGCCAGTAAACTGGGCAGTAAGCCTAACACGTGATGTTGTGTATGTCACGGTTGATGAAACTCTGCTTGCTATCTCATTTCCCATGGTGACATCGTATGGGCTTAAATTGTCTGTGCCGTCTCCGATTCCAACATAGAGTATGGGGCTGGCATCACTATCTCCCCTTGCCAGCTTCGCAAGAAACTTAGCCCCCTCGAATGTAAGAACACACGTCATTGTCATTTTTTATACCCACCACTTCTGTGTATATATGTTGGACTTGGATGTACAAACATATTCCTTCCAAGCTCCTCTTTCTTATACAGGCCAATCATTTGGTCCAGCATAAGGCTTAGGGCCTTGGCCTCTGTATCGAGAGACTCGTACTCATTCGTCCACCTTAGTCCTTTCAGCAGTGCTATTTGTAGGATTATTTCATCCCACTCTGCACCTATTGATGTTACCCCAGTACCCTCGAGGTTATCGACCACCTTTCCATGGTAGACCCTTATTGTATCATCTGTTGTTCCTGGGGTTGGATGTAGGTATATATAAGAGCCTCTTCTCACCCACTGTGTAGGGTCTCCCTCTGCGTTTGTGTCGTCTCTGTCTGTATACTTGACATATTCTCTCCACGGTATTGGCTCTAGCCATCTATTGTTTGTCTCGTCAAATATATCATGGATATATGTTGCACCAGTCGGAACATCTATGTAAGCCGTCCCGTCTGTTGTTGTCTTGTCTGTGCTTGTTTCAATCTGAGGGAACCTGAAGTTATATTCCTGACCGAGTATCTTTCTTGCCGTAGTAAGTTCCCTATAGGCAAGATTCACCCATACACCATATAGGTTTTCGGCATCGTCAGTAGCAGCCTCATAGTCTGTTCTTTGCCCAAGCTGGAATTTCAGGTATTTCTTAAAGTCGTCAAACCCCCAGTCACCCATCGTCTACTCCTCTTTCTTGTCTTCCTTGTCCTCGATGATTTTACACAGGACCTCACGCCATCCAATTATCCTGTGTGTATCATCCGTGATGTCATACTCGGCAAAATGGAGAACCGTCCCTGCCATGAATGTCACAACGACAAGGTCCCCCTCGTCAAACCCAGCCTCTGCTGCCTCTGGACCAACGGCTAGCACCTTGGCTATCCTTGTCTCCCTGCTTCGGACCTCTGGAAGCTCGAGGTCGACATTCGTTCCGTCTACCCTCTCTATTCTCTTTGATTGGGCCTTTATCGGGTTAAGTCTGATGTACATTTTATCGTGCATCATTTCAACTTGCATACAATACTCCTAGTCATTAAATATACTAGACGGCAATCTTGATTTGTCGATTTCTTTTCTTCTTGACCTAAATCTAAAGTGGTACGGGCAATAGAGCTTGCCCTCATACTTATAAAGCATGCTCTCAGGCCAAGGAATCATGTAAACCTTTTCGACAGCAACATCGTCCGCTACTAGCGTTGCCCCCGAATCTCCCGAAACAGCCTCGTTGTCCTCAAAACAAAATATCCCATCCTCGTCATCTTCCGTCACGCCAGTACAAGATTCTAGCACCACGAATCCAACAGCGTCTCCACCAGCCCACGAGCCACCCTCAAGGAAAAGTTGAGTTATGGTTTCGCCATCTCCTCTTTCCTGTGTGGCCACAACCCCAGTATGCCCAGAGTTTGCCCCAGTAAGAGTTTCCCCAGCTACTGGTGCCACTGACCCCTGGTCAAACCGAAGCTCATATAAGACCCTCTTCGGCCCACAGAGTGTACACACCCCATAAGAGGAGTGGTTCTTAGTGGGCCACGGGTATCTTATTTTAAGAGTGCTCATTATCCAATAAATAAATGAACCACGGCACTAGCTGACAAGTCATCCATGGCCAGATTTGGAAAATATCTTCCACGTCTGTGGCCATGTCCAGCGAAGTCAATTTCCCAGGCAATAACCTCTGTGCCTGGTGACTGAATCTTGAACTCCGTGACTGGCTCATAGACCTTCCAGTTGTAGATTTTACCATCTTCCTCTGTTGGGTCTTGGGCAGCGTCTACCGTGATGTTGTTGTTATCAGCGTTCGTAGCAATAAGAAATGTTCTCTCATTGTTCCCCGTGCTAGTCCCTGTAAATTTCACAATTTGTCCAGGGTTAATTGTTGTAGTAGGCCAGTTCCCAGTAGACTCAAACTCTTGCCCGTTCACTGATGTCATAGTTTCATTTGTCTTTGTCTGTGTGGGAGTTGAGCCATTATCCCACGAAACAAATAAAGCACTATCACCAGCGGAGTTCGGGTAAATTATGGCCTTTTGTATCAGGACGGGTTTTTCTGTGATGATTCCAGCAGTGTCTAATTTCCATGTCCTTCCAGGTCCAGTGTAGTTCGCCATTAAATCCTCCTTATTTTACTTTGTCAAATCGGCAAGTCCCTTCTCTATCTTACAGAGTCAACTTCTTGCATACGTGCAAAACCCCTGTCAAGGCCATACTTCTCTTTATTTCTCTTCTCGATATACTTCAACTTATCTAGCTGTGCGTCTGTCATTGTCGGTCCCCACTCTTTTCTAAGCTGGACCTCCTGCTCTGAACGAGTCTTGCCCATTCTTGTCTTATCTTTTATTATGAAGTTAGACATTCTTATGATGAGTCTACGATATCTTTCAGCTTTGTAAGAACCGCAGCAACAAGGGTATTCGCCTCGTCGTAGTTTTGGCTGTATGCCTTTGCAGCGTCAAGAATCTGAATCAGTAAAGTAATCTGTGTCTCTGTGTCCATGTTCCCTCCAAAAAAATAAACAGGGAGGGTTTCCCCTCCCCGTAATATTCTCGGATTTATCCATCTGCTCCAGCCTGGATTCCATCGTCATCAAAGATTCCAACGGATTCTATTCCAGCCAGGTCAAATGAATCTGTTCCAACGTCGGCACTTCCGCAGTAACACGGTCCACAAACACCAGTCGAAGTCGTTCCTGAGATAGTAATAAACTGGCCAGTATCTGTCTCTTGGTCAAACCAAAGGTTTCCAAGAAGAGCCGTATGCCACGGAGATGCCCCACGGATTGGGGCTTTGTTCATGTTATAGGCGTTTCCACCTATAAAGTTACATCCCCAAATTATGGGCCTCACCACCTGATTGGTAGAGCCAACCAGGTTGATTCCACCAATGTCTCCATCGTGCTTTGCCTGGAATCGGCAATTAACGATTTGACCTTCGTTGAATCCATTTCCGTAGAGTTCAGCGTCGCCCTTGAAGGCACAATTATAGGCCGAGAAGCCAGTTGTCCCCTCTTGGGTGCGTGTCGCACCGTTACACCTTAGGTTTATGATGTAGGTAGCCCCCTCACCGAAGAAAGCTATGTTCTCGATGTGAAGACCAGGTGCGTCGACTGTCAGGTGTGTTGCGGTTTCGTGTTTCCATCTAACGCCAAGAAAATCTGTCGCCATCGGGCGTTGTGTTACCCCGATAAGTGACATATTAGCATTAGTGGCAACGACTCCACTTCCACCAGAGCCACCAAGGGTTACGGATACGTCCTCAGTATATCTGTTAAACCCAGTCCCTAGCTTGTAGGTTCTTGGTGCGATATAGATAACGTCTCCACCAGTGGCAGCAGCAACGGCAGCAGCGATAGTTTGGAAGGGTTCTGATGGTTTCTTTCCACTATAGCCATCGTCACCGTTGTCGTAGTCTACAAAATAGTGATTCGCGAACGGACTAGAGAATCTTGCTCCACCTACTGGGACTCCTCCCATGTGCATAAGGAAATCAGGTACAATACTCATTATCCACCTCCTTAAGTCTTACCGATGTAAGCGAGTCTTGGGTCACCCCATCCATAAGTGAAGAATTGTAGTGAAATCACCATTTTGTCCAGTGTCGAATCTGGAGCGTCCTTAGTAAAGAATCTAGGTTCCATGGCTGTGAAGCAGTTGAAGTCGTAACCGTCTGAGTCTTCAGCAAGGATGAACCAAGCTGTTGTTGACGATAGGCGTGGGTACTCAAAAATTCCAAGTCCCATTTTACGTACAACGTTCACAGTATTCGACATCTCTTGGGGTTTCCCCTCAGAGCCTAGAATCTCATTTGCATCTACCCAAAGTGTTGGCTCGATAACAAGTGTCTTCGGTGTCGCACCCATGTGTACCCCAAGGTCATCTTTCAGTGTCTTGAAGTAATAACGGGCATTGGCGATAGCCGTGAATGACAGAGCAGCGTTTCCGTAGTTGTCATAGTTATCGTCTGTTGAACCGTCGAGCAATCCTGTGTGGGTGTTGTGAGCGATAGCGAGTGTATCGAATCCAACGCCAGCAGTCAGAGTTGTGCTTGTCGGGTTATTCCATAGAGTCGCAAGTTCAATGTCTTTAGACTCTTTCATAACCTTACCAAGGTCTTTAGCCCATCTTGCCCACAGTTTGTACTTGTTAAAGTAGTCCATCTTGAAGGTCATACGGAATCCTGTTCCCCACTGTCTTTGGGTGTAAGTCTTTGTTGTCCCCAGGACAGGTGTTTGGATAGGAATGTTTTGACCCTCAGCAATCTCTGGAGCAGTTGTCAGACCAGCCATTCTTAGGTCTCTTTCGTACTCGTCTTTGGTTGTCAGCATGTTGTAGCATCTATCCGAATAGGTTTGAGCCTCACGTACTGTGTTGTCAAAGATTTTACGAAGACCACCAGTTTTCAGCAAGTCCTTATTGTCTGTTGTGTCGAGTGTTGTTCTTATAGTAGCCATTATAGACATCCCGTGAAAATAGAGTAAAGGAATCTGTACAGAATCCTTCCACCATCGAGTGCCCCGTCAACAGGGTGAAGGCCAACGCAATATACGTCGGTTGTTCCACCGATTGCCAGTGTGTGTGCACCTGCGGTGAATGTAAAATCAAGAATGTCGCCAATGTAAGTCTCGGCAGTTGTTGTCCCTGACGCCACCCTACTTGTGTAAATAGAGTGGATATCCAGAAGCTCTACAGGAATGTCTGTGTTGTCCACGCCAGTAGCTGTTTTCCGTGCAATACCAAGCATTGCACCAGCAGTGGCGATACAAACTTCTCCCCCTGCATCTGTCTTTACAAGGTCTCCATCGTACCAATCATTGGCTGAGGCTCCGTCGTTCTCGTCTATATGAACAACTTGTGGGTTTAACCCACTGTATAGCAATACGCTATTTGCCATTTTTGCCTCCGTTTCAATTAACGAGTGGAGGCTACCCTATTAACTCCTGAATTAGATTCTGCTCGATTTGGTCTCCCTGGGCACCTACGGCTGCCTCAAATTCGTCAATTTTCGCCTGGGCAGCGTTTTTGGAAAGCTCAATCTCTTCCCATCTACGCTTTAAGTGGTCAATAAGATTACACTTAACTAGACAAAGGTCGCCAATTTGATAGTGTCCGTTCTGATTCAGTGGCACATTCTCGGGCCAATATGGGTCATCCTTAGAAACGGGCATATACCCGAACTGATATCTCCATTCCGAGAGGTGCCTGTAGTTGTCACGGTTATCGTATCGGCACCACGAGAACCAGTATGGGGGTCGAGCCCCAGGCTCCTTGTAGCTAACGTAGACCTTGTCTTTAAACTTAAAGATTCCGTCACGATAGCGTTCTCTCTCGTAAAGCTCGGAAATTTTCTTGATATCTTCCTCTGCTTTTTTGATTTGAGTGCCAAGGTCCTCTTTCTTGCTCTCGTCTTTCGTTCTTTTGAGAGTCGCCTTCAGTGTCTTTAGGTGCTTTTCGGCATCCTCTAATTCTGAGTTATCCAAGACGGAACGTCTTAGGTCAACAACTCTTGGAAGCCGATGTCTGTGTGTTGCTCCAATCATTATCTTACTCCTCGAAGTTTCGCCTCTTCCTGGATAATCTCCTCTGCGTCCTCATACGATAGTCCATATTGGTCAGCAATCATCTTGACCTCGGGGTCAAGCTCGATAGATGGCCCTGAACCACCGCTTGGTCTTCCAGGAATCTCTTGGTCAGTAGGAGGCGGTGTGTCAAATTTTTCGTGATGTTTCGCCAGTCTGTCTACCTCTCCACGATTCAACCTAATGTGTTGGGCAGCAACCCTCCACGCTTTAGGGTCCTTCATGTAGCGTTCGACATCATGTCCTGCCTCTAGGTATGGGGCATAATACTCAAAGACGGCCTTTCTGGTTTCATCCTCAATTCCCTCGAAGAGTTCCTTTTCGGATTCCATTATCTTCTGGCCATCAGCAAATGCCTCACGTGCCCTCGAGACGTTGTCCATCATTCTAGCCTTCGCAATTTCGGCCTTTTCTTTCCCTATTTCGGACCTGACAACGGTTTCAACCGTCCCCATCGGGTCCTCATAGTTCCATTCTGGCTTCCTTTCCTCGGGCCTTTCCTTTAGCTCACTGTCTCTCTGACGCTTCAATTCCTCATGGCGACGAATTTCCTCAACACCACGCATGTAGTTTAGTTGGTCTTGATGCTCACGCAATTGCTTGCGAAGCTCTCCGACCTCCGTAGACTGCCTTCCGTATGCTGATTCTTTTTCGAGCACCATCTGGGCAAGCTCTTCGGGTGTCTTCCCTTTTAGGTTATCGGGAAGTTCGGCTTTCTTACCCCCGTCACCTTCCTCTGGGTCCTGTTTTACTGGAGCGTTCTCTTGGTCCATTACAGCAGGGTCTCCCTTTGTTGGGTCTGTCATATAAAACTCCTTATTTTAAGTCGGGGCCGAGCAGTTCACTGTCGGGTATCCCGCTTTCTCTCAATCTTTTTACTATTTTATCTGGGACTCTGGTTATTCTATCCAGAACCCTGTATTCACCTTGCCACCTAAGAATCTGTTCGAAGTCTGACTCAGTGGCTGCGTTCAATGCAGCTAATTTACCCATACTTTTTAATTCCTTTAGGTAAATCGTATAAAAAGCAGTTGTTTTAAACTGCTCCCATTCCGCTATGGCCTTCTCTGCAAACTCCGAATTTTTCTGTACAAGCCTATCGTTCATATTACCCCATCATTGGCATTTGTCCCCGCATGGGTGCCCCTGGCATTGGTGGTGCCTCCCCTGGAGGTGGTGGTCCCCCCGTACCAGGTTCCGTTGGTGGTGGGGGAGGTGGCTGTAATACCTGTTGAATATCCATCACGTCATCAATGCTAAGAACAGTATTATCGGCAGATGGGTCATTGAATTCCTTGAGAATCTCCTCCATGACCTGCTCTGTACGCTTTGCAGCCTCAACAAGCCAAATCTTAAACTGAGGAGGTACGCCCACGGCAGCCACAGCCTCTGCAACAGTGGCCATCTTACTATAATAGTCAGATAGAAGCTGATACTTGGTTATGGCTATTTCCCTTCTGGCTTCCTGGTTAAACATTTCTGAAGACGCTGCCAGGTCTACCTGGAATCCATCTCGTATCATCTCAAGTGGGAAGTCTACGGTACGCTCATTTATAAACTGCTCCCCCTTCCCAGTAATTGAAGGAACTCTGTATTTGTACTCTGGTTGATATTGAGCGAAGAATTCTAACAACATATATGCCATCTCAGTCAGAGAAGCACGCAGGTTGTCTATGCCGTATTTGAATTTTTTATTCGCTTCTTGAATAAGTGCGAACGTTTCCTTAGCAACTGGCCGTTCTGCCGTGGACTGCCCCATAACAGACGGGGTAATTCCGACGGCTCTATCGGCCATGGCAACCAACCTATCCTCTTCACGCTCCGTAGTATAATATACGTCGTGAAATGCAAATTCTTCTATTGCACCCGTTAACGGCCCATCAATAACCGTTACCTTACCAGGTATAAGCTCAAAGTTGTCAAGGCCCATTCCAGCCCTGACAAAAATCATTGGTGCATTTAATTGGGTGAGCCTATCTAGTCTTTGATTGTGAAGAGTGTCGACCTCCTCTTGTAGGCCCTCGAGAATCTCGCATGTCCCCTCTCCCTCAAGTGAGTATTCAGATGGATAGAAGACAAACGTGATGAATGGCCGAAATCCTGCAAACAGTGGGTTATAAATACACCTTAATATCTTCCCTGTTTCCCTGTGGAACGTAACAACGATGTCGTCTGGCTCACCGTCCTCGTCTACATCATATTTCATCCAAAGCTCCCAGACCTGATACGGAAGCCTTTCCTTTATTTGTTTTATTTCTTTTTTCTGTGCTTCTGCACGGGATTCTTTTGTCTCATCATATCTGTCTGGCTGAACCATGGCCTCAACGGCCTCTTCATAGTAGAACCCCTTTCTGGCCTTTGTCTCTAGTTCGTTTTTTCTGTAATATTTCCTAAACCCCACCAGATAGGCATCTCCGATGCAAGTCGCATCCGACGACGCAATCCAATCCTCTCTTGATATGGGGTATACGTTTGGTCCCTTAAATATGGATTCAACCTGCTTGATGACTCTCGAGTTAGACTTTGGTACTGGATAGGTCGGCGTATTCTTGTCCTTAATCTCTTTCTCTGTGGCATATCTATACCTCGTCCTTGTCTTGTTCTCATAGACAATCTTAACGGCACCGAACCCAATCTTTGTAGACTGGAGAAGCGGAGAGTTTAATTTCCGCTTTAGGTCCAGAACGTGCTTCTGGTAATGGTCCATGGCGTCCTCGATTTCAGAATCAAGGCCCATAAACTCCTCTTTCTTTGCCCTAAATACCCACAGCTTTTGCTGGGAAAGAAGTGCATCTACAAGCCTAACATGAATAGCATCAGTATTGGACCTAGTAATAGGAACAGCCACATTAGCACAATTAGGATACGGAAAATCACGCTCCTCACGCTCTCCACGGTACATGCTGTTCCAGTATGATATTTTCTCAAGACGCTCACTTTGGTTCTTAACCTCCTGGTCAAGGACCTCCTTAAGATGCTTAGACAGCACCTCCTCGAGGGTCTGCATACCGTCGCCAACTTTTCGATTCAGGTTGACGTCGATTCCACCACGGAAACCCTGGTAGTCATCCTTATCAAATTCTGGTTCTTCTTTTTTTCGTTTTATTTTTACGGGTTTTTTTGGCACGTTTCCCTCGCTTCATTAGGTCACGGTTTTTTGTTTTGTCGAAAGATGTGGTTATTGTTGTCACTTATTTACCTCTGGTAAGGCCGAAATCTCGCTCTGTTTTAAACCTCTCTGCGTGCTCCTTTCTGGCCCCATAGGACTTATCTCCAGGAATCGGATTGGCCTGCTTATTGTATCGCCTGCCACCCCACTTAGCACCAGTTCCCCAGTGTTTCTCAGCATATCTATTTCTTGCTCTTTTTCTATATCTTAATGTACTTACACCACGTCTCGTGGCCTCCCTGTCGCTTAACTGACCGCTAAAATCATCCTTCATTTTTTCATTTCTCTCCTATCTACTCTTGGGGTCGGCTTGTTTATTAAACCATCTTCCAGCGTAATCTGGGTGTTCAGTGAGGACTCCCAACTTAACTCCCTTTGATTTCTTTCTTGCTCTTCTCCTTGCAGCCCCGACTGTCCCCGCAGCATCCTCCGCACTTTTCTTCTTTGGTCTATTATACTTACTGATGTACGCTTCCGCACCCCTCTTGTATTTACCCTCGGTACGTAAACCTCTGCCCCACTTTTCCCTCTCCTTGACTGTCATTTTTATACCGATAGACATATAGCTCCTCCTTGAAAACAGATGGGTAACGCAAGAAGATATTGCTTTGGATTACTTAGACTTTCTTTTTCTGGCCTTGGAAGCCATGATGGCCCTATGTTGCTTTAGGGCTTTCTTCTTTGTCTTGTGTTTCGCAATCGTCTTGCCTTTCTTTTTTCCATGACAATGAACGACTGCGTATCCGCTTTTCGTCTTCTTTACGGTCATATTTTTCCCAAATATTTAGTGGCCTTCCGCAGTAAACACACTGAAGTTGACCACGGGACCTGCTTTGCTGGAAGACAAAATACGCAGTACTGTTACACCTATCACAGACGACTGAGTAGGGCTGCCTCTTCTCATTGGTAAGAAAGCAGAATGTGTAAGCCACTATGCACTTGTCCCCATTATTATAATTATAACATTAAAACTGCAAGGTTGTCAAGCATTATTTTGGCAGGTCGGGCCCGACTCGAACGGACAGCCTTCGGGTTGGAGCCGAAGATGTTACCATTACACCACCAACCTGCAAACGGGCCAGGTTGTTTTTTAAGAGGTAACCTCGGCCCGAAAACCCTCTGTCCTCATGCCCCTAGCAGTGACGATGGGACTTGAACCCACTTTCTCCACCGTGACAGGATGGCGTCTCGTCCGATTTCGACCTCGTCACTAGTAGGGACACGTGGAATCGAACCACGGTTCACTGATTAAAAGTCAGTTACTTTGCCATTAAGTTATATCCCCAGGCCAACCCTGTACTGCCGAGGGGACTTGAACCCCTTAATACATAGGTTGAAAGCCTAAGGACTCGACCACTTCGTCTTCGGCAGTACGGGATAGACCTATCCCTTGTGTTCTGCCTTGTGTTTCTCGACGAAGTAGGTATTCATTTTCTTATATGGTGCAGAGAGGAGGAATTGCACCCCCGACACCTGGTGCTTCAAACCAGTGCTCTACTGTCTGAGCTATCTCTGCATCTGGAGTACCCAAGAGGACTCTAACCTCTATCGCTAGGTTCGTAGCCTAGTGCTCTGTACGTTAAGCTATGGGTACTCAATATGGTGCTCCTCCTTGGATTCGAACCAAGGTCCAGTTGCGTGTAAAACAACCACTCTGTCCACTGAGTTAGAGGAGCACAATCGACCCGTCAGGATTCGAACCTGACTCTGACGGTTATAAGCCATCTGCTCTACCACTGAGCTACGGGTCACTTAGTAATCTTTACCAGGCAAGGGTCCTTGCCACACAAAGGACATCTGTAGTGCCACTCGCCAGGCTTCTCACTTGGCTTATTATCCTGGCTAACCTCTGGTCGGACACCACAGCATCTGGTCTCCTTGTTTCGGACACTATCGTCCTGAATTGCCATATTACCTCCATAGCGACGGTGGGATTCGAACCCACAATAAACGAGTTTTAAGCCCGATGTGTTTGCCAGTTACACCACGTCGCCTATCTTCCTCTCCCTGATTTAGGCCTGCCTATTGGACCCTTTCTGTTTCCACGGCCAAGACCTCTACCCCTGCCACCAGAGCGAATCTTGGACCCTGGACACGGTTTCTTTTTTGTAGCCATTTTATATCCTTTATGGTTGGGAATCGGGGATTCGAACCCCGACTCCTGGCTCCCAAAGCCAGTGTGCTATGCCGTTAACACTAATTCCCAACAATGGAGCCCATGGAAGGAGTCGAACCCTCACCTTCAGATTACAAAACTGACATGCTTGTCCATTAACACCACACAGGCACCTATTTTTCTTTGGAGCGAACGCAGGGATTCGAACCCTGACCTGTGGCTTGGAAGGCCCCGATGCTACCATTAACACCACGCTCGCATACAATCCTATCTTTCATTACCTTCCCAGATATGAAGTTGTGGTCACCGATAAACCACCCCTTACCCTTCTCGTAAAACCAAAAATTATCCTCTGCCTCCTCTACTGTCTGTGGCTCATAAAACTCATTCCCAGACATCCTTAAGAAGTTCAGAAGGTTTATCTCCATGGATGTATAGGGGATACCCATTGGCTTCTCGTTAATCACAATTATGTTCATATCTATTCCTTTTCCCACAATATGGGCATCTGATGATAATCTTAAAACCTACTTTATCATCTGTCACCCTGAGCCGTATAGGTCTATGACAAAAGCTACAATGAAAATGTATGGCAGAGGGAGGGGGAGTCGAACCCCCAAGGCTTTTACGCTCGTCGGTTTTCAAGACCGTTTCAGTCTCCAATCTGATTGCCCCTCTATTGGCTGGCTGTCATGGATTCGAACCACGACCTCAGGGTTCAAAGCCCTGCGTCCTGCCCTTGGACTAACAGCCAACTAATGGCTGAGAGGGAAGGATTCGAACCTACATCTTTCTGGTTAACAGCCAGACGTGTTACCAATTAGCACCACCTCTCAGTCATACTTATACATGCTCTTTGAAATTAAAATCCCAAAGTTAAAAATCGTGAACTCAATACACCAGTCCCTCTCTTCTTGAACCCAGGTAAAGGTAATATCGAAAAATTCAATAATCGCCAGTTCTTTACTCTGGACCTTCCATCTGTTATAAGGCTTTATTTGAAATGGAAATTTCACCGTTACCTCCTGGTGCTCAGAGGTGGACTCGAACCACCAATCTTCCGATTATCGGTCGGATGTTCTGCCATTGAACTACCTGAGCCTATTTTTTCTTTAGCTCACTTTTCTTTAGTGTTCTCTTACCATAATTCCCGTACCAATACGGATATCCATGATAATTGTAGTATGCCCGTTGATATAACAACTCGTATCTTGACGGGAAATACCCATACCCAACATATACAATTGGTGCATGCCCTAGAAAACACGTATTCCTCTTGGCATCGTTATAAATCCTAATCCTGCTTCTGCCAGTGTATTTACCATCTATAACTACACAGCCAGAAAGGAGGGTCAGCAACGCTAAAATACTAAGTAGTTTCTTCATGCTTCCTCCATATATTCATACACCCGACAGGACTCGAACCTGCATATACCTGATTAGAAGTCAGGTGCGTCATCCAATTACGCTACGGGTGCGTATTCCGTGGTTGCGGAGGCAGGAGTCGAACCTGCGTCAATGGCGTATGAGACCATGCTGGAACCACCTCCAGTCTACTCCGCATTACTTCTTCGGACATATATCCTCGCAAGTTATTATCTGAATAATGCCACCTTCATCCGAGCGTATCTCACCCCTGTAATAAAACGGGCAGTCCTTACAAGGGTCTACATAGTCTTTAACTGATGTGGCCCAAGCGGTCTTTTTTCTCTTTTTCTTCGATGACTTTGACACGCTCCATATGCTCCTCTAGGTTCTTGCTTAACGGTCTGTTACAATACCGACACTTCTTCGGCATCTTATCCTTACCTTCAAACTCTACCGTTCTCCCACACCAGAAGCATCTTATAGTGTACATTTTATATCCTTTGGTACGGAGGGAGGGATTCGAACCCACAATGTCACAGGGTCTAAGCCTGTCGCCTTTACCAAATTTAGCCACCTCCGCACATATTATTTTCTGTCCCTTGGCAAGTTGGATTTTAGGCAGTATCACTGCCCCACCCACTACTTCACTCCGTCGAGCTTACCCAGGAGGGGAACGGACTCAGGCCATTTACCGAACTTCCCTCTTGTCTGGACCAAGAGCCTATCATTTTCTATCTGGAGGGCCGAGTAGGAGTTGCACCTACGGGTTTACCCAGAGGGACCTGTTTTACAGACAGGCTGCTTCACTGCTTGCATATCGACCCATATTTTCTTGGTGGGCCGAGTGGGAGTCGAACCCACATCTAACTGCGTGCAAAGCAGTCGCTTTCCCAATTAAGCTATCGGGCCTCACAATAAATACAGCAATTTATTTTTCTCGAATTCATCGAGAGCATCAAACAACCTTATGAGACACCTCTCACAGATATGCCTCATTCTTCGCTCCCCACCCTGTTCAGATATGGAATAACGCTGACCTTCACACGGTTCATTACAATAACTACACTTTGGTGCTTTCATTTCAGATAGTTGACATATTTGTCTACTTTTGGAAATACATGGAGGGTTGCCAGGGAGTCGAACCCTGCCCTTCTCGGCCACAGCGAGAAATGCTTCCGAAACACCTTCAACCCTCTTGGAGCAGGCGAGGGGAATCGAACCCCTGTATCACTCGGGTTGCAGCCGAGGAGCTTTCCTTTCACTACGCCTGCTTAAAACAATTCTTGTGCCCAATGTATCACATCAAATACATCGTCAGCACACATAATCAAGTCTTCAATAGTAAAAAATATCACCTTATTCTCCTTATGTGGCTACATGACCATTCATAACGGCCTGTTTTTAGCTCTCGTGGGCTCTCAGCGACAAAATCGGGTCATCCTGAAGAGACTTGGCACGTAAAGATTCATCATGTATCTCATTTTGCTCACGCATCCTCTATCAATAACTCCTCTTCTTTCCTGGTCGTGTCGATTTTTTCCTCTTTTTTCGACATGTTCTTGCCCTTGGGCCATATGATTATACGCCAATTCTTGCGGTCAAATTCGATTTTCATACGAAACAGCCCTAATCCTTACTAAAATAGTAGACTTTCTGACCCTCTTCACCGAGCCTGTAGGTCTCCCAGATGTATACAAACCCCCTGGCAATAGCCACGGACACGACAACAAGGCCAATCACGGCCAAAATTCCGACTATCATGGTACCTGACTCCCTGCCATCTCGAGGATGGACCTGGCCTCACGCCTGTACGCAGCCTTGAGCGAAGCCATGTTCTTCTTCAATACCTCAAGCATATCGCCCATCTTCGATGCGTAGACCCTGTCATTCATCCTTTCGTCCATCCATGCCACGTAAAGATTCGAGATAATGGCAATATCATTCTGGATATCATTGAACTCCCGTGGGTAAATGTTACTCATTTTCTCTCCATGTTCTCTAAAAATAACCTGCCCTCGTCCTCTGTCTTACCAAACCAGAAAAGTTTATGGTGTTTCAATATTATTTCGGCAACCCAGTCACACACCTGCTTTGTAGTGTAGCACGGAGTCCCCTTTTCACACCCTATGGACGGAATAACAACACCAGGAACCAACCTTTCTACCTTGATTATGAAATAATCGTCGCCCCTCAGGTTGGCGTGTGCTATATGTTTCATCACGCCCTCAATATAGGAATCATCTGGGACCTTAGAACGTAAACCACTGATTATCTCGGCCTGTCTCTTGTTTCTACACCGTAGACAATTACAATAATCGGGGTGTAAAGACATCGGGAGAAACCATAACATTATATACTCCGTTTCATTATCTATATCATAGCATAAAAACCGCAGTGTTGTCAAGTCTTTTCTGAATGTTTCCGCAGGTATCAGATATTTAAGAGCAGGTCTATTGGAGTAATTTAGACAGATGGGGTCTTCGGGTCTATCTGTATAGGGATAAAATCCTTTCTTATGCGGTGGCACGGACCCAGGGATAGAGACGGGCTGACCTGACTATGACTCCAGACTAATTATTGATAATGTCCTTAGTAAACAGTCAGACAATAGAATGTCTTATCCTATGGTAGTATTCTGGGGGAAGCGGGGACATTTACTCGGCCAGGGATTATCTGCTAAAATAATCCTCGACTCGTCTAACAGTGTTAGAAATTTCTCGGGGAAAATAAAAAAAATGAAAATAATTGTTGACAAATTGAACTCCTGGGATTATATTGTTACCTTATGGTTAAAATAAAAAATCAGGAGAAATTAAAAATGTCTCAAACAATGATTGCTTGCCGCTGCTGTGGTAACCATCACCCGAGAGAAGATATGGCATTGCTTGATTGTGGTGTGTATTATTGTTCATCGTGTTCCCATGTAAATTGCCATCTGTGTGACCAAGAATTAACACGGGGCCAAGATGATATAATGCGGAGTGAATTAAACGGGTATGAGTATTGCTATGATTGCTATGCCGAGGAGTTCTTTATTTGTGATAATTGCGGTGATGAGAGCTATAGTTGTGATATGGTTACTCTGGACGATGGTTGTTATTGTACCGACTGTGCCCGTACAGTAGATAAGGGAAATATACATTCGTATGATTATAAACCTTCCCCAGTGTTTTTTAGTCTACCAGAAGAGGAGAATACAGAAGACAGGTTTCACATTGCTTTCGAGCTAGAGACAGAATACACGGGCCACGAGTCTCTTGGGGACGTTGCAGGATTTTTAGAGGAAGATTTCCTGTATTTTAAAGAGGATGGAAGTATATCTCATGGGTTCGAAATTGTATCACATCCTATGACATGGGCATGGGTGCAAAAAAATAGAGATAAAATAGACTCTCTCTTATCTAAAGCAATAGACGAGGGATTAAGGTCTTATGATACTGATACTTGCGGAATTCATATCCATATATCGAAAAATTCCGTTGGTAATTTTCATCTTTACAAATTCCTCAAATTTATCTATGAGAATAAAGATTATATGCTGAAGATATCCCAGAGGAAAAAATGCAATCTCGAACGATGGGCGAAATTAGACGATGATGATTATGACATAGTCGAAACGGCCAAGAACAAGAACGGAAATGGAGACAAATATGTTGCGGTAAATTGCAATCATCCGCACAGCATAGAAGTCAGAGTTTTTAGAGGGACGCTGAAAAAACAGAGTTTCTATAAAAACCTGGAATTTATGAAGGCCTTATATTCCTTCACTATGGATTGCAGAGTAAAGGACGTTAATGTTCATCAATTCCACCAATACGTGAAAGACCATAAGTGTGACTATAGCAATCTATTTCACTTTATTGATAATAATGGAGGCTTCTAATGTGTATAGGAATTTATGTCCCAGAAGGGAAATATGTCAACAAAAAAACCCTAAAGGTATGCTATGAGAATAACCCAGATGGGGCTGGTCTTATGTACTCTGACGGAAAAAACCTTATAATTGACAAGGGTTTTTTCTCTTTCAAGTCCTTCTGGAAAGAGTATAGAAGTATTATGCAGGGAGACAAAAAAAAATCTGGAATAGTGCTGCACTTTAGGGTGGCCACCCACGGTAATATCTCGAAGAGGAATTGCCACCCGTTCCAAGTTAACGAAAATCTTGGGTTCGTCCACAACGGGATGATTGATATCAAAATGGAGAAGGGAAGTACAATGTCAGATACTGCGGTATTCAACGAATTGATACTAAAGAAATTGCCAGGCAATTGGATGAATAATGACTCTATAATTGAATTGATATCGGGATATATAGGCCAAAGTAAACTGATTTTCATGGATAGCACGGGCAGTGTCTTGATAATCAATAAATCCCTCGGAGAGTGGAAGGACGGTATATGGTATTCTAACACAACATATAAGGGCGTAGTTGTTAGAAGACAACTATGGAAAAAATTCGACTACGGAAGCGGATATTATTCCAACGACTTGCACGAGTGCCAGTACTGCGGAACCCCCCTGTTAATACCTGAAGAAAAAGAAACCGGAATGTGCTTTTACTGTCTGCATCCTAATGTAGACCCAAAAGAGGCCAACGAAATTGTATGTGATAGAATCTCGGGAAAGAGAGAGAAGTTTACATACCAGTACTGTGACGGCTGCGGACATTTCTTAAACAGAGAGAAGTACACTGTGATGGACGGTAATGTGTACTGTGACAAGTGCCAGAGGGAGTACTTGCAGGAGGCTTTGGAAGAGGACTAAAGACTATGAGAAAACCAAGAGTCAGTGATAAAATCATAAAAAAATGGAGGTTAGAATAATGAGGTTAAAAAACAAAACAGTGTTTTTAACTAACAAACCCTATAACTACAGCATCCCGTTGTGGGGAAGGGTTATTATTTTTCTGCTTATGCTTCCCAAGAACTGGACCGCTTTCGGCTGGTTTATTTGGAAGTATTTCCCGTGTTGTCTAAGCGATTAAATTAAGGAGGTTTTTATGTTAAAGCATATTGATACACTAGAGGACTACAAGGAATTCCAGAAGCGTGTAATGGAATTCAAAGACTTGGAAAATGTAGAGGTTTTTTCCCAGGTTTGTGACGAGGAGGGGGACACCCAAGACCCGTCATTTTCCTGGAGTCCCTGCGATTGTTGTAAGAGGGGCCTTGGTGGGTCGAGATATAAGATTGTTGCAGGCCCCGTGCATGGGGAGGTATTCGAATACAGAATTTGCACGGACTGTCTGTATTATCTTGAATATGGACATTTAGACGACGTAACAATGGATGGGATAAAATGATAGACCCAATTTGGATTGTCGTTCTTTTATTTGTCGGAGTAAGAATGTATCTTGAGCAAAAAAAGACTTGACAGGTTGACAATTAGTAGATTATAATTTAATCAAAGGAGTAAACGAATGTTTACAAAAAGACATTATATTGCTATTGCAAAAATAGTCAGCAGCCTAAGCAGGGATGGAAGGATAGATACATCCCAGTTAATACTTAGGTTGTCAGTGCTATTCAGGGAGGATAACCCGTTATTTAACAGGGACAAGTTTACAAGAGCGTGCATGGAGGAAAGCAATGGCCCATCTTAAACTAAACATAGCCTATTGTCCGAATTGTGGGGCAGGCAAGGAATATGACCTTGTAGCAGGCAGGTGTCCGAATTGTGGGGCCGAACTAGACGGGATTGGTGGAGGCGAGAATCTTACAGTAAAGACAATTTCAGAACTAATCCAAGACAGTGGGGATTTAGAGTTATTGGATTTAGATGGGGAGGGGCTCTATGACTAGCGAGAGAGAACAAGCAATAAGGGAATTCGAAGGATATTACGAGAAGCTCTGCAAGAAGGAGGAACGAGAACTCAGAAAACTCAGAAGGAAAAACCTTGAAAAGATTAGGGACTGTAGGGACAAGCTCGAGAAGAGGAGACTTGCAAGGCATAGGGCATTCAAGCTAAGCAAACTCGACAAGATAGAGGGGTACGTCGAAAGGATGGCCTTTATGCCCAGAAGTTACAAGCGGATGGTCAAGACATGGGCAAGTATGGGTGGTAGGCCCAGGGGAGAGATTGAGCTTGATATTTATGATGACTTCCTTATTTAACGATTGACACTTATGCAGTTTCTGTGGTATAATGTAAGAAAGTGGGAGTTTGTATACTAAAAATGGGAGTAAATTAATGGGACAAAAGGTTGAAGTAAGACAGAGACACCATAGGGACATACCCAAAACTAAGATTACCACAAAGCACGGGAGCCCAGTGAAGATACTTAGTCGAGAGAAGGACTGGGTTTCCTCTGGGAACAGATATCCAAGATTTAGGGTAGAAGTGTTTAGTCCATTGACGGGGTGGAAAGAACAGACTATTCTTTATGACTATTTATTATTTAATAAATAATATATATATAAAAGACTAGTCTAGTCTAGTCTATTATAGAGATTTTCTCTCAAAGAAAATCTCTTTAGACAAGAAGACTTATAAGTATACTGCAAGTGTAAGATGACCGATAAGAAGCTGGTGAGTGAGTGTTGCGGAGCTGACGCATATATGGCAAAAGCATTTTATGAGAGGTGTAATCCTTGGCATATTCCATTAGAGCGAAGGTGCAAAAAATGCCACAAGCTTTGCGAGGTCGAAGAAAGGGAGAAGGGAGATGAAAGTTAGATTTATTATTGAAGATACAATATTTCTTCCAAGTGTAATTGGGGGCGACAAACCCACGAAACGAATCTTTAGGCTGATAGACGATACAAGAGTGGAGTCTGTGGAGACAGCCGAAGGGGAAGTTAGGGAATTAGTTAATGCATACAATGAGACATACAATGAGAAAGAAAAGGCCGATGGGTGCAAAGAGCGTCGAAAATTTCTCCGAATTATAGACGAACAGAAACTTATGCGGTGTCCTACAGGGTTGGTCTGGGATTCATATCCAAGGCAAGAATTACAGGGCAGATGCCCTGACTGTGATTATAAATTCATAGACTTCTTTAACCGAGGAGAGCAACAACCTAAACACTTCAAATATTGTCATGGTTTCGGGCAATCCAGAGTTAAAGATTTGGATAGGATTGTGGTTTTTGAATGTCCTGAATGTTTTTTAAAATCATATTTTCATTGTAATGATAATTGGTACGAGCTTTATGGGGAATGGATTGTGGATAATTCGATTTTCTTGAAAGAATCCACCGATGAAAAAGGCGAAGGAGGTGAGGGGTGACCATGAATAAGGATGCATTGATTACATATATTGATATGTTAGTGGCTTCTGTCGGGGGTTCTATCGGGGCTTACACGGCGCAGAAAGAGCCGATGCGTTGAGACTCATGGTCAAGACCGTTACGGAACTGTTGCATAATCTCTACGAGGAAGACAAAGCCAACTACGGGAATCCAGAATAACGGTGTTAAAAGGAGGATGAAAATGAGTAAGCCAAAAAAACTTTACAAGGCTTTAAGGGCTGGCATGAAAAGCCAATATGACGGACATAAATGGAAAATAGGTACGTGGTATAAGACTGAATGCACCGAGCTATGTCGCGGATTTAACTGTTCAAGGCGAATCATAGATGCCATGCAATACGTGAATATGGAAATACTTGCAGAGGTAGAGGCAAGTGGTAAAACCTATTATGGGGATGATAAACAGACCTCAGAAGAAATGCAAATTGTAAAGGCATGGAAATGGGAGAAGAAAGATAGTGTTGCCTTGGCTATTTATTCCGCTGAATTAGTCATTGATAATTTTGAGAAAGAATACCCCGATGACAAAAGACCAAGAAAGGCTAT
>Ga0180437_10001017_pt1 | contig 49705 bp, 48 predicted proteins | sample SS_ome_4_FD_132410 | JGI IMG/M metagenome (GOLD analysis project Ga0180437, IMG submission 132410) | Hypersaline lake sediment archaeal communities from the Salton Sea, California, USA - SS_3_D_1 metaG | ecosystem: Environmental > Aquatic > Non-marine Saline and Alkaline > Hypersaline >... | reverse complement strand
TCTGCACGAGGTCAACTGCAACCTGTGTGGCTCGTCGGAATCCAGGGTGCTGTTCAAGGAAGGTATGTTTCGCATTCAGAAGTGTACGTCGTGCGGACTTGTCTACGTTTCGCCTCATCCGACGAAAGAGGCGCTCGAAGAGTACTACGCACGGTTCTATCCCGCGGACTCCGACGATGTGGTTGTCTCGTGGAGCCACGACGCGAGCTTTCGCCAAGCGCTGCGCATTCTCAAACATTACTGTCCTGACGGTGGGAGACTGCTCGACGTTGGATGCGGTCTGGGAATCTTTATGCAGACCCTCGGCAACGAGTGGGAGCCCACAGGGATCGAACCGAACGCGAACGCGTGCGAGCGAGCCCGCAAGGCCGTGCCGCGCGCCACGATAATCCACGGCGACGTCATGTCGGTGCCTGCACCTGCCGAGAAGTACGATGCGGCGACGCTTCTGGCCTCTCTCGAACACATGGCGGATCCGGCGTCAGCGCTGCAGCGCGTGGGTTCGATGCTTACGGAAAAAGGTCTCATCGTAGTCCGCGTACCGTACATCGGGCCGTTTTTCGCCATAAAACACGCGATTCCCTGGTTTCCGGTCCAGTGCGGCGCGCCGAGGCACCTTTACGATTTCTCGCCGCGCACGCTTCGGCTCATGCTTGAACGCAACGGCTACCTTGTGGAACGCCTTTACGTGGGTTCGCGGGAGAGCGTCTCGCATCCGGCAGCGGCGGCCGCCGTCCTCGCACTGAAAACCGTTTCTAAGGCGGCCTATTACGTTACATGCCGGCGTTGGTTCGCGCCGTTCTGTGGATCCGTAGTTGCCGTAGCCCGCCGGGCCGAGGACAGCGCGGCGGACCAAATCTCTACATGAATAGACCCGGAAAAACCACCGGCAACGAACGATCACAAAGGTGCTACAACCGGCTTGCGGCCGTCGAACCGCGTTAACTCCGTGAAGCCCGCTTCCCTGGCTAGCTTCATTCCCGTATCCAATCCGACGCCAAGCTGCGCGACCCGGTGAGAGTCCGAACCGACCGTTAACACCCTGCCGCCAAGTTCACGATATCTTTTCACCACGGCCAACCCGGGATACGGCTCGCGCGGCGACTGCCGGACTCCGGAGGTGTTGATCTCAAGTCCCATTCCTTTGTCGACGAGTTTCTGCAAGATCGGCTCGATGTACGGCATCCACTTCTCCACGACGAACGTGCCGTACCGTCCCGTACCGTCCCGTTTGACGAGGTCGATGTGAGCCAGAACGTCAAACAGCCCCGTTTCCACCAGCGGCAGTACGGTCTCGAAGTACCTCCCGTACGCTTCGTCCTCGGTCCGACCTTCGAAGTAGTCGTGGCCGATCAGCGCACCTTGCTCCCAATGTCTGGCACCGAGAATATAGTCGTAGTCCTTTCCGGCGAGAAACTCCGCTATTTGCTCCTCATAGACCGTTTGATAGTCCACTTCAATGCCGAGCTTCACGGTGAGGCGGTCGCCGAACCTATCCTGCATACGCTCAACAGCCTCACGGCTCTTCTCGTAGCTGTAAAACCCATGACCCTCGTCAGCGGGATCCGTGTCGTAATGTTCGGTGAAAACCAGCTCCGTCAGCCCGATATCGACAGCTCGCTCGCACATCGCCTCGACACTGTCATACGCGTCAACCGACAGATTAGAGTGAACGTGATAGTCGATTCGGGTCTCGATCATGGGTCTCTCAGATCTCATATGTGTCGCCAATCGCGTCTCAGGTCTTGACCGCGGTTAATAACACTCCTTCCCAGTGGATTTCCAGCCCGGCACCGTTCGGGTCGCACACCGTTTGCCGCAGCTTCTCGAGACCTTCTATAAACTCATCCTGCGGAAGAAGCTGCAGCGTCGATACCCACCTGTCCCCTACCCTTTTTACGTAGTCCATATCTGCCAGGTACGTTTCCGTCTCGATCGACCGCGTATCCATGTCCACGAAACCCGCTTCGTCCAACCATCGCCGGACAGAGTCAATTCGCGGAAACCGCGCGAGATCGATCGAAGCGAAACTGGGGAAAAACCGGTTCATCGGATGCCGTTCTATCCAATCGTGAGAACATGTCAGAATGGCCACCTTACCCGTCCGCATAACCCGGTACAGTTCGCGGAAAACAGCGCCGACGTCTTCGAGATGATGTATGACCAGCAACGCGTACGCGAAGCCGAACTTCTCGTCGCGAAACGGCAGCCGGTGCGCGTCAGCGCGGACGAAGTTGACGGCACACGATTTCTCTCTGGCATACCGGAGCATCTCGGCGGACTTGTCAACGCCCCAAACCGCAGCGCCCGTAAGTCGGTGAAACGCGACGCTCGTCGCGCCCGTGCCGCACCCGACGTCCAGAACGGTCAGATCAGATGAGGCACCCGCGAGATCCGCAAGACCCCTCGCGATCTCCTCGCCGCCCGACCGATGTTTCTCGTATTGGTGCGCTATCTCGTCGTAGTTGATTGGCTTGGGAGGGTGCACAGTTATCGTTCACGATCATCTGGTACAAGCGTTCTCGATCTCGCCCGCCAGATCGTCAATCTTCAGTCTGCGCTGGTCCATACTGTCGCGCTCGCGCAGCGTGACGGTCTCGTCCTCGAGTGTGTCGTAGTCCACCGTCACCCCGAAGGGAGTTCCTATCTCGTCCTGACGCCTGTACCGTCTGCCGATGCTTCCGCCCTCGTCATACACGGTGACAAACTTCTTCTGCAGTCTCCGTTGAATATCCCGCGCTATATCCGGCAAGTTTTCCCGCTTGACCAGCGGGAACACTCCAACCTTAACCGGCGCGACCAGCGGGGAAAAGCGAAGCACCACCCGTTCCGGTTCCTCCTCGTAAGCATCGCAGAGCAGCGCCAGAACGGTTCGGTCCAACCCGGCCGAACTCTCAATGCAGCTCGGTACAAACCGCTCGCCGGTGGCATCGTCGAAGTACGACAGATCTTTCCCGGAAAACTTCGTGTGTTGCGACAAATCGAAATCGCCCCGGTTGTGTATCCCTTCCGTCTCCTGCCAGCCGAACGGAAACTCGTACTGTATATCCACCGCTTTCTTAGCGTAGTGTGCGAGCTCCTTCTTATCGTGCGGCATCTGCCTTATCCGGTCCGGCTTGATACCTACATCGATGTACCACTGTTGGCGCTTTTCAAGCCAATCGGCGAACCACTTGTCCTCCTCGTCCTTATGGCAGAAGAACTCTATCTCCATCTGTTCGAACTCGCGGCTGCGGAATATGAAGTTGCGCGGCGTCACCTCGTTGCGGAAACTCTTGCCGACCTGGGCGATGCCGAAAGGCAGCTTCGCGCGCGCGACCGTCAGGATGTCCTTGAAGTTCAGGAAAAGCGACTGGCACGTTTCCGGCCTGAGGTATACGTCCACGGTGTCCTCGGCAACCGCCCCGAGCTGCGTGCGGAACATCAGGTGGAACTTGCGCGGGTCGGTAAGCTCGCCGCCGCACTCCGGACACGAACCACCCTCAATCTTGTCGACGCGAAACCGCTGTTTGCACGATTTACAGTCCACCAACTGGTCGTGAAACCCTTCCAGATGACCCGAAGCTCGCCATACCTCCGGGTGCGTGATAATGCTGGTGTCCATTCCGACCACATCGTCGCGCCATCTCACGTTCACGAGCCACCAGTCATCCCTTACGTTGCGTTTGAGTTCCGCTCCCAACGGACCGAAGTCCCACAGACCGTTTATACCCCCGTAAATCTGGCTCGACGGGAATATGAAACCCCTGCGTTTGCATAGCGATACGAGTTTCTCCATCCTGTCCGACTTGCCCTTCGGCTGCGATTTTGCTTTACCGTCGGTTTTCTTCGTCACACCAACTACCTCCCTATGCGATCCTTCAGACTCCCGTTGTGCGTCAAAGATAAACGTACGCCGAATCCGATAACCTTCCAGCGAACCCGCGCGCTTACTGCATTGTGGTGCAAAGTATAGATGTGCAGACGCGGCTATGTCAAGAAGTGGCCGGCGGTGCGTCGACAGATCGAGCCGTGAGACCCGTCGCAGACCAGCGCTACGCCACAGGGGGAGTCGTAACGACGAAATTCGGCACGTCGGCAAAGAAGAACCGGTCACTACCGGCTGGCCGGATGTCTCTCAAGCCATTTCATAAACCGGCCCACTTCGGATTCAATGATCTCCAGAGACTTGGCTATCTCGCCCTGACGATCCTCGATATTGTCCTTGACGACGGACTCGAGGTGGTCAATGTTGTGAAGGTAAACGTTGTCCAGGGAGCCGACCTCCGGATCGACGTTGCGGGGCACCGCTATGTCGATGAAACAGAGCGGCCGGTTGGCGCGGGACTTGAGACTTCGCTGAACAACGGTTTTCCCTATCAGGTGTTCCGCCGCAGACGTCGAGCAGATCACTATATCCGGTTTGCCGAGCGTTTCGCCCAACCTCTCCATCGGGACAGCTTCTCCGTCGTACTCTACGGCGAGCTGGATGGCTTTCTCGTACGTCCGGTTAGTTACGATGACGTCCGAAGCACCTCTTGACACAAGATGTTTAAGCGTAAGGTCCGCCATCTCGCCGGCACCCACGACCATCACGGTTTTCCCGCGCAGCTCGCCGAATATCCTCTCCGCGAACGCCACGGCAACCGAGCTTACCGAGACTTTGCCCTCGCTAATTCGGGTACGCGTGCGGACTTTCTTCGCCACAGCCAGCGCCCGTTGGAACAGCGTGTTCAACGTCCTGCCTGAGAACCGGTTGCCGAGCGCGCACTGGTACGCCTCCTTCACCTGAGCCGTGATCTGCGTCTCCCCTACTATCATCGAATCAACGCTCGACGCCACACAGAACAGGTGTTTGACGCAGTCCTCCATCTCGAAATGGTACAATGAATCGGCGAATTCCGAGCGGGAAACGTCCTGAAACTCGGCGAGAAACTCCGCCAACAACTCGCAATCCATCTGCCCCTCGTGCGAACCGGTGTAGACCTCCGTGCGGTTGCATGTCGAAATGATCACACACTCCGATTCCGGATGGCGCTCTCTGAACCGCTCGAGCCCGTTGCGAACCCTGTCAACGGAGATGAACAGCTTCTCCCTCGTCTGGACGGGAGACGTCTTATGATTAAGTCCTACGACGCCGATATACATTGCTCAAACGTACCACAAACGGTCTACCGTCAACGCGAAAAAACCCGACGTCGCGTCCGGTCTACCCGCCTTCATACTTGCGCGCCACTTCGCGCACAACCTTCTCCAACTCTCTGCGCAAATCGTCCTTCCCTGCTCCTCGAACCGACGCGATGAACCGCTGGTCGGCAAACCTTCCAAATATCTCGCGTCGCGCATTTTCGTCAGTCACGGCCCCCACAATATCTTCTCTCATTTGGCCGACAATTTCAAGATAGTCAGCGTAATCCTGCCCGAACCTCTCCTCGAGTTCCTTTCTCACGGAACTCGCCAGAGCCGGCAGGGCTCCGCTCGTGGAAACGGAAACGAGCAGCGCACCCCGACGGATCGACGCCGGCACGATAAAATCGCTCAGGCCTGCATCGTCCACCACGTTGCACAACACGCGTCTCCGCCGAGCGGCACGCGCGACCGTCTCATTAAGCGAGCGGTCGCCCGTCGCGGCGATGACGAGGAACTTATCGTCGAGGTCCGACTCCTGCCATGGTCGCTGCACGACGGTCACGTCCTCGCGCCGGGCGAGCTCGTCACCCACGTCCGGCGACACCACGACAACTCGAGCGCCGGCCTCGACCAGAGAGCCAGCTTTCCTAGCCGCCACATCGCCGCCGCCGACGACGAGGCACCGTTCAGAGTGAACGTTGAGACAAACTGGATAGTAGACCGGCTTGTTTTCCACGGTTACTATTCCACAATCGTGACAGGGGTCCTCAAGGTTACGAGGTCGAACAGCTCCTCTGCGTCTTCTTGACGCATCCTCGGGCAACCCCTCGAGGACGCCCAACCTATGGAGGACGGATCAATAGTGGCGTGAATGCCGAGATCGTGCGGCAGGTCGGGGCCGATCGGTTCCAATCCCATCCACCTCGTTCCGAGCTCGTTCTCCGGACTCAACGGCGGAATTACCTTGCCGGATGGGCTGTACCAGGTAGGGTTCACGATCTTAGTCTCGATCTCATACCTGCCCGGCGCCGTCGGATTTTCCGGCCGTCCGAGCCCCGCTGGGTACACCTTAAACACGTCAGCTTTGTCGTACAACGTCAGCGTAAAATCGGATTTCCTGACCACTATGTTGAACTCTTTCGGTGTAATCTTGAGCGTCTTGTTCACGCGCAGGGCGGCGGGAGACTCGATCCCGTTCGCCTTCAGTATCAGTGCCTGCGTCGTGTTGAATTCGGCACCCATGCTGCTCACTGTATCTCCCCGTTTCACCGTGTACAACACAGAATCCTTGGTCTTCCTGGCCGAAAAGATAAGCCTCACGTTGGCATCGCCGAGCAGATTCACGGCCTCCTTGCTTTCCGCAGAACCTTCCCGCGCCATATCGAACGCTTCCCCGTACAGGTCGCGCGCCTCTTCCAGCTTCCCGTCTGCTTCCGTCAACCGCCCCAGCCCGCACGTCGCCAGGACCGCGTAAGTCCCGTCGGGATCCGACGAGACTGTCTTGCGGTAGTACTGCTCGGCCATCGAGCGCTGGCCGCCCTCCTTCTCGAAGCACAATCCTACGTGGTACCTCGCCTCGTGGATAATCGGCCGATCGGCAAACTCCGTTTCGAGCCGTTGCCAGTAAGATCTTGCCCGCTCATATTCGCCGGCCTTTTCCCCTATATGACCGAGCTTAGTGAGCGCATCCTCCACGTAAGGCGAGTTGCGCGCGCTGCGAACCAGTCCCTCGAAAACCTGCGCGGCCTCATCATACTTCCCATCATCAAAGAACGACTTGCCCTGGGAATACTGGTTCGCGAGCCTTTCCGCAGCACGTGACCGTATTGCCCTCGACAATGCCACCACGGCTCCGCCCAGAACAACGAGCACGATTACGTATATCAACACGCTACGGACTTTTCTTCCAAACCCCTTGTTTCTCTTAGGTATACGTTGCCCGCGCAATCGCACGTCGCCCATATCAGAACCTTCTCTCCCGCAGTCTTCTAAGGTCCAGTATCATCTCGGCCACCGATTCGTACCTCGTAGCAGGCTTCTTTCGCAAGGCTTTCAATATGACGCGGTCGAGATTGCGCGGAAGGCTTTCATCCAACCTCGACGGGTGCTCGAACTTGTACGACTTACTGATCAGCTGTTTGACCACGTCCTCCGGTCGAGGACCCGGCGCCGGATGCCTGCCGGTGAACAGCTCGTACATCGTTATCCCGAACGAGAAGACATCGGACTTTGCGTCCAGCGGCTTGTTCGACAGCTGTTCCGGCGACATATACTTACGGGTCCCGCCGGTTTCACGTCTGTCACCGAAGAACCACCGAGTCTGCCGTTTTGACAACCCGAAATCAGCGATCTTCACCTGACCGCCGTCCCGCGATATGAGGAAATTCTCCGGCTTCACATCCCTGTGCACCACGTTGTTCTGATGCAGATAGTCCAGACCGATGCATATGTCCAAGCAGAGATCGACCGCGCTTTCCCAAGAAAGATCCCTGTCGCGGATGTGTTTACGAAGGTTATGCCCGTCTATGTACTCCATGAGCAGGCAGCGCCTCGTGAACCCTTCGTTATCCGGGGCCTCGATGATCTCGGGGAAAATCTTGAGTATGTTCGGGTGCTCCAAACCGGAGGTGATGAAGATTTCCCGTCCAAGATAGTCTCTCTTGCGCTTCCTCTTGTCAATATCGTACCGGCGAAACAGAACCTTGATAGCTATCGTCTCGTCCTTCTCTCTATCAATCGCCTTGTACACCGTACCCATTCCGCCCGATCCTATCGGGGCAATGATCTCGTACCGTTCTACCCTTTCAATTTCCATAACAACATCACCACCCTATCATATATAAGAACCACAAACCAGCGCAGTACATAGAACCGACTATGCTGCAGCAGCACGCTTCTCCTCGAGCGCACCCTCGATAGCGCTCGTCGGACATTTCTCGATACACAGACCGCATTCAGTACATTTGTCGTAGATTATGGTTGCAAGGTTGTTCTCAATAAGCACGGCATCCGCCGGACAGACCTTCTTGCATGCGCCACAACCTATGCACCCGATCTGGCACAGTTTCTTTACCTCCTTACCCTTCGCACGGGAACTGCAAGCCACGTGCACGTTAGCGCCGGCCGGTACCAGACGAATCACGCTGACCGGACACTCCCTGACACATACACCGCAACTGGAGCACCTATTCGGATCAACACGCGGTATCTCACCCGGTCCCATTGTCTGAATAGCGCCGAACGGGCAGACTTTAGCGCACGTTCCCAGAGTCAGACACCCATACTCGCACCCTTTCGGCCCTCCGTACATGAGTGCCGCCGCGCGACAATCGTCAAGCCCCCTGTAAAGAAAGCTCTCCGCAGCCACCGCACCGTGGCCATGGCACATTATCCTCGCGACGGTAGGCTCCAGCTGGGCCGATTCAACACCCATAACAGCGGCCAGAGCGTCCGCAACAGCCTGACCTCCCGGAATACACAGGTTCACCTCGGCCTCGCCTGCAACGACAGCTTCGGCATACCTCTTACATCCCGTATAACCGCACGCCCCGCAGCCCGCGCCCGGAAGCAACTCCTCGATCTGCTCTACCTTCGGGTCAACGTGAACGGCAAACTTTCGGGACGCGATACCCAGACCCATGCCGAAGACCGCTCCCAGTCCTCCAAGTATACTTACCGCTGTTCCGATGCTTCCAAACCCCATCTCTGCTCTCCAACGGTGGAAGAGGCACCCCGGTCTTCCTCCGCCTTCTCAAACTTCATTCCGGAAAAACCCATGAACGCAATAGCCATAAGTGCCGCCACGATGAACGCGATCGGCGCGCCACGGAACGGCTTCGGCAACCCGACCAATTCCAGCCGTTCCCGAATACCAGCCATAAGTATCAGCGCAATGCCGAACCCCACCGCGGCACTGGCCGAGAAGATCACCGTCTGCAGGAAGGTGTGTTCCTCGTTGATGTTGAGCAATGCCACCCCCATCACGGCGCAGTTCGTCGTTATCAAAGGCAGGTAGATTCCCAGCGCCGAGTAAAGCACGGGGCTTGTCTTCTGCAGGAACATCTCGACCAACTGAACCAACGCCGCTATCACGAGGATGAAAGCTACCGTCCTGAGAAACTCCACCCCGAAATACACGAGCAGATACCGGTTCACACACCAGGTGACCGCTCCCGCGAGCGTCATGACGAAAACCACCGCCATCGCCATGCCCACGGATGCTTCTATCTGTCTCGATACGCCGACAAAAGGACATATGCCCAGAAACCTGTTAAGAACAAAGTTATTCACGAAGATCGCACTTACTATTATAATCAAAATCTCGTGAAATTCCATCTACCTGACCCTCTTTCTACTCGCCTCAGCTCTGCCTCTCGCCGATCTTGTTCATTAGAGCCATCATCAGTCCCAGAGTCACGAAAGCACCCGGCGGAAGTATCATGATCGCCGCGGGCTGGAAGAGCGGCCCCGGCACAATAATATGGCCGAAAAACGAGACGGTGCCGGTGCCAAGAAGCTCCCTGACGAACGCCAACACGGACAAGGCCAGCGTAAACCCGACGCCCATTCCAAGGGCGTCCAAAAGTGAAGCCGGCAAGCTGTTGCGCGACGCGAACGCCTCGGCTCTACCCAACACTATGCAGTTCACAACGATCAGGGGGACGAATATGCCCAGTGCCTCGTGCAGCTTGGGTTGGAAAGCCTGCATGGTCAACTCAACAATCGTGACGAAAGTTGCTATCACCACGATGAAGCAGGGTATTCGCACCTGTTTTGGTATAAAACCGCGTATTAGCGAGATGACTACGTTGGAACCGAGCAGCACCACCGTGAAAGCGGCGCCCATTCCGATCGCGTTGTCAATTGAGGTGCTCACCGCCAGCGTCGGGCATAAACCGAGCATAAGACGCAGCACTGGGTTCTCCTTCCAGATACCTTTGGTGAACTCCTGAATCTGTGCCACCTACTCCGCTCCCTGCTGAGCCGTTCTTGCCTTGACGAACTCCTCGAACCCTTCTCTCACGGCATCTGTAACCGCCGTGGACGAGATCGTCGCCGCGGTGATCGCGTCGATCGCTCCTTGGGGCTTGAGAGCTATCCTGTCCACGGTGAGACCGCCGAACTGTTTGAGGAACCACGGTTCGTCCTCGCCGGTCCGTACCTGGACAATGTTAGCTCCAAGTCCCGGCGTCTCCGTATGTTCCGCGATCCTGACACCAGTAATCTTCTCGCCGGTCGGGTCAACCCCGACGATTACCTTTATCGGACCCCCGTAGCCCTTCTCCGAGATCGCGGTGAAAACGGTTCCCACCGGTTTGCCGTTCATGGTGCCCTCATAACATACTAGGTTGCCGACTTCTCTCGCTTCGCCGAACTCGACCTCTCTACCAGATCCAACCAGGGCTTCCCCCCGCAGTCTTGACGCCTCCGCCGCTGCATTCTCCTCGATTTGCGCACTTGTCAACCCGTCGACGAAAGCCAGCAACCCGCTGGTAACGACGCAGATCGTCAGCAGAACCGCTGCAAGCCTAACCGTGTTTCGCACGTGATTTCACCCCAAAACGTCGCGGTTGAGTGTACCTGTCGATGAGCGGTGTCGCCATATTCATAAGCAGAATAGAGTACGATACCCCTTCGGGATACCCTCCTTTGAGACGTATCAGAAACGTGAGCAACCCACACAGCACACCGCCAATGAACTGGCCCCTACCGGTCAACGGGCTCGTCACCATATCGGTCGCCATGAACCACGCTCCAAGCATCAAGCCGCCGGCAAACACCTCTACGAGCACCCTGTCAAGCGGCTCCGGATGCCTCGCTACGCCGAATAGCGCCATCAGCAGCGCGAAGCTGCCTATGAAAGCAACCGGCATCTGCCAGAGGATGCGCCTTCGTACGAGCAGGTATATCCCACCTATCAGTATGCACAAGGCCGACGTCTCGCCTATGCAACCGCCGACTTTTCCGATGATCAGGTCGGCAATGGTAAAGGGGTCCGCCGCCCCTTCCTTCACGAGCGGTGTGGCGCTGCTTATCGCGTCTAATGCCGCCCCCTGAGCGTCCGCAACCGCGCTCGCGAAGAACCCTCGTCCGTGCCACCAGAACGGTTTGAGCCACCCTTTGGTCATCGCCACCGGGTAAGCCGCCAGCAGCACCGCCCTGCCAATCAACGCCGGATTAAATATGTTCTTGCCGAGCCCTCCAAACACCATTTTCGCAATAGCTATCGCGACGACCGCTCCGACAACCGGCAACCAGTAAGGCGCACCCGGCGGCAGATTCAGCGCAAGCAGAATGCCGGTGATTATCGCGCTGCAATCCGCGACGGTTATCGCTTTGCGCATGAGTTTCTGCAGTATCGCCTCGGTACCCACGGCGGCCGCCACGGAAATCAACAGTATCCAGACCACCCGTCCACCGAAGAAATACACCCCCGCCACCATCGCAGGTATCAGCGCAATCACCACGTCGGCCATCACGCTCCGGATGGTGTCAGTGCCTCGAAAGTGTGGGGATACCGAGACTACTAACGGTTCTTTAAGCTCGGGCAACTCTTCCTCCTATTAACTCTACGCCCCTGCTCTCACTAAAGTTGACATTGGCGCCTTCATGCGCTCTGTCTCTGCTCGCTCTTTTCCCTGGCGGCAATCTTTCGCAGCTCGCTCTTGGCAAACTTCATCCAGTGTACCATCGGCCTGTTTGCCGGACACACGTACACGCACGAACCGCACTCCATACAGTCCAGCAACCTGTCCTCCTTGGCTTCCAGGAACCTGCTGTTCTCGACAAGCATTCCTAACTTGCTCGGAAGAAGTCTAACGGGGCACGCCGTGACGCACTTGCCACACCTGATACACGGCTCGTACGATACTTCCACAACGTCTTCTCGGGCGAACGCGACTATCCCCGATGTGCCCTTTATCACCGGCGCGTCAAGAGAGCACTGCGCCACCCCCATCATTGGCCCGCCCATGATCACCTTGACCGGAGGCTTACTGAACCCGCCGCACTGTTCAATAACGTGCCACAGCGGCGTGCCGATTCTCACGAGAAGGTTCTTCGGCTCGGAAATTGCCGAGCCGGCCACCGTGACGGCGCGTTCGACAAGCGGTCTACCTCGAACTACGGCGTCCGCCACCGCCACGGCGGTGCCGACGTTGTTTATTGCGACACCGACATCCATCGGCAGCCCTCCCGGGGGCACCTCGCGACCGGTGAGCGCGCAGATCAGCTGTTTCTCAGCCCCCTGAGGGTACTTCACCTTCATCACTTGAAGCGATATCCCCGGTTCTTTCAAGACAGTGTTCTTCAACGCGGCGATAGCCTCCGGTTTGTTCGCCTCGACGGCGATCACTCCCTGCGTCACGCCGACACCTTTCATGAGCAGCTTGAGACCGGTCACAACGTCTTTCGGACGTTCAATCATAACCCTGTTATCGCACGTCAGGTACGGTTCGCACTCCGCGCCGTTGGCGATGTAAAGGCCCAGCTTCTTGCCCTCCGGCGGCGACAACTTGACCTGTGTGGGGAACGCGGCCCCGCCAAGTCCCACTATGCCGCTTTGCGCGACCCGCTCACGTATCCCCTCCGGCGAAAGCGACGCCAGACTCTCCTGAGAGGCCTTCTGCAGCGGAATCCACTGATCCTGCCCGTCAGAAGTGATTTCCACGGCAACCATCTTTCTTCCTAAAGGATGCGGGGACGGCCCAATATAGGTTACCTCGCCGGAAATAGAGGCGTGGTGAACCGCAGAAATGAACCCGGTAAGCTCGCATATCTTCTGACCTGCCAGCACTTTGTCGCCCACCTTGACGACCGGTTCTGCAGGCGAACCCGTGTGCTGTTGAACAGGTATCGTGACCTTACCCGGAAGCGGGCATTTCTCGAGCGGCTTGTTCTCGGTCAACCCTTTGAGTTCCGGCGGATGAATACCGCCTCGAAACGTTTTCAGCTTCATGTTGGGTGCCTTAAGGATACCGCCTTCCGCAAAATACAACCGCCCATTCGGGCGGCGCCGGCCCCTGCCAATCCAGCAATATTCTCGTACCTTTAACCGCGTCTTTTATAACATGCTCAAACCCTTTTGTCAACGGGCTTGCCGCCAAAGCGCGGCGTCGTCGCGAGGCTGGCACAGTTGACAGCACTTCCAATCGGTTGTTAGAATGCCCCCAACTTCTTGTGGCGCGAGGTACCCGGATGAAAATCGTTTTCCTTGATGTTCAGTCTCAACGTTATGGCCGCATAAACAAAGACGTTATGTCAGGTTTCGGTGCTGGCTACGGCATGGGGCGCAGCCTGGTGCCGCGTCTGGTTTCGCAGGCTAAAAGACGCTCCGTGCTCCTGCCGGAACTGAGTTTTGGATACCTGGCGTCGATCTTCCAAGACAAAGGCGCCCACGTGACGGTCACCGCCGATCCCGACGCCGAAGCTGATATCATGTTCATCCATTCATCTCTGGTGGGCTCGGACCAGGAGAGAGAGGTTGCCTCGCGGGTCAAAAGGCGCGGTGGAACGCGTGTCGGGTTCATAGGTCCGCTCGTCACGGCTACGCCCGAACGGTTTATCGAATCGGGCCATTTCGTAATCCGAGGTGAGCCCGAAAAGGCGTGCCTCGAAGCGCCGCAACAGTGGTCCCCCGGCGGGATCATCGAGAGCGGTCCGCTGGACGATCTTGACAAGCTTCCTTTTCCGGACTGGACCCTGTTTGACTTTGCCCGGTTCAGGTACTCACCCAACCTGACGGTTCGACCCATCGTGCCAGTTCTGTCCAGTCGCGGCTGCAACTTCGCGTGCACCTACTGCCCGTACAAATGGTACTACGGCAAGTGGCGCGCGCGGTCAACGGAAAACGTGCTGGACGAACTGAAGCATATCGTAGAAAGGTTTCGGGTGCGCGGTTTTGTTTTTCGAGACCCTCTTTTCACGTTTGACCGGCAGCGGACTCTGGACCTTGCTCAGGGCATGATCGGGCTGAACCTCAACCTGAGATGGGCGTGCGAGACGCGTCTGGAAACTCTCGACGAAGAGCTCCTCGAGGTGTTGCATCGGGCCGGACTGCGGGCAATAAACGTCGGTGTCGAGTCCAGCAGCCCACAAACGCTCAAGTCAGCAGCAAGAACCCATATGCCATTCGAACGCCAGTACGAACTCATCCGCTGCTGCGACAGGCTTCACATACGTGTGGCGGCGTTTTACGTGCTTGGTCTGCCGGGCGACACCAGAGAATCCATACTCGAAACGGTCGAGTATGCCAAACGACTTGACACACAGGTCGCCGAGTTCTACGTCGCCACTCCGTTCCCCGGCTCTCCGCTTTACGAGCAGGTCAAGGATAGACTGTTAACGGACGATCTGACACGGTACGACGCGTTCACGCCGGTCTTCGAGCACGAACACCTACCATGCGAGGAGATAGCGCGGTTGCGCGAGATGGCGTTTACACGCTACTATTTTCGTCCGAGATACTTGTTCAACTACTTCAGGCGAAGCATGTGGAGGTGAACTGAGGGGAACGCAGGCGCTCCCGCCCGTTGGCGAGGGTCGGATGCTCCTGCAGATCTTCGAAGGAGAGGACCAACAGAGAGCAATAACTATGACAAAACTGTCAATAATTGTGCCGGTCTACAACGAGCACGACACGGTCGCGAACTTGTTGGAACGGGTTCTGTCGCTTGACATCGACAAGGAGGTCATTGTGGTTGACGACGGCTCGACCGACGGGACGCGAGAAGTCCTGACAGAACGGGGGCGCGAGCCCATAACAGTGATACACCATCCCGAGAACAGGGGAAAAGGTGCAGCGGTTCGTTCCGGCCTCGAACGCGCCACAGGCGAGTACGTTATAATCCAGGACGCCGACCTTGAATACAATCCGGCCGAGATCGGGCATTTGATGGCGCCGCTTGAACGAGGAGAGTGCGATGCCGTGTACGGTAACCGATTCCCCTTGGCCACAAGAGGCGAACTTCACGGCGTGCATCTACTCATCTATTTGGCAAATCTGCTTCTATCGCGTTTCCTGAGCCTGCTATTCACCAGGACAGTACACGATATCGAGACCTGCTACAAGATCATGAGAACGGATACCGCGAAATCGCTCGGATTAAGATCCGACAGATTTGACATCGAGCCCGAGATCACCGCAAAACTGCTCAAACGGGGCTGCAAGATCAAGGAAATCCCTATCTCATATCATCACAGGCACTACAGTGAAGGCAAGAAAATAACGTGGCGCGACGGCGTTAGCGCGTTTCTTACCATAGTAAAATACAGGCTCATAGACTAGCGGGATGACCTATGGCAACAAGGGTGCGCGTGCTCGTCCTGGGTGCTGGACCGACCGGCATACTGACCGCCTGGGCGTTGAAAGAGAAAGGTGTTACCGACGTCTGTATCGTCGAGAAAACCGGCTGCCCGGGGGGACTCGCCAAGAGTCGAAAGGGAGCAGGGTGGTGCGTGGATTTCGGCCCGCACAGGTTTCAGACCCGCGACGAGCGTATCCGCACCGTCATGGAACAGTTGCTGGGCGCGAAGCTGCGCACCATCGCGGACAAGCGGATCGGCATACGGCTGGGCGGGCGTCAGGTGGACTATCCGCCCGGTTTTTCGCAGCTCGCCCGCGCATTTCCCGTCGGCGAGACGCTCAGGTGCGGGGCCGGCTTTCTCGCGTCGCGTCTTTTCCGTGGGGGCTCACAACCTGTTCAGACTTATGAGAATTGGTTAATCGCCCGATACGGAAGCCGCTTCTACCAGACCACGCTCGCACCAATGACAAAAAAAATGTGGGCACTCGAACCGGCGGCCCTTTCGCAGGATTTTGCCGGGGAAAGAGTCGTCCTGGTCTCCCTCGGGGGACTCGCGTTTGGGTCCATGTTGTCCCGCCGGTACCGGCAATATCAGAAGACCTTCTACTATCCGCAAAAATGTCTGGGCGAGATCTGGGACAACGCCGCCGTCCAGCTGCAAGAGGTAGGCGTCAGTCTGCTGCTGAACTCGTCGCCGGTATCGATGCGTGTTGACCGCAATAGAATAGAATCCGTGACCGTCCGGACCGAGACAGAAGACCGGGAGTTCAACCCCGACTATGTGGTTGCCACGATCCCGCTGCCCGACCTAGTGTCAGCGCTCGGCTCGTACACGGCCCGCGAAACGCACGCTGCACTGGAACAACTCACTTATCGCGCGCTCGTGATCGCGTACGTCGAGTTACGCACCTCGAGGATGTCGCCTTTTCACTACGTCTATTTCCCGCAACCGGAATACGTGTTTCAGCGGCTGTTCGAGCAGAAGAACTTCGCAGACCAGCCCGAACACGCCGAGACTACCGTAGTCGGCGCCGAAATATCCTGCTTCGAAGACGACGGCGTCTGGAGGGCATCCGACGACGAGCTGTTCAAGAAGGTTGTTGGCGGGTTGGAGCGTGCCGAACTGGCGACCCAAAGCGAAATCCGAGGTTTGTTCACCGCACGCGAACCGCACGCCTATCCGGTGTACAAGCTGAGTTACAGAAATGCGCTCGAAACGGTTCTTGATGAATGCGGGCGGATTGAGAACCTGATCCCGAACGGCAGACAGGCGTTATTCAAGTTCAACAACCTGGATCACTGCGTCGAGATGGGACTTGCCGCCGCCGAACATGTCGCTGCCGGCAAGTCGCCGGAGAGCTGGCAAGCGTCAATACGGGCGTTCAAGAAGTTCAAGGTCATCGACTAGGGCCCGCGCTGCACCGGACCTCCTCCTGGAACGCAGTCCCGTTCTTCAGAAGAAGTTCCTGATCATGTACACCGCATCGAAAAAAGCATCTCCCGTCAACAACCCTCTTCTCAATCGCTTGCCTATATAGCGGGGCCTCAGATAGAACTTCCTGTAGAACAGGTCGTAGTAACTCTTGAGCGTGTCCCAGGACAAGCTCGGATGCTGCCACACCTCCGAGGTGCAGTGGAAGTTATACTTCTGCCAGTCGCGGGACAGTATTCTGCCCGCCTCTTCCAGCTCATCGAACAACGGCGTTGAAGGAAACGGCAGGAGCAACGTGACCTTAGCGTAATCCGGGTCAAGCTCTATGGCAAAATCGATCGTCTGCCGCATGGTCTCCTCGGTCTCGCCCGGAAGACCGAACATGAAGAAAGCGACCGTCTCGAGTCCAACTTCCTTGGTAAGTGCAATTGCCCGGCGACTCTGTTCGAGCGTTATCCCTTTCTTGATGCTGTCAAGCAGCTGCTGGTTGCCCGACTCAGGACCGTACGACACGCTGTAACAGCCGGCCGCTTTCAGCAGCTCGAGCAGCTCCCTGTCCACGGTATTGACGCGTAGTCCGGAAAAGAGGTTTATCGTTATGTCCAGACCATCCGCCACGATCAGCTCGCAGACACGTTTTGCCCTCTTCATGTCCATAGCGAACAGGTCGTCCAGGACGTGTATCTCCCTGTATCCCAGCCGGACGAGCCGCTTGATCTCCTCAAGAACGTATTGAGGACTCTTCGGCCTGAACTTCCTGCCGAACACGCTCTTGTTGCAGAACGTGCAGTCGAACGCGCAACCTCTGCCGGTGATGATTCCGCCTACCGGGTTGCGGCGGCTTGTCACCCGCGATGTACGGTACCTATGGATGTCGTAGAGGTGCGCTGCAGGAAACGGCAGTTCGTCGAGGTCCGGCACCAGAGGTCGAGGCGGCGTCCTGACGTAATCGCCGTCCTTACGGTAACAGATCCCGTTGACCGATGCGGGATCGTCCGCAGACAGAAGTTCCGGCAGCGTAACGTCGCCCTCTCCCACCACAACGATGTCGAATCGCGATGCGCGCAGCGTATCCTCGGGCAGTGCTGTCGGATGAACGCCGCCGGCTATGGTCAGAACGTCCGGGTCGTACCGTTTCACCGTCTCGCATATGGACAACGCTTCGTTGTACAGGGGTGTCGTGAAGGTGACGCCAACGGTGTCCGGCTCGAACTCGCGCAGCCTGCTGACGATGTCATCCTCGACGTTGTGCGACAGCATCAAGTCGAGTATCTGCACGTCATGCCCATCGCGCAGAAGCACCGCGCCGAGCGTGGCCAGGGACTGCACCGGCACACGAGGCACCGCAGCAGTGATCTTGGACCGATTGTAGACCGCCACCGATGACGGCGGGTTTACCAGCAGGACCTTCTTCTTCAACTCCATTGCTTCACCACGGACCGGAAACACACGACCCCTGACAGGAAACACATACCCTTCACAGACCCGGGGTGCCACATCCACATGCGCAGACAACTGCGCGTTCGCCATGGATTATACCAGACGCGCACTAAGGTCACAATCTCCTATTGGCTTGACTCACCGGTACGCAGAAGCTAGAATTGAGGCGTCGCGCGACCCGAACGCGTCCATTGAGCTGCGCAGGGAACGAGAACAAGGCCCATTCGTTATTTGGTTTTCAATTAATGGCTCGAGCTGTTCTGATAAGTCCATATTTCCGCATGCCGGTATCCATAGTCCCATCGCTGGGGCTCGGATATCTGGCAAGCTGTCTTAAACAATCCGGTCACGAAGTGAAGATAGTTGATGCTTTGCGTGACGGTCTGTCCCCCGAGCAGGTCAGCGAAATCGTTCAAGCCGACCAACCGGACCTAGTCGGCGTAACGGTCCTGACCCTCTTCTATCCGGAAGCCCGCTCGCTTGTGAGACTTTTGAAACAGACATGTTCCTGCAAGGTGGCGATCGGCGGTCACCACGTGACAGCGCTGCCTGAGGCGACCCTCACTGAAACCACCGCGGACTTCGCTGTCATCGGCGAAGGTGAACAAACCGTCGTGCACCTCCTCGACGAGCTGGAAGGTGCCGGCAGGTTCGAGCACGTCAAGGGACTTGCTTACACACGCAACGGCTCGGTAGTGAAGAACGAGCCGAGGCCGTTCATCGACAACCTTGACGAGATACCTTTTCCGCAGTGGGACCTTGTCGGCCTGGATCGGTATCCCCCGATATCGCACGGGACAATCCATCACCGATTCCCGAACGCTCCCATCATCACCACCCGCGGTTGTCCGTACCGCTGCACATTCTGCGCCGCACGGCGCACCGCCGGCACGAGACTCAGAAAACGCTCTGCGGGAAACGTTGTTGACGAGATGGAGATGCTTTACAGGGATTTCGGTATAGAGGAGTTCCACTTCGAAGACGACAATTTCGCGTTCGAGAAACAGCACGCCTACCGGATCTGCGAGGAGTTGCTACGTCGCGATATGCGCGTGGAATGGTCCTGTCCCAACGGTGTCCGCGTCGACACCCTGGACGACGAACTGCTCGCCATAATGAGACGTTCCGGCTGTTACATGCTAGCGCTCGGTATCGAGTCGGCATCACAGCAGATCCTCGACCGCGTTCGCAAGAACCTCAATATTGATGCCGTGCCGGAAACCGTCAAGAGAATGCGCAACCACGGCATATTGTCAATGGGATTCTTCATACTTGGACTGCCGGGCGAGACCGAGAAAACCGCCCGCGAAACAATAGAATTCGCGAAAAAGTCGGACCTCGATTTCGTCAAATTCACGCATCTCGTTCCCTTGCCCGGAACAGAGATATTCGACGAACTGACAGAGGCTGGATACGACCCGGAACAGTTTTCCGGCTCGCACCTTATGAGCCAGGCCGTTCTTAGAACAGAATCGCTTTCCTCCCTCGATCTTACCCGTCTGCAGAAGAAGGCGCACCGCGAATTCTATTTTCGACCACGAGTGTTCTTCCGCAGCCTGGCGAGAATCAGATGGAGCCAGTGGCGTTATCTCTTCGCGAGACTACTCTCCGTCTTCTTCGGTGGACGACGGAGGTGAGCGGGGCGGGCGTTAGCCCCGCTCCGAGAATTGAGTAAACATGAAGATTGTATTTGTCTATCCAGGTAACGAGAGCATCGGGCTCGAGATATTGTCCGCGGTCCTGAACCAGCACGGGCACGAGACGAAACTCGCTTTCGATCCGATGGTCTTCGGCGACGCCTATCTCGCCTCCCGCAGGTTGGGCAAGCTTTTCGATTATGAAGCGCGGGTGGTTGAACAGGTTGTCGTATCCGAGCCGGATCTCGTAGCCTTCTCCGTCACCACCGACTACTACGAATGGGCGTCGCGACTCGCACGTCAGATCAAGACACGATGCAACGTCCCGATCGTTTTCGGCGGGATGCATCCAACCTCCGTGCCTGAGCAGGTGATCGCGAACGATTCGGTTGATGTCCTCTGCATCGGCGAAGGGGAAGGAGCCTTGCTGGATCTCGTCAATCAGATCGAGAGACGCGGAACACACCGTGCGGAAGCACCTATACCGAACCTGTGGATAAAGAATGGTTCCGACGTTCTCAAAGGCGATATCAGACCGCTCGTGGAGGATCTCGATGGGCTGCCTTTCGCGGACAAATCGCTCTTCTACCGCGAAGTCCCGGTATTCCGCAAACACTACACGATCATGATGAGCCGCGGGTGTCCGTTTAGTTGCACTTTTTGCTGCAACAGCCTGCTCAAGACGCTGTCGCGCGGCAAAGGCACTCACCTGCGATGGCGAAGTGCCGGAAACGTCATAGAGGAACTCGCCCAGGCAAAACGCCGATGGAACTATCGGACCGTCGCTTTCTACGACGACGTCTTCACGTTCAACAAGAAGTGGGCTCGCGAGTTCCTGCCGCTCTATCGCGAGCAAATCGGCCGCCCGTTCGCCTGCGTCGAACATCCCAGAATGATCGACGAGGAAATACTGGGACTGCTCAAAGAGGCGGGATGCGTTAATATACAGCTCGGTATTCAGTCGTTGAACGAGAAGACCCGCAAAGAGGTTCTCGGAAGATCTGAGACGAACGAGGAGATCCGCCACAGTCTAAGCCTGATAAAGAGGTACGGTATCGGCGTTACCGTGGACCATATCGCCGAGATCCCCCGCGAGACCGAAGAGGACCAGATCGAGGCGGTTCGTTTCCACAACGAGACACGTCCCACCGTCATCAACTTCTTCTGGCTCTCGTACTATCCTAAAACCGAGATCTGCAAGTTCCGCGAAGCCGGCCCGCGATCAGACAGCGGCGCTGGCTCCCTTCTCATCCGCGATCGAAAAGCCAAAAGGGGAAACCCGTTTGCTCCGTTCGAGCCTTTCTTGAACCTGCTGCCGCTCATGCCAAGATGGCTGGTACGTTTCTTCCTGGCAGGGAGACGTTACCGCGCCTTCTCCCGGTTCCCGACGACGCTCGCGGTCATCCTGCCCAGGCTGGTATCAGCGGTTTTCCACAAGGACATCCGGTCCCGAGCCCACGTTGCCCGAGTCATTAACCTGTTCGCATACGCTCTGAAACGCACTCCACCACGAAACGAAAGGGTAGACTTAAGTGATAAGTACTCGTGAGAAACGTCAGAATGAGCCAGAACCGCTCGTGCCACCGCTGCGGTTCGGACAGAATATGATCGAAGAGTATGCGGCGGAGTTCCGTGACGCACTGATAGTCACGATGGACGTGCCGTGGAACGCTGTCAGAAAAAGGCTCGACGTTGAGGCGGCTACTCCTCTCTTGGTCGAAACCATGGAACGCGAGGTCGTCGAGGCTACCGAGCAAGACTTGCCGCCGGTTCATACCGTCGTGGGCCTGGGCGGCGGTATGGCGCTCGATATGGCGAAGTATGTCGCCTGGAAACGTGGCGCACGCCTCATACTTTTCCCGTCCATCATGTCGGTTGACGCCTGCGTCACCCGATCAATAGCGATCCGCGAGGGCAGGCGCGTCCGATACGTCGGCGACGTCCGCCCGGATGTCGTCGTGGTCGATTACCGGCTGATACGAGGCGCTCCGCCCCGTCTGAACAGGGCGGGAGCCGGCGATATTCTGTCCATACACACGGCGCTATTCGACTGGGAGCTAGCACGCGCGGAACAGGGAGAGCGGCACGATTCGGACATAGCCGACGGCGCGACGCGTGCTCTGCAAAGACTGACCGACGGCTGGCGCGATATCCGCGACGTGACCGACGACGGCATCCGGCTTCTGGCGGAGCTGTTTGCGGCGGTGAACGAGTTGTGCTTGCGGTTCGGCAGCAGCCGGCCCGAAGAGGGCTCAGAACATTTCTGGGCGTACAACGTGGAGTATCTCACTGGAAAACAGTTCATCCACGGCGAGCTTGTAAGCCTCGGTGTCGTCCTTATGGCCGGGCTCCAGGACAACCTCGCCGACGAGGTGCAACGCTTCCTCGAAAAAGCCCGGGTCCGGTATCGGCCGGAGGATCTTCATCTATCCAGAGACGAGATCGTCCGCAGCCTGCTCAGTCTCAAAGACTACGTCGAAAAAGAACAACTCCTGTTCAGCATCGCAAACACGGCCACGATCGATACAGCCGCCGTCGATAAGATCTTGGCCCGGTTATTCGGTAACGGCAACGGGTCGATGTGAAGGCGTTTGGACGTGATGGCCCGCTTAATCATCAGTGCTTCGTCACGCCAACCGGGGATAGGGCTGCGTACCGCCTGCAGCATCGATCCAGGCCAAAATTTCGGTTGACACAAACGCGTTTGTGTGCTACTTTATAGGCGTTGGTGAGCAGTGGTGTCGTTGATTGGGGTGCAGTTTTTGCGGGAGGAGGAATGACATGGCGAAAGCGATGACCAAGACGGCGATCGTCTCCCACCTTGCGGAGAAAGCAGAGATCACCAAGAAACAGGCAGCCGCCGTGCTGGAAAACCTGGCGGCACTCGCTTACAAGGAAGCGAAGAAAGGATTCACCATCCCTGGAATTGGAAAGCTAGTCGTGGTGAACAGAAAGGCCCGGATGGGACGCAACCCGCAGACCGGCGAGCCAATAAAGATACCGGCAAAACGCGCGCTCAAATTCCGCATCGCAAAAGCGGCTAAGGACGCGGCTCTCGGCAAAAAGTAGAATTCGGGTAGCTGTTAGTGGTTGAATCCAGCCAGGTCGAAGCGCACCGACGCAGATGCCTGGCTGGATTCGTTCTTATGGGTCGGCGCCCATTGTGCTTCACACGGGAGACACCGCGAGAGAAGCAAAGTCGTCCGGTCACGCGAGTCTGACTAGACCTCGCGCAAATTAATCCCAGAAATACCGTTTCAGCAAAACAAAAGCTACGGCGGCCAGCGCAGCGAAGAAGGTGAGCCGCAGGAGGACGCTGCGTAAATCCGCGCCCATCCGCTCTTTACTCCGGTTGAGGCTTGCCCCGTAGCCGTCTCCGACCGGCGTGCTTTCGTCAAGCTGTTTCCGCTCCTGCTTGAGCTTGTCCATCTTACGTTTATATTTGAGCCTCTCTTGTATCTTGAGGGTCTCTTCCGCTTTTCTTTGAGCCTCCCGAGCGGCTTTTACCTCCTTAGTAACCCACTCGTCGCCGTCCTTCACGAGACCCTCCGCACGGCTCTGCTCCTCTTCCCTCCGCTTGCGCTCTTCGGGCGTATCCCTTATTATTCTGCGGACTTCCTCTGCGTTCACCGTGGCATAGGCGCGCCCGCCGCCAACGTCCAGCTTGATTCTTATAGTATCCTCATTCTCCTCGACGATCTGGCCCGTGTAACTAGTACCGTCTTTGAGTCTGACAATGTCCGCGTTAGCCGACAAGCAAATGCTCAAGATCAGAATAGGAAACAGAAGAAGTCCCTTCTCGCGTTTCACGATTCCCCCTCCCTCGGTCAAACGACTTCCGTGTTCAGCCCCTCAGAACACCCTGCACCCTGCCCTGTCAACCACTTTGTCGATCGAGCGTTTCGTTCATGCTGCCGGTACGGTACCCCTCAAGATCGAGGGTGACGTACTTGTATCCCAGCCCCTTGAGCGCGCGAACAATTTGTCGCGCAAAATCAGCATCGTGCAACCTCGAAATCTCCTCGGGCGCCACCTCAATCCGGGCAACCGCACCGTGATGTCGAACCCGAAACTGGCGAAAACCGGCTTTCCGCAGAACATCCTCGGCAAGCCCGACTTGCTCGAGTTTCTCCTCCGTAATCCTGTCGCCGTAGGGAAACCGCGACGCCAGGCACGCAAACGACCCCTTGTCCCACGTGCTCAACCCCATCTCCTTTGACAACAACCGTATGTCGTCCTTGGTAAGTCCGGCTTCAAGCAGCGGGCTGCGTATCTCCAGTTCCCGGGCAGCCTTTCGTCCCGGCCTGTGGTCGAACGCATCGTCCGCGTTCGTGCCGTCCACTACCGCGCTGTACCCCTTGCGCCGCGCGATCTCGACCAGCTTCCCGAACAGTTCTTTCTTACAGTAGTAGCACCGCTCCGGGGGATTCTGGGCGAACTGTTCGATATCGAGCTCTTCGGAGTCAACCTCCTCATGCGGCACACCGAACGCCTTTGCCCTCCTGCGGGCTTCCTCCAACTCGGTTGCGGGATACGTGGAGGAGCGGGCCGTAACCGCCATCACGTTTTCCGCCCCCAACGTGTCAACAGCCACTTTCAGCAGAAACGTGCTGTCCACACCGCCGGAAAATGCGACAAGCACGCCGCCGATATCGCGGAATGTCTGTTCGAGCTTATCCTTTTTCTCGGCTATATCCATCAAGGGCTCCGAAACGCTCACAGAGGGCCAACTGTCACGCTCACCAACGCCGTGCTGACCAAATTCTACCAAACCAACGGTGCCAATATCAAACTGAAGGCGACGCGGGAAAAGTTGATCTAAGTCGTGAAGCGTATTATACTTCTCACGTGGGCGGCGAAACACGGGAAAGAATAGGGCCCTTTGGGACGGTGCGACGATGAGATCCTTTGCCGATTCGATTGCCGTTCTCGGTGCCGGTAGCTGGGGGATGGCGCTGGCAAACCTCTTCTGCGAGACCGGCAAACGCGTGCGGTTATGGGAGTACCTGCCGGACAGAGCGAAAAGACTCGCTGAAGAACGCCGAGACGACGCGTTTCTGCCAGGAATTGCACTATCGCCTGAAATACAGATAACCGCTGAGTTGGAGCAGGCGATCGAGGGCGCCGAACTTCTTGCGCTCGTGCTTCCTTCACATGCGATGCGCGAGGTGTGCGCAGCGCTCAACTCGATCCGAGTCGCCCGGAAGACGCTCGTGAGTATGAGCAAGGGTTTGGAAAACCAGACGCTGATGCGGATGTCCGAGGTTATCCTGGATGCGCTCGACGAGGAACTGGACAACCACGTCGCGGTGCTTTCCGGTCCGAGCCACGCCGAGGAAGTGAGCGTTGGCGTGCCGACAACAGTCGTCGCCGCCTCAAGCGACACAGAGGTCGCACGCTATGTCCAGCATAGCGTCATGGCACCGAAGTTCCGAGTTTACACGAACCCCGACGTGATAGGCGTGGAGATGGGCGGCGCGCTAAAGAACATTATAGCAATCGCTGCCGGTGTGTCCGACGGGCTCGGGTTCGGCGACAATACAAAGGCCGCCCTGTTGACACGGGGTCTGGCGGAGATCACCAGGTTGGGTGCCGCGATGGGGGCGAACCCGCTCACGTTCGCCGGCCTGTCGGGAATGGGCGACCTCATCGTCACGTGCACCAGCCGTCACAGCCGCAACAGAAACCTCGGCGAGCGCATAGGTAAAGGCGCCACCCTCGACGAGGCGATGGCGCAGACCGTCATGGTCGCTGAAGGCGTGAGGACTACTCTGGCCGCTCACGAGATGGCACAGCGCGCGGGTGTCGAGATGCCTATTACCGAGAAGATAAGGGCGGTACTTTTCGAAGGCGACGACCCGCGGGCCGCCGTTTCCGCACTCATGGAACGCAGCGCCAAATCGGAGATCGAGGCCGATTTTCTCTCCGCACGCTAACGGACGGTGCAGAAGTGTTCTCCAGTTTACTCAAAGGGGGTACGCCGGCGAAAGGAGCCGAGTCAAGGCAATGACATTTCGTGGCCGAGCTGCTCTCTGACGTACTGAGTAATCGCCTTCCTCTCTCGCCGGTCGAGACGAATGAACTTGCAGCCGTATAGCGACATTTTGCCGTCCGGCCCGTTCAACTGCTCAGCCTTGTGGACAATCTGGCCCAGCATGTTCAGGGGGACATTGCCCGGCAACCCCAGCTCCATTTCGAGCGTTTTCTGGAACTCGTGCGACGCGGTCGTCTTAAGCAACACCCCTCCCGCGCTGAGGTTCACGACGATCCCCTGATGATAGGTCACCGTACCAATCTCCCTGAAACGAATCGTTAGAGCCGTCTCAACGCGGGTGTACTGACGGTGGGTGACGCGCCGCGGCGGAACAGGTCGCTTGAGCCGAACGGACCGTCTCTGCTCGCTCGGACCACGCATCACCTCGGTCTTGTAAACGGTGCACCCATCGTCGTCGTGGAAATCCATAGACACTTTCATACCGGCTGTAGGGAAATCCTTTGCCGGGACGCTAATCTCCAGAGATTCACCGGTTACCGATTCGATAGTGCTGAGAAAATACTCTCTGCCGGCACGAAGCAAGAAGGTCTCGCCGGCACGAAGCTGCTCCTCATTCTTCATCTAAATGTTCCTCCAAAGACCCGCTGTTGACAACGCACCAGCGCGCCCCAACGGTGCGAAACTCCGGATTGCATCTATGCGCCCATCAGGAGGACGAACTCCCGAAACAGATCCTCATCGATACCCTGGCTCATTTCGCTTCTCATGATGTTCAGGGCGGCGAAGCTTCCTACGGCTCCTTTGTAAGAACGCTTCGTTGTCAGTGCATCGAATACGTCGGCGATGGCCGCCACCTTCGCGTACGGGTGAATGCTTTCACTCTTTCGCCCTTCCGGGTAGCCCGACCCGTCGAGCCGTTCGTGGTGCCCCTTCACAACAACGTGGCACTCATCAGGCGCTGTCGCGGTCTCGCGAAGCATCTCCACGCCGTAGTCCGGATGTTTCTTGATTGTCACCCACTCCTCTTCGTCAAGTGGACCTTTCTTGCCGATGATACTCTTGTCGATAATGCTTTTTCCAATGTCATGAAGAAGCGCTCCGGTGCCCAGCACGTGAAGCTCGGACTTACCCGTGATACCCGTCCTCTGCGCCAGAGCGACGCTGAAAACGCACACGTTAACAGAATGTGTGTAAGTATAGTAATCGTAAGACGTAACAGAGAGGAGGCTCCTGAACGCTTTCTCATCGCGCAGGATATAGTCGACGGTGTTCGTCACCATCTTTTCCCCTCGCCGAATGTTCTCGCCCAGCCGCGGGTTTTCGAAGAGCCGTTCCATCAAATGGGTGGCTGACGAGTATACGATCTGTGACTTTCTCTCCGACTCTATCGTGTCATCAGCGATAATCTTGTCAAGGTTGTCCTCGATGTACCGCTCGTACTTGTCCTGGTCGGTCCTCTCGATGTAGATCCGTGCGACGTAGTTCTTGAGAAGGCGCTCTTTGGCTTCCGAAGTGAACGGGAGGTTCGCGCTTCGATACAGCATCGGCTCCTTGTAGCTTGCGGTGCGAATGTAGATGTCGAAACCTACCAGCGTGTCCAGACATAGGCTTTCTAGCGGAATAGGGATAAACCTTACGGCAACTTCTTCGTCCGTCGCTGCGCTTTGGGAGGAAAGTCTCGTCGTTGGCATTGCGTCGGCCCACCTTTCCCGCACCATCTTGCACAAAGAGAGAGGATTGTTGACCTCGCCCGCGTAGCGCTCGCCCTTCCCTCGGATCGAGTGTCGGCACGGGCTTCATCCTTGGTATATTATACCATCTGTGTGTATTGACGTCAAGAAACGGGCCGATTCTCCCTTCCAACAACAGCTTGGTCCTTTTACCCTCGACCCGCATCGTGGAGCGTTTGCGCAGCCGCCGTTCCCGGGCCCGTCCCGCCACTCCCTAGGGGGCGGGCATCCAGCAGCTTCTGGACATGCTTATTCTGGAGGATCCACCGCCCCTTTGGCGGGCATGACGAGGATGATAGGTCCGCGCCTGGAAGGAAGGCATCGGGAAACAAGCCCAGCCTCACTCGAAAACCGTAGCCAGTAAGCCAAGCATCACTTAGTGTTGACAACCTGCTCCAAACTTGGTATACTATCGGACGAGCGGTAATTCAATCCCTGCGAAAACGTATAAGTCGGGTTAACACGTTCGACGACACGCGCACGTTCGAGGGGTGTGTCATCGGTGGCTACATACCGTGACCACGGGTGATAAGTTGGTTGGGGGTGGAAAAGTGGCAAGGGCAAAGTCCGAGAAAGGAGATCTAACGCTATGCCAACAGTAGAGGAAGTTTTTGCGGCGATGCCGGCGACCTTCCAGAAAGATGCGGCCGCAGGTATGAACGCGGTTTACCAGTTCGACATTACCGGCGACGGTGGTGGCAAATGGTACGCGGCGATCACGAACGGCGAGCTTGAAGTCGTCAAGGGCGAGCACGAGAATCCGAACATCACGCTGACCATGGCTGACGAAGATTATCTCGCCATGATCGCGGGCACGCTCAACGGCCAGGCCGCCTTCATGACCGGCAAACTCAAGATTAAGGGCGACATGTCCCTGGCCATGAAACTGAACTCGATCTTCAAACAGTGACAAGCATCGAGCGTACTGTTTTCATGGCTGATGCCTTACCGTGACCAAGGGCTTGATACTTCTCCTGGTCCGAGTTTAAGCATAGGCATTTCGACTTGGGCGCACTGGAGGGTCCCAGTGCGCCCGTTGTCCTTTTGATCACAGAACCTTCACATCTCATTAGGAGTCCTCCACACCTGCGTGCCGCAGGCATGGACGGACGAATAATCGCCTTTTCAAACCTTGACGCGACAAGGACTCTTTCTGGGCGGAAATCGGGAGCCCAAGGGCCTCAGACGCGGCAGTCGGGCCGCACGGCTGGAAACACCGAAAAGGAGAAGAAACTTGAAGAAAACATTCTCGGTCGGTTTCACACTGTTGCTCGTTATTGCCTCAATAGCATACCCTGGACCTCCCGCAGAGGCGCAGGGAACCGTCGCACGGACGTATAAACCTAACTGGAAATCGATCGACACACGCCCGATACCGGAATGGTTCAACGAGGCGAAGTTCGGGATCTTCGTGGTATGGGGACCTTATTCGGTGCCAGCCTGGGTGGACAAGGGATACGCGGAATGGTACGGTCAGCGCATGCGCCGACCCAAAGATCCGGCACACCCGTTCCATATCAAGAACTACGGTGCGGATTTCAAGTACGAACAGTTTGCCCCGATGTTCAAGGCGGAACTGTGGGATCCCGATTTCTGGGCCGACCTCATCGAGAAATCCGGGGCAAAATACGTGTCGTTTACGGTCAATTACCACGACGGGTTCGCGATGTGGCCGACTAAGTACTCGAAAACCGCCGAGACCGACAAATGGAACAGCATGGTCGTCGGGCCGAAACGTGATGTTGCCGGCGAGTTCGAAGCTGCCTGTACCAGGAAAGGGATCAAGTTCGGCATCTATTACTCTCTCTACGAGTGGTTCCATCCTCTCTGGAATGCTGACAAGGAGCGGTTCGCCATCGAGTGGATGCACCCGAAATTCAAGGAAGTGGTCTCAAAATACAGGCCTTGGTATATCTTCCTCGACGGCGAATGGGACGCGGATTACAAGACGTGGCACAGCGAGGAGCTGGCGGCGTGGCTCTATAACGAGTCACCGGTGAAAGATTATGTGGTAGCCAACGACAGATGGGGCAAAACCCGCGGCAAACATGGTGACGTTTTCTCAAGCGAGTACGGCGGCGCCGAAGGATGGGCCGATCACCCATGGGAGGAAAACCGAGGAATGGGCCGGAGTTACGGCTATAACCGGAACGAGAACGTCTACGATTACAACTCGGCCAAGGAGCTAATTGATATGCTAACGAAGTGCGCGATGAACGGCGGCAACCTGCTGCTCGACATCGGCCCCACGGGGGACGGACGCATACCGGTTATCATGCAGGAACGGCTCCTCCAGATCGGTGAATGGTTGAAGGTTAACGGTGAGGCCATCTACGGCACCCGCCGGTGGAAGGTGACCAACGAGGGCACCGTGCGGTATACGACAAAAGGAACCGACGTCTACGTCATCTGCACGGAATGGCCCGGCCAAAAGCTGGTCCTCGAGACCCCGAAACTGGCCGCCGACGCCACTGTCACAATGCTCGGATGTCCCGAGAAGATCGGTTGGCGAATGCAAGGCGGGAGCCTGCATATTGACGTACCGAAGCTGACAATCGACAAGCTCCCGTGCCGGCACGCCTGGGTGTTCAAACTTCCCGGCGCGGCATAGGTGGTAACTGGTTTTCCATTCGGTCGCCGGGGCAATCGCACGCGTGGGATGTCAAAGGCGGCCGGCTTTATCCTACGCTCCCAATCCGGCCAACCAGTGGACGAACGCGATCATAAGCACAACCATAAGCCAGAAGAAGGCGAACCCTACCAATCCGATCCGGGACGGTTTCGGGATCTCGATGTCGGACAGGTTGACCAGCTTCTTCGGGGTAGCCGGTTCGACCCCTTCGGGCAACGTGAACGGCTTGGTGGTATGCGGCTCGTCGGTGGACACCGGCGTGTGGATGCAGGCGTAGAATCGGTTGAGCTTCTCTTCCGGCAACCTGGGAGTGCACAGGCTGACGGCTATACACGTGCCAAAACCTGCAATCAGGTACGAGAACATCTGCCAGGACACGCGGAACTGGCCATCCCATACCATGAACTGAGGCAGATTCTCAACAGCCCGTTTGTCGAACCAGCCCTGGTTTGTCACTATCAGAACGCCGAAGGCCACCAGCGTGCCCGCCCACGCGCCTGCCTCTGTAGCTCGACGCCAGAACAGGCCCAGCCAGAAGGCCGCCGCCATCATAGCAGCGAATTTCCAGAAGATCTCAAGGCCGCTCGGCACATCCTCGACAACGAACGCGAATACCAGCCCGCCCACGACAATAAACAGCGACGCTATCCGCCCGACGAACACGTAATGAGCTTCATCTCTGTTCTTGACCCAGTACTGCCTGTACACGTTCTGAGTGAGAAGCCCGGAGGAGGACACCATGAACGCATCGCACGAGGACATTACCGAGGCGAGCAATGCGGCAAGGAACAGCCCGACCAACCCCGGCATGATCTCCGGAAGCAGATCGCGCGCCATCATGCCATACACCTGGTCGGCCTGGCCCTTCTCGAGGTTCTTGCAGAGCACAACGGCACACAGACCGGTCAGCATCCAGGCCACGGTGCAGATACGCTTGAGAAGATTGCCGGCCGCGAACCCGACGCGTCCATCCATCTCCGTACGTCCGGCCGCGCAAACCCCCATTACGTGCGGCATGGTGACAATGCCGATCAGGGCGTTCAAGGCGAATATGACGATGTGAAACCCGTTAATCTCGCCCGGCGCGACGAGGCTGAACATATGTGGGTCGGCGATCTTCTCATGCAGTCCCGCCATGCCTCCAACTAGCCTGAAGGCGTACGGCAGCAACATGAATGACAGGAGGACAGTCAGGATACCCTGGACGAAATCAGTGATGATCGCCGCCGCCAGCCCGCCCGCCATACCATAAGTGACAAACAGAACCGTTGTAACGCTGATTGCAACAATGCTGGGAATCGCTCCACCGGAGATCGCCTCGACAACGGCCCCCGTAGCCAGCAACATGAGCCCTATGTTCGAGATGTGTATGAGGATGCCGACAAATGAATACAGCGCCGCCGTCCTCGCGCTGTACCGGTACTCGAAAAAGTCGCCCGTGGTCGTGGCCCGCATGCGCCTGAATGCCGGCGCGATGACCCAGTAAAACGGCGTTGCGAACAACCACAACCATTGGTACCAGATGCCCGATAGTCCGTTGGAGTAGGTCTTGGCGGCAACGCCTACGGCCTGGTTGCCGTTGGTACCCGCCCCGAAGGAGAAGAACACCATCATGGCCTTGCCGAACCGCCGTCCACCGATGAAAAAATCCGTCGTGTCTTTGACCTTCTTGCGAGTCCAAAGGCCCAGCACCGTGATACCCACCAGGTAGCATCCCAGAGTGAGCCAATCGTATATGCTGATCTCCAAGAAAGCCATGTTGGTTCTTCTCTTGCTCCCCCTATCCCCCGGCTATTAGCGGGTTACCGGACGAAACACACGACCTGGGCGACCCTACAAGTGGAACAAGCCGTCCGGGACAAAGCCCGCAATGTTGCATTCATTATGCCGGAAGAAGTAGAATGTTTTCAACAGGCACGCGTCGTCGGGGTGTTCAATAAAAGCGAAACTTATCCGGAGAAGGCCAATGCATTTAGGTATCATCGGACTGGGTCTTGTAGGCAGCGCTATGGCAAAGAGGCTTTTATCGGCGGGATATGACGTCTGTGGGTACGACATCGCCGAATCGGCCCGCAAACGCGCGCAGGGACTGGGTGTCGATCTTCTCTCCGATGCGCGCCAGGTCGCGGAAAAAGTTGAGACAATACTCTTGAGCTTGATGACTTCAGAGGACCGCCGCCAGCTGCTATGGGGCGATCAGGCTGTCGCCGCTGTGCTGAAACCCGGTACTTTGATCCTCGATACGACCACCGCGCGGCCGGAGGATATACTGGAGGACCACGCCCGGCTCGCCGAGCAGGACGTGCGGCTGATCGACGTGTGCCTGTCGGGCTCCAGCCAGGTGGTGGCCGAAGGTCGCGCGTTGGCGTTGGTGGGTGACAGTGAGGAGAATGCCGGCTACCGCGACATCCTAACTGCCTTCTCGAAAGCGCAGTATTACTTCGGTACGCCGGGCCAGGGCAACCGGGTCAAGCTTATCGTCAACCTTGTGTTCGGACTCAACCGTCTGGTTCTGGCGGAGGCGCTAGGGCTGGCGGCCAAAAGCGGTTTCGATCTCGACCTTGTGCTGGAACTGCTCAAACAAGGTGAAACCTACTCGGTGGTCATGGACACCAAGGGACCGAAGATGGTTGCCGGCGTCTACGAGCCGGCCGTTGCTCGTCTGGCGCAACATCTCAAGGACGTCGGACTGATCCTCGAGTACGCGAAAGAGGTGGGCGCGCGTGTCCCCCTTTCGGAGGTGAACGCGCGTCTGATCCAGGAGGTGGTGGACGCCGGCGCAGGCGATCTCGACAACGCGGCCGTTTTCAAGGCATACTCGTAGGGCTCCGGGAAACTACCCTGCCATCCCGAAGTTGTAGGGCTGGCACGCCTGCCCTGGCGGGTTGCCAGCCGCGCTGCAAGACGGCGGGAAAGGTGTCCGCCCCGATCTGGCTCACGGTAGACAAGGGGGAAAGAAAGACATGGAAAAGGTACTGTTGGTAATCGGCGACGGCGGTGAAGTGACTGACACGTTGGTTCCGTACTACCGGCTCGGAGAAGATTATGAAGTGGTGATCGCGGCGCCGGAAAAACGCACTTATCACCTGGTACTGCACGAACGCCATCCGGACTGGGACATTACGGTCGAATCGCCGGGTTACCATCTCGATTCCGATATCGCGTTCCGCGACGTGAATCCGGACGACTATATCGCGCTGGTGCTTCCGGGAGGACGCGCGCCGGAATTCCTACGCTACGACCCGGATCTCGTCCGTATCACCCGCGACTTCTTCGAGAAGAAGAAACCTGTCGCGTCAATATGCCACGGAATCGAGATCCTGGCGGCGGCAGACGTCATACGGGGACGCGAAGTCACCACGATCCCACGATGCCGGTTCGATGCGGAAGTCGTCGGGGCAATTTACATCGACCAACCGCTGGTGATCTCCGACAACCTCTTCTGCTGTAGCTTCAAGAACGAATGTTCGGCCTGGATGAAAGCCTTTGCCGAAGAGCTCAAGAAACGCACCGCCGCTCGGGAATAGGGTTTGGGAGGGCGAGGCTCCCGCCGAGCCGCATTACCAGCCTACAGACATTGTGGCGTGCCAAACCACCACGCCCCACCGGGGACGTCTCTACAATCGGCGTGCTGCCACGCAGGACGCGCTGTGGGGGGGACGGACATTTGTGTCTGTCACCATGGTCGTGGACAAGTCAGTCACCTCTCGGAACGGTCTTTATAGAACTGGCCGGCCGGACCCGTGCGCAACACAGAAATTGACCGGGGAATTGCGTTGACAACTGGACCGTAGAGGTTTATGCTTGACATAAGACTAGGCTCTCTTGCCAAGGGTCTTGCACGGAGACATCGCCGGATCGAGGTCCTCTTGCGGAAACCATACAAGACGCCGCTGGGAGGAAGAGATGAACAAGACAATCGGATGGGCATTATTTGTTCTAGTTCTGATCGCCGTGGTTCTCCAAATCGTGCTGCTTTTCAGATCCCGTGCTCCCGGAGAGATTGATCAAAGTCCTGAGCGCGTCGAGCAGCAAGCCGGGACACCCCCCCTTGATTCTGCAAGAATATCCACATTACAGCCGGAGATCGAGAAGCGATTCGACAGTCTCGATGACAGACTCGCCCAGATTGAGAGCCAAATCGGGGTTATTACAGATATCGATCGGAAAGTCTCCCTCTCCGCGCGGCAATCCGGGACACGCTCCCTCGATTCTGCAAGAGTAGCCACATTACAGTCGGAGATCGAGAAGCGGTTCGACCGTCTCGATGACAAACTCGCCAAGATCGAGAACAGAACCGAGGCTATCGGGGAAGTCGATCAGAAAGTCACGCGCTTGGGCGCGAATTTGGGCACGCGTTACTTTGACTCCTGGAGCGGATCGACATTACAATCAGACATCCAGAAGCGATTCGACAGTCTCGATAGCAGACTCGCTCAGATCGAGAACAGCCTCAAGTAATCGCTCCCGACAATTCGCGTTGACAATCGCAGCATTGAAGCATATCCTTGGCGTGTAGCCGGGATGATAGTTCACACGATATAGGGATTCTCATTCAGCAACCGCACGACCCGCGGTCAGGAGTCGCAAGATGTTTCTCTGGATTGCGATTACTGCCTTCTGGATTGCAGCCGTCAAAGTCTGGGGTTATCTGGGCCCCAAGGTTCCGTTGATCTTCATTGCAGTCTGGGGTCTCGGTTTTGTAGCCTGGTGGTTCCTGGGGCTGCCGCAGTTTATCTTCATGTCCCTCTGTGCCGTTCTCGCGGTGATTCTGCTGATCGTTGACAGGTACCAATCGGCGTTGTGAGGGGATGGCAAGTACATGATCAGAGTAAGGTTCTTTATGTGGAAACCATATAAACCATTGTCATGATTGAGGATGAAGAACATGACCGCCGTCACTGCCCCAATCAAATGCAAGAAATGCGGGCACGTGTTTCAACCTGACGTGAAGACGAAAAGAGCTTGGGTCTGTCCCGGTTGCCAGGCAAAGAATCCCAACCTGAAACGGCTTTATCGTTCTGTCGCCGACGTGTGCATCCTTGGGCTCATCTTCACAGTGATCTTGATCGTCATTGTTGTCAACGAGCGCGGAGTGGACTTCGGAGTGGTCTTTTCGTCTGGACACGCGGTTCTTCTCCTCGTGACCATAATTATCGTTTACAAGTCCAAGGCACCGTGGAAGGACACCGCTGCCAGGACTTTGCTCTGGATTGTGTTCGGACTGGCCCTCCTCTTCAATCTGGTGCTTCCCTTGGTCTCCGCTGGACTGGCCCTCCTGTTCAATGTGGTGCTTCCCCCGCTTTTCATGGAAATGCTTGTTGTTCCAGCAATGATAGTCTACCCGATCGTCTTCGCTTACCTTTTCTGGCTGAATTCCCAGGCGAACAAATGCACAGCACCGGAACCACCTCCGATACCGGGGCAGGAACAATCATAACGGCCGCTTCGAGTCGGGTTGTCAGGGGTCTTATGCGGAAAAGCATAGATGTACTTCAGAAGCTGGGCTACGAACCCTCGTCCTCGTGGATTGTCTCTGCGCCACTTCCCTCTTGACAGTTGTTCCGATGGGAGGCTAGACTCGCCACGCACACTGTCTCGGCTCGAAGAATCACGCTCGTGTCACACAGAACACTGCCGCGAAGGTAGTAAAGAGCAGGGAAGCAATCGCGATATTGTGCAAGCTACAAAAAGGAGAGTGGAGCCATGAAGCAGGTGTACGAAACAGTGGTTCGCCTTCTGATCGTTACTCTCCTGTCAGCGCTACTTGCCTGCGCCCCTTGCGCCGCACAGCCTGGTGACAACAAAGACTTGAACAAAGAAAGGGCCGAGAATATCCTTGCTTTGTACACGAAACTGCTTTGCTCGGGAGTTTTCGTTATCGGTCGCGACGCGGATGAGTTCATAAGGAATGATTTGCAGTTGGCCGGTCCCGGAATCCCTCGTTGGGACGAAATATCCGTCTCAATCGACAGGGACGGGAAATCGGTGACATTGACGATGGAGGGTGTTCCGCCCCGGACAGCCGTGTTCAACGGGAACCAGGGATGCACTCTACTGCCCAAGGGCGAGGACAAGGTTTTCTTCGAACCGGTCAAACTGCCTTCCGTGCTCCCGGAGTCGGCAACGCAGCAATGGCCGATGGGCGACCTGACGGGTGACAAACCGCTTCCTCCGGAAGTGGACAAAGATGCTTTGTCAAAGGCGCTGGACTTTGCCTTTGATAACGAGTCGCACGACATACCGCAAAACACACGGGCCATGGTAGTGGTCTACAAAGGCCGGATTATCGCCGAACGGTACGCACCCGGTTTCGATAAAGACACCCGCCACATCTGTTGGTCGATGGGCAAGAGTATCACCTCCGCGCTGATAGGAATCCTGGTGCGCGACGGGCATTTCCGCGTCGACGATCCCGCGCCCATCCCGGAATGGCGCAATCCGGACGATCCACGCAGCGCAATTACCATCAGCCATCTGCTGCGAATGAGCAGTGGCCTGAAATTCCACTCCGGCACCGCTTTGGACGGCCAAATGCTCACTAACAAGGACAATCACACCTACGTATACTTCGGTGCGGTTGACGTGTTTGACTACTCGATCAATCGGCAACTCGAGTTCCCTCCCAATACGAAATGGCGGTACCGCAACTGCGACCCGCTGGCGTTGGGCAAGATCATACGGGACACCGTCGAAGCACGGGGCGAAGAGTATCTCTCCTTCCCTCATCGGGCGCTGTTCAGTCGCATAGGCATGCGCAATATGGTGCTTGAGGTCGATGCCTACGGCAATTTCATCATGACCGGATTCGACTACGGGACGGCCCGCGATTGGGCGCGGTTCGGGCTCTTACACCTCCAGGACGGTTTGTGGCAGGGCAAGCGTATTCTGCCGGAAGGCTGGGTCGACTACATAACCACACCTGCTACGGCGAACGCAGACAAGGCTTACGGCGCACTGTTCTGGCTTAACAGGGGCAAACAACACGAGAGCCTGCCGGAAGATATGTACTGGCCTGCAGGACATCATGGCCAGGTCGCGATGATCATCCCTTCCCGCGACATGGTCATCGTTCGCCTTGGGCACAGTGCACGCGGCGGTTTCGATCCGTACATTGAGAAGGTGGTTGGCGCTATTCTCGCGTCAGTGAACTCGCCGACCCGTCGGTGAACACGCATCGTGCGCCACCGACATCCGATCCTGCTCTGCAACGCATCAAGCGCAGAAAAGATTAAGAGGGCGCATCATCGAAATGCCCCCTGGTTGCAATCCCCAGTATGTTCCTAAGCCTTCTCTTATCGAGGAACAACCGCCCAACGGACCTGTTCACGTCCGTCGAGAGCGAGAATAAGCGTTGCCTCCTGGTTCTCGACCTCGCTCGGCATGACCAGGGAAAGCCCCGAATCGAGCTCCTCACCGGTAACTGCAGCCACACAAGCCGGTTTTGTCAGGTCGTGGCCGTTACTGTCGACGAGGCGGAGTTCCATCATGCAATCCGCTGGAGCGGCACCATAAACGTTCACCGAGACCGTATCACCCGACGACGCGTGTGCCTCTCCTTCCGAAAAGTAGGCGGCCTCCGTAACGAAGTCAACTGCCAACGCCACTACGCCCGGGATGATCCCGGCAAAGAACCAGAGGCAGTCAAGAATCACCACCCTAGTGTCGAGCGTGGTAGACGCCTTAGCGTCGCGTCGAGCTGGATACAGAAGTGTCCCGCAGCCCGACGAGGAAACCAGCATTGTCGCCAAGGCGACGGCTACCAGGTACCGATTTCTGAACATGTCCATCTTCCCTACCCCCTTTCCGCTTCATCAAGCCACGCACTTTCGAGCCACCAACCCGGCCCAGCCCCTCATGGGCCTCAGGCAACAGCTCACCTACGAATCCTCAGTGAGTCAATCTCGCCCAGAGCAAATTGTAGCGCTCTGACACGGATACGGTCAAGCACCTTGTTGCTGATCTCTCGGTATTGGAGGCTGCACAAAGCCCTGCACGCCCACGCACCGCTGCTTGCAGCTCTGATACCGATAGAGCGGGCCCCAGCGGGGATCAATCTGATATGCCGCGTAGACATCGGAGGACAATAAAAAAGGCGTGGTGCCGAAGAGGGGAATCGCCACCATAGTTAATGCTATCAAGGGCTTACACGCCCTATCTGACCATCGTCTGCCCATTCTCATAACAAGTCCAGCCTTTCGACTCCTGCTTTCAGATGATCAACTGTCAAGTGCGCGTAGACCATCGTGCTCTCAATATCCCGATGTCCGAGGATCTTCGCGACCGTTGGCAGGTCCACGCCGGCCATGACGAGATGCGAGGCGCAGGTGTGTCGGAGCGTATGAATCGACGTGCCTTCGATCCCGGCCTTTTCGCACGCTCGTTTGAAGTTCCGATCGTAGTGCTTCAACCGCGTTCCGTGTTTCGTAGCGAACACCAGTTGCTCGGATCGTTTCGGCAACTTTTTCAAGACCGGTTTGAGCTTCGGGTGCATCGGGATCCCTCGAGACCTCCGCCCCTTGGGAGCAAAGTCCGCCCGGACCCGAACCGTGATCGTAGAGCGCCTGAAATCCACGTCCTGCCACTCCAACGTTTCGAGCTCGCCTCGTCTCATGCCGGTGTATAGGTACGTTTTCCAGACCGCGCGCTCGTACTCATTGCTCGCTTTGAGCAGCGCGGCGATTTCCTTCTTGTCGAGGAACCTGGGCGCCTTCTGGACCTTCTTGGGTCGCTCGACTTCCGTTATCGGGTTGTGTTGCGCGTACCCGTACTTCATCGCAATTCGCCACAGCAGGCTCAGTATGATCAACTCGTGCCTGATAGTGTTCTGCGACGCCTTGTGTTTCTGGCGCCACTTCGTATAACTCTCGACGTGTATCGGCCGGATGTCGCCTACCGTTCGGATGTGATTCGGTATCGCCCACGTGCGGAAATTCGTAAGCATCTCGGAGTAACGTTCGGCTGTCCGCGGCGACTTGTGTCGTTCAACGTAGTCGAACAGAAAGTTGCAGAAGTCCGACAGCGACGTCTCCCGGTACGAGGCCTGCGGTTCGGTAAGACGCTCGAGCGTTTGTTCTCGGATCACTTCTTTCAAAACCTTCTCTGCCTCCCGTTTCGTTTTACCAGCCACTCGCCGCACCCGCTTGCCTCGTGAGCGGTAGTTTATGTACCACTTCCCGTCTTGCGGAAAAATCGTCGCCATCGCTCTGGTCGCCCCCTTAATCAAAAAGGGGCGGACAAGCACCCACTGTGCCTTCCAGCCCCTTTCTCCGAAATGAAATCTACCGTAGTATACCAGACCCCGCCACTGTTGTCAAGAAGTTTTTCGTTTGGCCTCCGATTCCTCGCCCTTTCATGTTCCGTTCATAGAACGGCCCGGACTCGTCCAGCCTTCGAGCCCGGGCCGTTTCCCCTGTTTACAAGAGCCCCCAGGGTTACGTTATGCCACCAACGCCGTCAACTCTTCATCGGCGTGCGTCTCGCACCAATGTCTCTCAGCCGCGACCGTGAGCAGGTTGTACAGATGCTGCTTCAACGGCCAAGCATCCGGACCGAGCGCGCCCACGGCCTCCACACCGCTTGCGAAGAGCGTGAAGTCCCCTCTCACGTTCGTGGGTTCGATCTCGCCGGCGCGACATTCCAGCATGAGATCCGTATCGTGTACGTTCGCATCCCATGCTAGAACGATCCGGACCATATCGAGCGGCGAAGTCCTCCCGTTCTCGCCGTCTTTGCAGTGGTCCCGAATCAACCCTTCGGCCACTTCCTCGACTTTCCGCATTGCCTCTTTGCTGCTCATGAGTGTCCACCTCCGCTCCGAAAAAGAATGCCGAGCCGCAACGAAAGCTGGACACTCACGATTTCTCGGAGCACTCTCGTATTGACCCGGCAAGGTTCTCTGGTAGGGTTCCCGCTTCACGTAAGTGTCCATTTACGCTCCTCCCTTCTGCCGTAAGTCTAGCATATTCAGGGGCTTTTGTCAAGCAAAATCGTCTCCCTGTTTTCGGCCGCTCTCCCGGCTTCCCGGATAGCAGAAATCGGCTCTGTGGTTGCCCTCAGGAATGCCCGTGAAGGCCCCGAAATGCCCCTAGAACGGCTTTTGTTCCTCCTTCTGGGTGGTAATATGCTGGAGCGTTCTGTTAAGGCTTTTTTGATATAGTCTGGATCGCCGGGATCATCTGGTCCAGCCGATCGTTTAGTTCTGCAATCTTGTTTGCTATGTTGGCTAGACCGACATTCAGCCTCAAGCTCACCGCGTCCTTGATGTCTGCCCTCAGCCCCTCGATCGCTTTGGCCACTTGTTCTTCTGACATCGTTTACCCCCCCTTTCATCCCAGCCCCAAACACCCATCCCCCCGGCATTCTACACCCTCATGTTGTCCAACGCAAGCGGAATTCGCGATACCGCCACCACCACGAGCCCCGAGAATCGATTCTAACGCACGATCTCTTCTCGACCCGTATCAGGAGTCGCGACAGGATCGGATCGTTTGAAGGCGACACCGTGACGGCAACGACGTCTACGAAGAAACGGCCGGGGCGGGGATGCGCCGGAGGAGAAACTATTCATCGCCCGCGCTGTCCACCGCCCCAGCCATGGACGGCCCCGATGGATTTCGAACAGTTCAGGAGGAGGGCCGTCCATTTCTCGAGGCATGGCTGACGAGCCGGAATCCAGGTAGCGCACGGCCTCTCACTGAAACGTTACCCGGGCTTCCGGCTTTTTATCGCAGGGACGCTAGTCAGCGACCTCTGCGGGAATTGTCGGCACTGCTATGTCCATCGTGATTCGGCTAAACGAGATCGGGATCGGCGCCAACTGCCCGAGCCGCCGAGCTTGCCGAATCCGCGTGCGGTCAAGCGCGAACTGGTGCGCCCAGTCGTGTTGCGTCGATTGGAGTAGGACCGGCAGACCGGTATCTACCGACCACCACACGTGCGCTCGAGTAATGTGCTGGACTACGACCCGCTGCAACTCCCGGTTGCCTGGGTACAGAATCTCTTCGTAACCCTTTTTCCACTCCTCCACGATTTGCCGGGCCGCTTCCGGATCGAGTGAACATACCGGATTTTCGATGAGCGCCTGGAACTCCTCGAGCGTGCCGCACCATTCGATCCAGCCGTCCGATTCGACCTTGAGCTCTCGCGTGATATCCTGGTTCAACTCGCTCTGTTTGCGCAGCGTCTTGTCGATCTCGCCCTCCAGCTTTTTTAACTCCGCTGTGAGTTCTGCATGCCGTTCGCGCGATTTCTTCTCTTCATCGATCGCTACGGCCAGTTCCTCATCGAGCACCGACCTGTGAGCGGCCCTTTCTTCTGACCCGGCCACTGACCATCTCGCCTTGATTTCTTCATACAGTTTCTCTCGCCGGGAAATCTCGTCTCGGAGGTCCAGCACCTCTTTGCTGTCCCGCAATGCCGGATCTTTCCCTTCGAGCACCGCGTCCGCCTGCTTCGCGCGTTCGGCCTTCTCCCTGATCGCGAGCTCCTGACGCAACTCCTCGATGCGTTCCGATTGCCCCGTCAGTTTCGCCCGGACGGACCCGAGCTTCTCCTGCGCGTCCCTATAGTTTTTCTGTCTTGCGTACAGCTTCGTCGGCATTCCTTCCTCGCCTCCTATCAGTTGTAAGTCCAGTCTGATTTCTTATACACGTGCCACAGCTTGTATTCATCGTAGAGCGGCCAGGCGAATCGGTTCATTTCATCCTCGGCGAAGGGTGTGCTGTCGGGCCCGATCATTTTTAGGTACCACGTATTCCATCCCGTCGTCAGCCATGAATAGTCATCAAACTGGTATTCCACCTTGGTGTTTGGCGTCGCTGGTATAGTGTCGGACAACACTAGGTCGCCTTCTGCGCCCCAGTTTTTCTCTGCGTACTGCGCCGCTGTGACTTTGTAGATGCGGAAGTCCGCTGCGCTGTTGTGCCAGTCCGCTTCAGTCTTCAGAATCAGGCCCACCATCTTCGGGGAAGCTCCGGACGGGACAAACGTGCTATACTCCCACCAACCTTGGTATATCCAGTACCGCCAATACACGTTCAGCCAACTTGACCGCTCGGAATATCCCCACGGGCCAGCGGCCTCAGGAGTGTCCGCGTCACACAGGGCACGCGCTTCGGCCCGAGTATCAGCCTCTCCGTACCAATACTTCTTGCGGCTCTCATCAAGAAACGCGTCCCAATCAACCTGCATCCTCATCCACGTCAGGTACTCCGTCATCTTCAGCAACGTCGAGATCACGCTCGTATCCGATGTCGCATCGTTATAGGGTGCTGTCGCCCAGAAGTCCTCGAATCCGCCGCTGTAGTTCGCACCGGATGCAGTGTAGAGTTCCCCCGGTGTCATGGCGTCGTAAGTCACCTTGTGGACGAAGTGGGGCCATGTCGATTTCTCCAATATCCCTAAGATCGCATACTTCCACTCGACAATTAGTGCACGCGCATCCACGTAGGCATCGTCTGTCACCGAAATCGCTCTACCATCGAGAGCATCAACACCAGGGTCGGCTCCGATAGCGCCGTCACCCCAGGATGTCTTGCTCATTCCCAGGGCGGCTTCACGCTCATTCGTCGCGTACAGGATCTCGCACATTATTCGGCCCCATTCGTCTGTGTACGCTCCGACCGGATTGTTACCTTTGAACCAGGCCATCGTCTCTAGCCTCTCAAGGCCACCAGCTTCGCTGCAGATTCGCTCATCCCGAGCCGTTCCAGCTGTTTCGCCAACTCTTTATCCACGTCCTCTTCCAGCCCGAGATCGATACCGTCGCGGCCTTCCACGAACCGTGCGGCCACGCGGTCGATCTCCTCTTCTGTCATGCCCTGTAGGCGGACTATCCGCCGCGCTTCCTGGAAAAGCGCTCTTGCCTGTTCTCGTTTCTCTGACATTTCGTCTCTCTCCTCTCCTGTCCCGTTGTGGGCCGACTCATACAGTTCTACCATCCCGCCGGCACCCGATTGCGTGACGAAGTCAACGCTGAGACATTTGTCAATCGCCTCGACGATCCCGGTCATCACGCCCTGAATCTTCCCCTTTCTCCCGGTCCCGCCCGCGTTGACGCTTACTCCAAGCTGTGTGAGAAGACCTTGTTTTTTGAGCCCCTCGAGCAACCCTTTGAACCATTCTGCCACCACGCGCACCGTCCCGCGTATCTCCCCGCGTTTCCCGACCCGCACGTTTTCGAGGAACCCCACCAAGTCCCGGATCGACCGTTCCGGCCGTTCCCGTTGCTCCGATGCCGTCGGGTGGTCTGCGTACATTCGCGCTCCCTCAAACACGCCGTGATCGCGTGCCAAGATTTCAGCCGGATAGTAACGACTCTGATCCCAGTTGAAGCCCGGGCGGATCACTATGACCTCCGCGCGACCTTTGCCCTCCGCGGCTTCCCTGAAAAGCTGCCCTCTCTCCTCTATCACGAACTGCATCGCTCTCTCCTCTCACGCCCTCGATATCGCCAACCGCTGGCCCTGTTGTCTCAGCACGTCTCTGACCTGTTCGGCCAGGCTCTTGCTGATGTCCTCAATGTCTTCGTTTTTGCGCACGTTGAACGTCGCGTACTCTGCTATGCTGACACTGATAGAGGGTGCTCCGGCGCTCGCACCCGAGAGTTTGGCAACCATATCTGCCGTCATCGCTGGTGCCGCTGGTGCCGTGGCTTTTCCGGCGGCCATAGCTCTCAACCTTGCGATCATGGCGTCCGTTACCATCGACCCGGACTCCATCATCCCGAACCCCCATCCGGCCGTCCCGCCAAGACCCATCATCGGGATGTTGCCGAGAATCGTCTCGGACCCGCTTCTGAGTTTGCGCATATTCACCAGGGCCGATCCGATAGACTGGCCGAAATGTGTCTGCCAGGCGTTCACCGAACCGCTCATCCGGTTGAAAATGTCGATCCACCAGGACCGACCCCCCATCGCCATCATCTCGGCTTCCAGCATATTGATCTGTTGGCCGACTTCCGCGTAGTGTGCCGAAACCTGATCTTTCCACTGCCGCGTCGCTTCCGCCATACGTGTATGCGATCCGAACCATGTCGCTTCGCCGGTGCTGATCTCGTTCTTCATGGTCTGGATCATCTGGGTAACCGACATCTCCTGGTTTTGGTTCAACTCGATGATCCGTTGTACCAACGCTTCCCGGTCTACCGCGACACCCGTCTCTTTCTCGAGCTGTTCCTGGATAAGACCGATAGCTCGTTCTGAGAACCCGGTACGCTGGTGGAGTTCGTCATCGCGTAATCGCTGTTCTTGCGCATGAAGCTCCTGCCGTTTGGCTGCGACTGCTTCCTCTGAGCGCTGCTGTTCCTCGAGCGCTTCGCCTGTTTCGAGCAACGATCGGTGCACTGCGCGTAGGATGAAGAACAAGCCGGTCAATGCGGCGATCACGATTCCTGCCGGCCCAAGAAGTGCGGCGAAACCCGCGAACGCTCCTCCCGCTGTCCCTACCGCCCCGGCGACTCCCGCCGCGCCTAATGCCGTGCTCAGACCGCCGAACACGATTATTGCGTGGCTTGCCATTGTGAGAAGAGGCCCGACCACTAGCAGCAGCGCTGCAATCGCCGCCGCTGTCCCGACAATAGCTTTGGTCAAGCCGGGATGTTTCTCAGCCCACTCTGCCGCACGCCCGATGTTTCTTGCCGCCCACTCCGCTAGCGATTTCAACGCCGGTATCAACGCTTTGCCGAGCTCAAGCGCTAGAGCTTCCACAGTCGATTTCAAGATCTTTCCTTGACCCTCGAGCGTATCCAATTGCAGCGTGGCGATCTCGTGCGCCGTGCCGCCGGCGTTTTTCAATTGCGTTGTGAGCCCCTCGAGCGCACCCGATCCCTGCTCAAGCAACGACACCATGGCAGGACCTGCACGCTGCCCGAACACGTCCATCGCGTCCGCTGCTGTGAAGCCCGCGCCTTTCAGCTTCTCGAGAATTTCCGCGAACGTATGATTTGTTAGGTTCACGTCCTCAGTGTTCAGCTTGAGCCTCTCTAGGATTTTGCAGAACTTGTCACTCGGCGACATCAACTCCGAGAACGTGGATCGTAACGCCGTCCCTGCCATTGACCCTTCGTAGCCGACGTTTGCTAGGGCAGAAATGGCTCCTGTAGTCTCCTCAAACGAAGCGCCCGCTGCTTTGGCGACCGGCGCGACGTACTTCATGCCCTCACGTAAAATATCGATCTTGGCTGCTGTCATGCCGCACGCCTTAGTGAACACGTCCGCGATTCGGGCCGTCTCTTTGTTCTCCATGCCGAAGGCCCGCAAGGTTGCGGTAACTGTCTCCGTGGAGAATGTCAGGTCCGCTTGGGTCGCTGCTGCCAGGTCGAGTATCGGTGTGAGCTCTTCCACGCTCATGCTCGCAACGTCGAATCCTTTCGACGCGAGATCGTAGAAGGCATTGGCACACTCTTTCGCTGAGAAGACCGTGGTTCGCCCGAGCGTCTTTGCCAACCCCTCCATCTTGTCCCGGGCGATCTTGAACTCTTCACCAGTCTTGCCTGTTACGCTTGCCGCGTTGGTGATCGCCTGCTCGAACGATGCGGCCTGTTTCACCGCGCTGCCGATAACGGCCGCCATACCTGCGCCAGCCGCTGTCGCGATCATCCCGACCTGACGCATCGCCGGCGCCGCCTTCTGGAGGCTCGACTGGACTTGTGAATAGTCCCCTTTGAACCGGATTATACCGTCGCCGATTTCAATCGCCATCTGTGATCACCCCCTGTTGATTCTCGAAACCGGCCTCCATCTCGATAGCGAAATTGAGATACGCTCGAATGTAAGGCTGCATGGTGCGGAGCACGTTCCGGCCAGCGAGACTGACGGGATCGGTTTTCCCCAGGATCCGCTCGAGCTCCAGCACTTGGCTTTTAATCTCCCCGTACTGCTGATTGAGGACCCCGACTACCGGATCTCGGACCCCGCGCCGTTTGATGAACTCACGCAGTCGCCGACGCTCTCGCATGTTTCGGATTTTCGCTTTCAGTTTCATGTCTGTGTCTCCTCCCCGACAAACGTTTTCAACGCGTCTATCAACTCCGGGATGTACTCTGCCTCGATCGATATCCCAACCTTGAACCCCAACACCGGCTGGCCGTCGCGTCGGTACAACCCACACTTTTCGAGCAGCATCATGTTTGCAAGCACTTTACCAGTCCGCGTGGTCAACTTCCGAACAGCGTATGCTCTGTCGTCGTCCGTGCCGATGAACGCAACGTCCTCGGTTTTCACCCTACCGACCCTCCTTTTTTACCTCTTGATGTAATTCGCGCGGCACGACCTGTCCCGTCCCGGATTCCCGTCCCCATAAAGTCAAGTCACTGGAGGGGATGGTCTTCCTCCTTGGCCCTCCAGCCAGTGAGATCGTCCCGGTCAGTTTCATCATAATAGCCCTGCTTTTCGCGCAGCATTTGCTACGGCCTGCTCTGTTTCTTAGGCGTTCGCAGATAGCTGTGTGGCTACACATATTCTCGTTTGCGTCGACGGTCACCATAGGGTGTCCGCGGCCCCTTCCGCTTACGTGGTGCTCGTTTGACCTCGTGATCTCTCTTGGGGTTTCGTCGTGGTTTGTCGATCATCGGCGTGTCGCACTTCGGACAACATTTCCATTTCGTTTCGAGGTTCCCCGCATCGTCTTGGACCTCGTGTCCGCATCTCGGGCAGAGGAGAACGTCCGACGGGCCGGAGGCACTCGGACAAGCCTCTTTAGAGGCCCTGTCTGTCTCTTCTGTGGTTCTGATCTCTTCTGTGGTTCTGATCTCTTCTGTGGGTGCGTTTTTCCGCACTACCCCTTGGCGTTTTAACGCACTAGGCTTCCCGTTTTTCCGCACTAGTGCGTTTTTCCGCACTACCTTCCACTTACTGCAATCCGTTACCACTCTGTATGTTGCAGGCTCTCTAGTGCGCTTTACCGCACTAATAATATGCCGGCCGGTAAGGTCCTGCAGCGCCTCACAGACTCGTCGCCTCGAGAGTCCCGTCAATTTCTCCAATTGGCTCAGTGCGATCGTGTCTTTGCCTCCGTTCCGATTTCCAGAATACTGGTATATCTTCCACAGAATTGCATCGAGCACTTGCCTCGACTGCGCCGCGATAGCCGTCTCCATCAGCTTCTCCATGACCGTTTTTGGTAACGGCACAAACTCATACGGGATCCTCCTCTGTTCCATTCCACACCGTCCTTTCGATGCGCAGCCAGGGATCGGTTCGGCCGTGAAAGGACGGTGCTCCAAAGACAGCCTGCACCGATCCCTGCTGCGTCTTCACCAGATCGCCCGTGGCCACCGGGCGCGCCACCGTACCACCAAAACACTGACCATGATTTTCGATTTGGTCAGATTCTGACCATCGTTCTGACCGTTCCGGCGCGAATTTCAGTTTGATATAATGATACGCTGTGATATAGCGTGATACCCCGTGATAATCGGCAGGTACAGCATTAACAAGGGTTCGGAAGAGCTGTCGGCTTGTATCTCTTGCTATTCTTGGGAGACAGGGAAATGAGGGTGTGCCGAAGAGGGGAGTTGAACCCCTACGGGCTTTCGCCCACTGCGCCCTGAACGCAACGCGTCTGCCATTTCCGCCACTTCGGCGACCTTCAGAATCATACCAGCAGCCGGTCGGTTCGGTCAACAGAAAAGTGCAAGGACTTTTTCGCCACGCAGGGTGGGCTCTTGCCTGCACTTGCGGTTTGAAGCCCAACATTTGCGTGACGGCAGAACAGACACACCTGGGCACACGCAGATTTGTTCTGGCATTTTCTCGCCGGGCGGGTATAATATCAAGACGGTGGCGCGGTCATGGTGGACCATAGCTTCTATCTAGGTGTCGCGAACAGCATAAGGAGGTAGTGGATGAAGATCGGTGTTCTCGTCGATTGCCTGAAACTCGGAGTCAAGAAGGGGATCGTCAAAGCGCGCGAGCTGGGTTTCGACGGTATTCAGGTATACGCTACGCACGGCGAGATCGCCCCCGACAACTTGTCGCAAAGCGGCAGGGCCGAGTTCCGCGAGTTCGTTGCTGCAAACAAACTGGAACTTGCAGCTCTTGTCGGCGAAGTCGACGGGTTTGACGATCCCGCCACTGTCGAACAACGCGTCGAGCGGGTCAAAGAGATACTGGTTCTGGCCGAAAATCTGCACACACACGTGGTTTCCGGTCATATCGGCATGGTACAATCTGAAGGGACCGATGTCGAACGCGAGTGCATCGTGCACGCTCTCGAGGAAATCGGCGGGTTCGGTGAGAAAGTCGGCGTCTCTTTCGCGGCGGAAACGGGAATGGAATCCGCCGCTCTCATGAAAAAGCTGTTGGACGGTCTGCAAACCGGGTCTGTAAGAGTGAACTACGATCCGGCGAACCTTGTCATGGTCGCCGGCGACGACCCGATAGCCGGCGTCGGGACTTTGGCGGATTACATCGTCCACGTCCACGCCAAGGACGGCATCAAGAAAGGGTGCTGGTCTCCAGTGGAGCTCCGGACGGAAATTGCGGAAAAAGGAACCGGTTCCGTCAGGTTCGACGACTGGTTTGTGGAAACGCGGTTCGGTGAAGGAAACGTTGACGTCCAGCGGTTCATAACGGCGTTGGCAGACATTGGATATGAAGGTTTCCTCACTATTGAGCGCGAGGTTGGAGAGAACCCGGTCGAAGATATCGTCGCGGCACGTGACACTATCCGTGAACTCATTTCTGAAATTGGATAATGCAGTTCAGACGCGGAGAAAGCAGATCGGAGATGTAGCCGATGCCAGATAGGTCTGCAAGACTACTCATCGTAGTGCTCATCTGCACTGTGGCGGCAAGTTGCGGCTTGTGGAGGCGGAAACCGCCGCCCGAGTTCGCGCCTGAGCCGGTCACGACTCGACCTGCAGCGTTGCTCGCCGAGATGAGCGTCGAACAGAAAGCGGCGCAGATGGTTGTCGTGAGTCTCGGCGGCATCAATTTCCCCAACCGCGATGACGAAGAACTCGTCAAGAACGTAGGCGTCGGCGGCGTGTACGGGGGCAACTGGGCGAACGTGTCTCAAGCTGTGCAGTTCATTTCCGAGCTGCACGGTTTTGCCGAACAAAGCGAGCTCAAGATACCACCATTCGTTGTGGCGCGGTACACCTGCGGTATGGGACAGCGTCTCACTGACTGCACCGGTCTAACGCTCTTGCCAACACAGATGGCGATTGCGGCAACGGGAGATCCGGGAAACGCTTACACCAGCGCCTGTATCGCGGCAAAAGAGATGCGGTCGGCCGGAATCACCGTGAATCTCGCGCCGAACCTCGAGATCAGCCCGGAAGATGGCAAGTTCCGGTTTGCTACATCGCGCTTCGGTTCCAGCCCGGACTGGGTGTCGCGTTTTGGAACGGAAAGCATCAGAGGGTTCCAGGAAAACGGTGTCCTGTCGGCACTCAGCGGTTTCCCGGGAGTACCCTACCCCC
>Ga0180437_10001016_pt1 | contig 49711 bp, 43 predicted proteins | sample SS_ome_4_FD_132410 | JGI IMG/M metagenome (GOLD analysis project Ga0180437, IMG submission 132410) | Hypersaline lake sediment archaeal communities from the Salton Sea, California, USA - SS_3_D_1 metaG | ecosystem: Environmental > Aquatic > Non-marine Saline and Alkaline > Hypersaline >... | reverse complement strand
TTTGAAAAGCACAACTACGAGCATGCCGTCCTGGTTCTCCGCGGAAGCGGCACCGTACAGCTGGGAGAGGAGGTTCATGAGATCCGTTGCGGAGACGCCATCTTTATTGAAAGCGATGATATTCACCGCTTTGTTGCAGGGCCGGATGAACCTCTCGGATTTATGTGCGCCGTCCTTGACAAGGAACTCCGCTTTTCTGTTCACGGGGAGCAGGACCTGGTGATGTTTGACGACGATACCGGGCAAGTGTGCTCGAGAGAGCACTGGAAGAGCTACTCCGAACAGGTGAGATGATTTTCCTTCAGGGATTTCAATCGGATTCCATCCAATGGTTATAGGTGTAATCAAGCCTGATACGTTTACGTTTTCGACATTCTGATTGGATTGGCTGCTCATGCCGGTGATGCCGGCAGGGACGTGGTTTACCATCCGCTGGGCGCTTGCAGATTGGAGGCAGGTATCGAATCTGGAAGTTGGACCGGGATCTTTTATGCCCGCATGGGTTTTCTCGACCCCGCTGTTTTTTGCTGCCGCCGCATGGGTGATCGACGGATGCGGTGCGCTTGTCAAAGAGGACTACTGAAAGATGGCTGTCTTTCTGTTCTTCGGCGCACTGCGCATGGGGAACGGTCTCCGCACTGCGGCGGTCGTGCGAACAGTTGATCAGTCGAGGTCACCAAACTGCAAATTTCTGGGTATTCGAAAGCATTAACAAAACTATAAGGTTTTACGAGAGACTCGGAGGCGTACAGAAAGAAAGAGCGGAAAAAGTCGTGTTGGACACGAAGTGTCGAACACGAAAAACCGAATGGTATGACCTCGCCTCAATATTGGATGGTGTAGGGGAACTCTAACGGATAAACCGCAGATTTCGGTTTTTCATTACTGGGCAACGGACCTTTCCCTGATACTGCCTTATTGAAAAGCTTGTCCCATTTTGCTTTGTCACATTCAAAATACAGCGCATTAACGGGACACACATACACACATTGCGTACAGTGAATACAGGCCACTCCATTTGTGCCCATCAAAATCCTCCCGTCCTTTAGCTCAAGACGTTGAACCGGGCATGGAGAAACGCATTTGCTACAGCCTGTACATAGTGCTTCGTTGTGTTTGAGTTTGGGATAAAAGTGATCCTGCCACAGTTTTTCTCTGAATATCAATTTGGCTTCGATTTTGCTCTTGGTATTCTGATAGTCCAACTCTTTTGTTATATCCTTGCAGGGGTTAGTCAACATGCCGGTGATTCTATACGTCATTTCTTGTATGAAAGGCATCGCCTCCTCACCAGGCATTCCCTTATTTTGGTCCGTTGACAAGATCCGGGACATAACATGGAAAGCATTTATTTTCATTCCCAACACTACGGTTCTTCCTGTTTTTCTTAGAATTTTAGCAGCTTCATAAAGCGTGATTCCAGATGATATTCCACCATACGTGATAAAGGGGACGGCTAGTTTGCTCCATTTTTCATCTACTTTCGGAAGCGATTTGATAACATCAAGCATGTTGTAGTGCATATGATGTGCATACACGGGACTTCCCATCATGAGCAAATCATGCTTTTCCACGTTTTCATCCAGGAAATTCTTGTAGCATTTTTCAAGAAAAAGCTTCCCGGTTCGGGTAATGTCCATAAGCTGAACCTGGAAACCGTTGTTACTAAGATTATCTGTTAGCATTCTGGCCACTTTTAGCGTGTTACCGGTCGGACTAAATACAATAATCGTGACTTTCACGGGGCAATCTCCTTCTACACAAATAAATGCTCTTCGACCGGAACGAGCTTGATCGCCTTATGGAGACAAACCTCCACGCAGTTCCCACAACCCACACATTTGTCTTGTTCTACTTCTGAATATTTGAAGAACCAGATTGGCATTCTGGTTCGTCTCTTTGATTTTTTGATTGCTTTCGAGGGGCATTTTAGCCGTGCGAAGCAAATGGGATCACCAAGACATTTTTCCGTGACAACGGCCTTCTTCATGGTAAACCTCCTGAATCTGGCAAATGCAGAATGATTAAAAAAGAACAAATGTTCATTTTTTGCATAAAAATTAAACAAAGAATTGTGATATTCCATGCAGATGGTACTCTACTAGCCGATTAATGTTGCTATCGACCCATTCATCATTCTGATATTTTCTTGCGATTTCTATCAGCCCATCTACCAAGTTTTTCGCCGCAATCCTCATGATCAACGAATCATCTGATTTATTCTTTTCCAACAGCTCTTCTTCGAAATGCCGTAAAAGAACGGTGATCAGTTTTTCCTTCAAGTCGTGATATTTTGTGCCCTGCCCCTTGTCTATCATCAAAAGAAACCCGACTCTATGCTTTTTGAGTAGCTCAGAGATCTTCATTACCAGTGATTGAGTAAAATCGATATTGGTAACTCCCCCTTCTGTGCCATGCTCGTTCACTTCTCTCAGCAGTTGGCTCAAATAGTGGAAAGTTGTATTGGTAAGGGAATAAAACAGGTCTTCCTTGTTCTCGTAATAGTTGTACAAGTTGCCTACGCTTATAGTTGATTTTTTTGCAATCTCTCTCATGGAGGCTTCTTCATATCCATGTCTCAGAAATTCGGCAGCGGCTACTTGTTGAATTCTTGCCTTAATTTGCTTTTTTAATATTTGCATAAACGAACGTCCGTTCTTTATTGTATAATAGTAATTCTTCCGGATTATGGCAACATTTTTTTTCAACAATGCAATGATTTGTGAAATCAGGAGTGATCGACATAATCTCTTATTTGATAGACAATAAAAAAAAGCGGATAGGAGCCGATGCGTGCGCGGGTTGTGCGCGCCGAAGGTGCCGGGTTCGAGTCCCGTCCCTGCTAATATCTGTGTGAAAAGCCCCCCTGAGTGAGATATTGCACCGATTTCTATCGTACCGCCCGGGAAAAATTTCCCGCTGCCAATTTTCCAATTTGGATGTACAATAATCTTTCGCATAGATTCCCTTGCTTTTCTGCTAAATTGAATCTTCATTTGGAATCTGTAGTGAAACGGTCGAGCAAGGAGTAAGGTATGCCTGGGATCTCACGTAAAGAAATCGCCAATCTCGTTTCTGCCATCGATTATTCGGATGTTTTGACTATCACGGCTTCCGAAGCCGATGTCCGGGAAGCCTGTAGAGTTGCCCGGCGATATGGGTTTCGCGCCGTGGTCGCTTTCCCGCAGTTCCTGGGGATCCTTGTAGACGAGCTCAACGGCTCGGGCATACTGGCCCAGATCCCCGTGGGTTTTCCCTGCGGAGGGGTAACCACACTGGTGAAATGTACAGAAGCGGAGGAAGGACTAAAAAGGGGAGCTTCCGACCTGGATATGGTTATGAACATCGCTGCTTTCAAACAAGGGGACTACGGAAAGGTGTCCGCAGACATCGCTGCAGTGATGAAGGTCGCCGAACCCTTCGGAGTACCCTTCAAAGTGATCATAGAAATCGGAGTGCTCACCGAAGAGGATAAGGTCACGGCGGCCAGGCTTGTAAAAGACAGCGGCGCGGACTTCATCAAGACTTGCACCGGTTTCGGCCCCGGCCGGGCTACGATACATGATATCTGTCTCATCAGAGAAACCATCGGCGAACATCCCGGCATCAAGGCTTCCGGAGGTGTAGCTGCTATCGAGGACGGTGTGGCTTTCATGAAGGCCGGAGCGAATGTAGTGGCGATGCGCCGCATCCTGGTGGAACAGCTGGAGAAGCTCCACTGGCCGGAGGAATCCGAATGAGGGCGAACCGCATCACCGCCGTGGGAATGCTAGAGACGACAGATTCCTTAGGACCAACCGGCAGGCAAGAAACCCATTAGAGAATCGGAGACGTTAAAATGATGATTTCTTTCAACGGTGCCAATTATGTCGCCCAACAAATAAACTATCGCATGACCGAGGGCTGGAAGCAGGGTAACGACTCCACCGAGGACTGGTACAGGCCGGAGCAAACCTTCGCGGTACGATTTGCGAGCCTGATCAGTACTATCAAGGCTTTGGGATTTTCGGCCATGGATCTGTGGACCGCTCAGCTCAACTGGTCTTGGGCAACGGATACCCAGATAAGACTGGCTGCGGAGATCCTGGAAAAGCATGACATGCGCGTGGCAAGTTACGCGGGATCCTTCGGAGCCAGCGCCTCCGAGTTCTCCAAAGCGGCTCGGCTCATCACCCGCCTGGGTGCAAAAGTCCTTGGTGGCAACACCGCTCTGTTGAAGCACGGACGGGGGGACATAGTTCCGGTCCTCGAAGATACGGGTGCAGTTTTTGCTTTCGAGAATCATCCGAATGAAAAAAATCCGGAGGATGTCCTACGCGTGCTCGAGGGTCTTGACGAGGAAAAAGTCGGCGTCTGCGTCGATACCGGCTGGTTCGGCACCAACGGCTATGATGCCGGAAAGGCCTTGGAGCAACTGTTTACAAGAACAAAACATATACACCTGAAGGACGTGACCTGTGCAGGCAGGCACGACACCTGCGCCTATGGGGAGGGCATAGTGCCAGTCCGGAGATGTGTAGATTTTTGTCGTGAGAACGGCTACTCGGGTTGGTACAGTATAGAGCATGAGCCGGAAGACCGCGACCCTACCGATGAAGTTCTCAGATCCAAGATTTTGCTCGAAGAATGGTTGAGAGGCTCGTAATGTCAAACAAAAAGCTCGCTGTCGGTATTGTCGGTTGTGGTAACGCTGCTGAAAAGTACGTACAGAACGCCGGCCGGCACGAAATTTTGAGTATTCGCGCTGTTGCTGACCGGGACCAAAAGCGTGCCGTGGATTTCGGCGACAGATTCGGATTGCCCGTCTGCGACGGGTGTGAGCAGCTTTTCGAGAATCCGGAGGTACAGATGATCGTCAATCTGACGCCGCCGGATGCGCACTACGACGTTGTCAAGCAGGGACTTTCAGCCGGGAAGCACGTCTACACCGAGAAACCTTTAACATTCGAACTCGATTCCGCCCGGGAACTCGTCCGTCTGGCGGAAGAAAAATCCCTGCTCCTTGTTTCCACGCCGTTCACCTTTTTAGGTCCCCCTCAGAAAACCATAACCCGGCTGGTGACCGAAGGGATGCTGGGCAAGGTCAGATATTTCAGCGCCGAGTTGCACAACGGTCGCATCGAAACCTGGCATCCTGCGCCGGAGGCTTTTTTCGCCATAGGCCCCCTCTGGGATATCGGGCTCTACCCTCTGGTTCATTTGTTCAAGATGTTCGGTCCCGTGGCCAGGCTAAACGCCATAGGTCAATACGTGATCCCTGAGCGCACCCGGCTCGACGGAACGCCCTTCGCCATTTCTGCTCCTGACATGGTGACGGCGTTGCTGGAGTTCAAGGGCGGCGTAGAAGGCAGTATGCGGTTGAGTTTTGTGATTCCCGAAGCCGAGAGCCGGCGTCAGGGATTGGAAATTTATGGTGATGAGGGAACCCTGCACCTGGGTAAGCTATTCATGTTTGATTCGCAAATCACTCATACGCCGTCGGGCGGAGAGAGTCGAATAATCGAGCCCGACGAGGCTGAGATACCCGGAGTTGACTATGCGCTGGGACTGTATCACGTGGCGAATCATTTGCTGAACGGCACGCAGAATCAGATCGATATATCCATGGCCCTGCACGGTATAGCGGTGCTGCAGGCCATCGAGAAGAGCATGTCGGAACAGGACGGGCGAAACGAGGCATGCTGGATTGCCCTTTGAGCTGCTCTGGGGCGTAGCCATCGCCGGATACACAAACGACGGCGGACAGGTCGATGAAAGTTGTCCTACCCTTCTTTTCCGGGGCTCAAACTTTCAATACGATCGAGCCTTCGTGCTTTCCCTCCCGTAGAGCCTGCAGTGCCTGATTCGCTTTCGCAAGGGGATAGATCGTCACTTCCGTGCGTACGGGGATCTTGGCGGCAAGGTCGAGGAACTCCTCGCCATCCTGCCTTGTCAGGTTGGCCACCGAGCGAACGATCCGCTCCTCCCAGAGGGAACTGTAGGGAAAGGCGGGAATGTCGCTCATGTATATTCCGCCGCACACCACCACGCCCCCCGGTCGTACGGCCCGAAGCGCAAGGGGAACCAGGCTGCCGACCGGGGCGAAGATGATGGCTGCATCCAGCAGAACCGGAGGCGGCTCGTCGGAGCCTCCGGCCCAGACGGCACCCAGCTTGCGGGCGAAAGCCTGGCCGGGTTCGTCCCCCGAGCGAGTGAAGGCATAGACCTCCATGCCGCGGTAGCGGGCCACCTGGATCAGGATGTGCGCCGCCGATCCGAATCCGTACAGTCCGAGGCGCTTCAGCTCCCGCTGCTGCTCTGCACTCAGGCGCAGGCTGCGATAGCCGATCAGTCCGGCGCAGAGCAGGGGCGCGGCCTGTACAGCCGGGTAGCCCTCGGCCAGGGGGAAGGCGAACTGCTGGTTTGCCGCGGCGTATTCGGCAAAGCCGCCGTCGATATCGTAGCCTGTAAAACGCGCCTGCTCGCAGAGATTTTCCCGGCCGTTGGTGCAGTAGGAGCAGCTCTGACAGGTCTTGCCGAGCCAGGGAACGCCTACCCGCTGTCCCGAATCGAAACGATTCACACCGCTGCCCACTCGCACCACGGTCCCCACGATCTGGTGCCCCATCACCAGGGGCAGCTTGGGTCGATTTAACTCCCCGTCCAGGATGTGCAGGTCCGTCCGGCAGATGCCGCAGGCTTCGACTTTTATCAATACCTCGTCATCGCCAGGCTCGGGAACCGGCAGAGTGGTGCTTTCCAGGGGCACACCGCTTCTCTGCAAAACCATGGCGAACATGAGACTAGAGTAGGTCCAAAAGATGCGGGGGTCAAGAACCCTGCTCAGGTTGCAGAGCCTCGGAATCAATCCGGGAGAGGATGATCAGGCTCACCACGGACAGCAAAGCCATGGACAGGAACACGATCCGGTAGGACCATCCGCCCATGAAGGACAAGCGGTCCAACGCCGCTCCCACGAGCAGGGGAAGCCCAACGCTCAGCGGCAGGGTGAACAAAGGTGCGACGGCGAAGTAGTGGGTGGCATCCTCCTGACCGGAGAGGCGTTTCACCCCGGGGGCGTACACCAACATTCGGGTCGACCTGGAAGCTCCGAACAGGTAGCTGGCCAGGAGAAAAGCCCAGGGTTTGCAGAAGATAACGATCAGGGGTATGGCCAGCGCCGCAAGGATCTTGGTGATCCAGTACTTGTTCTTCAGGCTGAACAGTTGGAACCAGCCCAGCAGGACATTGACCGAGATCCCGCCCAGGTAGATGAAGGCAACGAACAGGCCCGAGGCCAGGGCCGGCTCGATAGCGCAGTGCTCGGTAGCGAAATTGGCGTAGAAGGAGATGATCACGATCAGGGCAAAGAACTCGAGATCGGTACCGAGGAACAGGAGGAAGTTGCGGTTGCGCAGAACAGACCCAAAGCCGTGGAACAGGCCGGCTCGTTCGGCGGAGTAGCCTTTGGGGCTCGACTCGGACTTCTCCCGGGTAATGAGAAAGAGGAAGCTGCCCCCGAAGAACATCAATCCTATTACCGTGAAGATCGTGCTGGAACCGGCAGCGGAGAAGGAGTATCGCTCCACGATTCTCAACAGGAGATAGCTGCTGATGATCTTGGCCACGCTCTGGCTGATCCACATCACCGAAAGCGCCGAGATCGAGCGCTGCGGGATGAAGATCTTGACCAGGTAGTTCTGCCATACGGGAAATATGAATCCAACCCCTATGGAAAATAGGGCGTAGCAGCAGTAGAAAACCAGCAGGATCGAGGAGGTGAATCCGGTTAACTTCGTCACGATTCCGAAAGTGAGGATGGGGAGGGAGGCTGCGACGTGTACTATGATGACCGCCGGCCGTTTATGCTCGATATGCCCGGTCAAGCTGCCGGCAAAGAGGGAAAAAACAGCAACGCCGCCGGAGAAAAGAGTAGGGATCAATCCGATGAGAAAGTTGCTGGCCCCCAGGTGGCGGAGAAACAGCTGCAGGAAGGTGGATTCAACCACCACGGGCATTCCCATGCCCCAGAGGAACTCTACGGAGGATATGCCGATGGTGTTTCGTCGGAAGTGCTGATCCATTTTTGCTGTGATTATTGATCGAGGGAGGAAATGACGGAATCCCAGAACCCCACCTCATTGAGCCGTCCGCTCAAATACTCTCGGATCCGCCCACGGATTTTGTCGGGGAAGGATTCCCAGTACCGGGATTGCCAGTTCTTCGGGAGCTTTTCCTGCTCTTCCTTGGGGAGGGTGCCCTGTCTTGCCGATACGTACTGGCTGATCATTGTTATCAGCACATCCGGTGCCATCCTCTCCTCGGCTTGCTCCTGACTCTGCTCGGCCCGCTGCGCTGCGTCTTTGCGCGCACCGGCGGTGCCCGGCAGCCAGTTGTCCAACAGCACCTCCAGCTCCTTGTCGCTGATGTTCGGTTCTTTCTGTCGGATCAGGTCTGTGACGATCTGGCGGGAGATGGCCTTTACATCCAACATCCCCCCCAGCTGCTGTTTGACCTTTTCCGCAACGTTTTCAGCCATTCCCCGGGGACTGATGCCCCCCAGTCCTTTTCCCGGGCTCTGGCGGCGCTTCAACGCTTCGGCAATGACCTCCAACTCCGCCGAGGAAGCCCGGTTGAGAATGAATTCTATCACCGTGTAGAGAGGTTCGTCGGAGCTCATACGATCAGTATCAGTATGCCTCGAAAGGGTCAGGAATTTCCAGAGCCGGATCCGCCGGCCTCCCCGGTTTTCCTGGAAAGAAACACCAAATTACGATACAGTACGACGATCAGGTAAATGAGCGACGCCGGGGGTGTAAAGTGCCGGAACCGAAGCAAGCCTACAGGGATCTGGAGAGCATCTTTCTTGCGGGGGTAGAGCGGGTCAATCCCAGAGAGCTGATAACCGCCGGCCTCCACCTAGAAGGCGAAGGACTCGCAGTTCAATCGGAATCCGCCTCCCTCACGATCGACTTGGGGGAATTCGAGCGGATCGTGGTTTTGGGAGCCGGCAAGGCTTCCGCCGCCATGGCGGCGGGCTTGGAGCAGGTTCTGGAAGACCGGATCAGCGAGGGTGTAGTCGTAGTCAAGTATGGGCATACCGAAGAGCTGAAACGGATCCGGTTGATCGAAGCGGGACATCCGGTTCCCGACGAACAGGGGGTGCGGGGGGCGGAAGCGGTGGCGGCGCTTGCTCGCCGGGCGGATGAGAAGACCCTGGTGGTGAACCTCATATCCGGAGGCGGTTCGGCCATCCTGCCGGCACCGTTTAAAGGCGAGGGAGGGGGAGGGCGCCTCAGCCTCTCCCTCCAGGACAAACGCAGAGCCACCCAGGTGTTGTTGGCCTGCGGTGCAACGATTCAGGAGTTCAACTGCATCCGGAAACATATCTCCGCTCTGAAGGGGGGACGGCTGGCGCAGCTGCTGCATCCGGCCAGATCCTTGAATCTGATCCTCTCCGATGTGGTCGGGGATCGCCTGGATACGATCGCCTCCGGCCTGACCGTGGCGGATCAGACGACCTTCGCCCAGGCTCTGTCGATTATCGGAAAGTACGGGATCGAACGGCAGCTGCCCGCCGGGGTCGTGGAACTGCTGCGGAGGGGAGCCGACGGCGAGTTCCCGGAGACCCCCAAACCGGGGGATCCGGTGTTTGCCGGCGTGACCAATGTCCTTCTGGGAACAAACTACACGGCCCTCAGCGCCGCGGCTGTGAAGGCGGAGCAGCTGGGATACGCTCCGGTTGTTTTGTCCTCCCGTGTCGTTGGGGAGGCCCGGGAAGTTGCCAAAGTCCTGGCCGCCATCGCCCTGGACATGCAGACCTTGGAATTCCTTGCAAGAAAACCGGCCTGCCTTCTCTGCGGGGGGGAAACCACGGTCACGCTTCGGGGCAAGGGGCTGGGCGGCCGCAACCAGGAGCTGGCCCTGGCCTTTTTACAGGAGATCGCTGCCTGTGATGCGGCTGCGGCTGAAGGCATAACCTTTCTGTCCGGGGCGACCGACGGAAACGACGGGCCCACGGATGCGGCCGGCGCCTTCGCTTCCATGGATATCCTGGAACATGCACGAAGGCAAGAACTGTCGATCGGAAGCTACCTCGAACAGAATGATTCATACCACTTCTTCGAGTCAGTCGGCCGGTTGCTCAAGACAGGCCCGACAAATACCAATGTCTGCGACCTGCAGATCTGCCTGATCTACTGATTTTTCGTCTCGGAGCGACGAGCGGTTCGAACCCTCAGGAGGGGAAATACGATCAGCAGCAGCAGCCCCATGGAACCCAGGGCTGTCCCGATCCCCACAGTATCAGCCAGATAACCTACAAGCGGTGCAAGCAGCGCCACCAGGATCGTCTTTACCTGGGATTCGCCGGAAAGACCTGAAGCCATGACCTGTTCTGATATCTGCTCGCTGACAAACCCCACGGTCACCGGCCGCCGCAGGTTCATCAGGGCGTAGAGCAAGAGAAATAAAACGACGGCGGGAATCTTCGAGGATGTGAAAAGAAGACCTCCTGTGGCCAAGACGAAAATGCTGCCGATCAGGTAGGTGATATTCACCGAACGGGCCGGGGCCCGGATGCGCTTCTCGATACTTCCCGCTCTGCTTGATGCGAACGCGGCGATAGCATACAGCAGGAAATAGATGATTCCCGTCAGGACCGCCACCCGGCGGTCACCCGATAGCGTGACCAGAACAGGGAGCGCAATGGCTATGGATTGGAGAACCGGTTGGAGGTAATCCTTGACTGACTTGAATACGGCGTCGAAGGATGCCGAGTTGAACAACGTGCGCAGGAAGCCCGGATTCCTGAAAATGGCGACGAAACGCTTGAGGGTAGAAAGGATCTGGTTGCCCGATTTTTTCAAAACGTCGGTTGATTCTATTGTTGATTTTGAGCCATCCAGTTCCGACGGGTATGAGATCATCAGCAGCAGCCCGGCCAGGTAGGGAATCACGGAGGCCAGATATATGATGCGATAGCTGCCGCTGTACAGCACAAGTGCCGCCGCGATCAGCGATGACAGGGCGGCTCCGCGTTCGGAGCAGGCGCGGGTATGACCGTAGTAGGCCACTTTGTGTTTCAGCTGGTTGGTCTGCTGGAGGTAGGTCAGGATCATTGCTTTGTGGGTGCCCGTTCGGAAAGCTTCACCCATAGCGAAGATAACCATCGCAATCGCATAGAGAGAGTAACCCGGCAGAAAGTAGAAGAGGAGAAACGATAGGATGTAGGCCCCGAAAGAGAAGATCATGGCTCTCCGTCTACCGTAGGCATCCGCCACGATGCCGGTCGGTATCTCCAGGAGATTGGTGGCGATCTCCCGTATGGAGAAGAGCGTCCCGATCTGCAGGAATGAAAGGCCCATTTCGCGGAAGAAAAGCAGGATGAAGGGATCGAAGAAGCGCAAGTTCTTGAGAAAGCCGTAAAAACAGAACTTGTAGTACTGCTTGTCTTTGACGACCCCTTCGTCCATCTTCGAAAAAGAAAAAATAGCGGCGAAGGGATTTGAACCCCTGACCCAGCGGATATGAGCCGCTTGCTCTACCAACTGAGCTACGCCGCCATGCAAGAACGAATCTTGAACTCCAGAAATATACCAACGCGACTTTTTCCTGTCAACTTAAAAAGCTTGACCCGCAGGTACATAGACTCTACAATCCAGGCGAATGATACACGTAGTCGAACTGAAGACCCGTTCCTACGAATGCGACGGTTACGGTCATATCAACAACGCGACCTACCTCAACTACCTCGAATATGCCCGCATTCAGCTTCTCGATGATCTCCCCGTACCCTACCATGAGTTGCGCCGCAGAGGTGTGGGCTTCGTAGTAACCAGGATTTGCATCGATTACAGGCTGCAGGTCGGCAGCGGGGAAATCTTGAGAATAGAAACCCGTTCGATAAAGAAGCAGAAGGTCCGGATGGTTTTCCAGCAGAAAATCTTTCGGGATGACGAGCTGGTAGCCGAAGCCCAGGTCACCTGGGCCTGCATCAACGAAGAGGGCAAACCGATACCGATCCCCCCGGAGTTGGACATACCGGAGATGGAACCGGATCCGGAAACGGAGCCGGAAGCGTGAAGATCAGCGCTCGTCTTCAGAACTACATATCCCAGGCGCTTTCCCAGTCGATGGAGGTCACGCTCATGGAACGTCTGGCCGCCCGGGTAATCGGGGGATATGATCTCTACGAGCGCACGGGCTTTCCCGCCAATATCCCGATACCCCAGGTCGATGCCGCGCGGCAGATCGCCTCCGACCTGGCCCGCAGCGGAAATATTCATCGCTTCGCCGAATTGCTTGTAGAAGTGGATCGAACCGGAGTAATGGGCCGACCGGTGTCCATCCGTCTGCTTCCCCAGATCGTCAAGGAACTGGAAATCCTGGGATATCGGTTTAAGGAAGATCAGGGCATCTTCATCGAAGCCGGGCCGCAGGGAAAGACAAAGGGATGGGGCGTACTGATAGAAGGCCAGATCTACGAGCTGAGCTTCCTGCGTATCGACACCGTGGGCAACACCGCGCTGGTGCGCAAGTATTCCAAACGTTTGGTGGTCCAGGTGTACAATGAGGTAAGGCGCTTGTTTTCCGGTATCGTGGAGAATCGAAGCGGGCGTCTGTGGCAGTGGGAGGGAGACGGCGGAATTGCGGCCTTCTACTACGAGAACAAGAACGTTCAAGCGGTCCTCTCCGGAATGGAAATGCTGGCCGAGCTGTTCATGTACAATCTGTTCCAATGTCCATTTTCCAAACCTCTCCAGGTTCGTCTTGCCGTACATACCGGCCCTTGTCCGTTCTACGAGAATCTCGAGAGAATCCGCAGCGACACGCTTAGAAGACTCGAGGTTATAGAATCCCAGTTCGCTGAAAACGACAGTTTGGTGATCACCCCGGGCGTATATTCCGATATGGGAAACAAGCTGGACAGCTTTTTCAAATCTCTCCGCGTATCCCGCCACAATCTTCTCTACCAGTACAAGCTGAGGTGGGAGTGAAGAGGTGAACATCCTGATTTTCTCCCAAAGCAAAAAGTTGCCGGAGAAGCTGAAGCTGCGCCGGCGAAAGGGCGTTGTCGATGGTGTGCGCTTTGTACGAGTGGAGGAGTTTTCAGCTCTGCTGAAGGCTGCCTCTGGGCCCACGTTTTGCTATCTGGACGTATCGGCGATCGAGGAGTCAAAGATAGACGGCTATCTGAGAAGCCTGAAGAAAAAAGAAAACGTCCTCTACGGGATCGTCGATCCCCGCGGGAAGATCAAGGATGTGGCCCGTTTGTTTCATGACGGCGCCGTGGATTACCTCAACCGTCAGAGCCTGGAAAGCGGCGTGGGAATGAACAGGCTAAAAATCATTCTTGACTACGCGCAAGGCGTGCATCCGACAGTTCTGGCTGCAGCCGCCGCATCCGCAGAAGCGACAAGGCGGGCTCCTTACATACTTTCGGGAAGTGACTGGTCCTCCGTGGTTCCCGGGGGGGAGTACACCTTTTCCATGATGTTTATCGAGCTGGACGGCAAGGACCAGATGGAGAAGCGCTACGGTCCGCAGAATCTATCCGCAGCCCTTTCATCGTTCCGCACCTACGTAGACGGATTCGTGAAAAAGTTCGGCGGAAGGCTGTGGATGTGGTTCAGTTTCGGGGGCATCGTTCTGTTTCCCTTTGATGCGAAAAACTGTCCGGCTCTGACCTGCGGATTTCGGCTGATGCTGTTCAAACACCTCTACGATGTCGAGGGCTCCCACTTTCCGCACTTCCTTTCGTTCCGTATAGCACTTCAAATCGGTAATACTCCCTACACGGAACAAAACACCGGGCACATCGTTTCCGACAGCTTGAACTCGATTTTTCATCTGGGCCAGCAGTTCGTCGGGCCGGGTAATTTCTGCGTAACCGAAGAGGCTATGCAGTTCGGGCACCCGGCGTTGCGGGATTACTTTGTAGCCGCGGGCACCTTCGAGGGCCGACAAATACTGAGGATGCGTCGTCCCGTACATCAGTACCAAAGAAAATCGTACTGAAGGCGGCATCATGTCCGTTAAAAGCCTTATCCGGTTCAAGCAGCGCTTCCTCCTGCTGTTCGCCGTAGCGGTTGCCTTTAGCTCGGTGTCCGGGGTGTACTTTGTACGGTATCTAGTCAAACCGAACACGGGGCTCGTGGTGAACTTTCCGGAGGTGGTTAACCGGGACGGAAAGGTGATCTTCGCCCCGAAAACCCCCTTCTCTCCGGCGGTATCCTCTGGATTGCAGCCAAATGCCGATCAGATCGTCTCCGTTGACGGCTACCCGATTAGAAGCATCCGGGACGTTGTGGAGGCTGATTCCCGCATCCGGGATTTTCACCCGTTTCCGGTTGAAATAGTCCGGGAGGGTAGGCAGCGATTAACGATCAGCATAACCCCCGCATTCACTCTCACCAAACCCGACTGGGTATTCGCCCTGGTGTTCTGCATCACCCTGGCCTTCATGGCCTTCTATCTGATTCTGCATCTTCCCGAGGACAAAGCCTCGAATTTTGTAATATTCGCCGGCTTGTTCTATCTGGTATTTACGGCACTCAAACCTTTCTACTACGAGTCGTTTTTTTCCAATCTTATGATTCACTTCGGGAAGTTGACCTCCTGGTTCATGGTCTTCTTTGCCCTGTACTTCCCCACTCCCAGGGCAACCAAGACCGTTCGCAGGTTTATCATGGTCGCAATCTTGGGGCTCTACCTGACCTTCACGGTGTTTCGGATGGTCTACTTCACCTCTTGGGTTTCGAGCGGTCAGGACTCGTGGCTGGTGCGGTATCGCTTCCTGGGCAAGATCAACAACGTTTCCGACGGCGTAGCTTTCGTGGTTTATCTGGTGTTGCTGATTCGTTCCTACCTTTCCACACCCCATGCAAACGAGAAGAGACAGCTCGAGTGGATCATAGCGGGTTTTCTCATCGCCATACCGCCCTATTTTTTTCTCGACCAGCTGCCTCTCATTCTGGGAGGAGCCGAGGGCTTGCGGATAAGCATGGGCAACTTCGCCAATTTGTTTCTCTGTTTCGTTCCACTGTTTTTCATAATCGGTTTGTTGAAGCACCGGGTGTTCAACATCAAGTTTTTTGTAAGCCGTTACGTGGTCTATGTGATCCTGGCCCTGCTGATCTTCGCGTTTTTCACTGTGCTCTATGAACCTGCGAAGAACCTGTTCATCCTCAATTACGGAGTTCCGGACCGCATAGCCAGTTTCTTGGTGACCGCTGTCCTTTTCGTGCTCCTCATACCGATCCGTTCACTGTTCTGCTCGCTGGTCGATCGCCTTGTTTACCGGAAGCACTACCGCCGGACTCTCCAGTATTCTGCGAGCCTGGAAAAGCGAAACATGGAACTGAAACTGTTGATAGACGAACTGACCCTGCGCAACATGCGCTCCTTCCAGAAAGACCGGATGAGGGAGATGCGAGGCATCGTCACCGGGATATCCCATCGCGTTAATGATCCGGTGAACTTTATTTCCAGCAGTCTGACAGTTTTGGACAGAAAGATCCGGGAGTTGTTCAAAGCCCTGGAGAACGCCGAACAGCCATCGGCGGCGGAGGTCAGGAAGCTGCATCGGGAGGTGCAAAAGCTCATCAGTGTTGCGCAGGAGGGGGACCTGGAAATCCGGGATTTCCTTCGCAGGCTGGCCACGCTGGTGGGTTCCCGCAGCGGCGTTCCGGTTAGCGTAAGCATGGATAATCTTCTGAAGAGCGCGACGGCGGAGGTCAGCAGAATCAACCCGACAGCGCGCATAAAAATCGAGGGAGACCGTCACGGAGTCGTGACCTGCAATCCCGATGAGTTGATGCAGGTGCTGCGCTATGCCGTGGAAAACGCTCTGGAGTCGGGGATTGGTCCCAAAGATGAGGTTTTGATCCGCGGAGACATCTACAATCACTACTACCGCGTTCAGATCAGGGATGAGGGGATGGGTATCGATTCCGCTAATCTGAGGAAGGTCTACGATCCGTTCTTTTCCACGAAGGCCGCCCATGACGGGCTCGGTCTGTATTTCAGCCGAATGCTCGTGGAGCGGAATGCCGGATCCATAGAGGTGACCAGCAAGCTCGGTTTCGGTACAACTGTTACGATTCTTCTTCCAAGGGAAGATCAAGACAGGCTCGAGCAGGACAGGGGCGAGGGTGAGCCGTCCGAGGGTGAGCCGCGCTCATCATGAAGAAGATCCGGATCTACACAGACGGGGGTTGTTCCGGCAACCCCGGACCCGGCGCATGGGCGTACATCCTCCTTGAGCCGGAGGGGGAAAAGCAAGACGCCAGTTTCGTTGCCGGCACGACGAACAACAGGATGGAGCTGCAGGCGGTAATCGAGGCGCTGCAGGCTGTGCGGGATAGGCCGGATTTGGCTTCCGCGGACATCGAGCTGTATACCGACTCCCAGTACGTAAAGAACGGTATCAGCGATTGGATCCGCAACTGGATAAGAAACGGCTGGAAGACCCGCTCGAAACAGCCGGTGAAGAACCAGGATCTCTGGAAACGGCTGCTGAGCTTGAGCTCTAAGATGAGCATTCACTGGCGGTGGCTGCAGGGTCACGCAGGGGATCGCTACAACGAAGCCTGTGACCGTCTGGTTCAAGAGGCCATCAAAGAGGGTAGATTCTAAAAAAGCCGGAAAACAAAGCAGCGCGTCCCTTTCCCCCGTTATCTTTCATGAAGACAACGCGATCTTCGCTGCGATAACAGAGGCAGGGGGAAGCCATGCTCGCCGTGATTGCCAGCCAGGCTCCGGTTGGTATCGAAGGAATCCCGATTCAAGTGGAGGTGGATATCCGCAGGGGTCTTCCCGGTATCGACGTGGTGGGGCTGCCCGATGGTGCGGTCAGAGAAGCCCGGGACCGCGTGCGGGTGGCCATTCGCAACAGCGGATTCCGCTTTCCCAGTGACAGGATCCTCGTCAACCTCTCTCCCGCGGGGATCAAGAAAGAGGGAGCCAGCTACGACCTGGCCATTGCCCTGGGCGTTCTCAGAGCCTCGGAGCAGATACCCTTTCCCGGCAACCGCAGGATCATGGTTGTGGGGGAGCTCAACCTGGGTGGAACGGTGCTGCCGGTTCGGGGCGTGCTTTCGGCGATCGCATCGGGATTGCAGGACGGGATTCGACTTTTTCTCGTTCCCCGGGAGAACCTGGCTGAAGCCCGGGCTCTGTGCGGAACGGGCATATTCGGGATTTCTTCTCTCCAGGCTGCCGCCGCTGTGCTCGAGAGTCTTTCAAGAGGAAAAAGCCCGGCGGGCAGACAGGAGAGTGCTTCCCGTGCCGGCAGCGGGGCGGCGGATGGTCCCGAAGCGCGATGGGGAGACATCTCGGATATCAAGGGTCAGCCTCTGCTGAAGAGAGCCCTGGAGGTGGCTGCGGCGGGCAGGCATCACCTGCTGCTGTTCGGGCCGCCGGGAAGCGGAAAGACCATGGCCGCCCGCCGACTACCGTCCATCCTGCCGCCCCTAAGCTGGGAGGAATCGCTCCTGGTGACCCGCATCCATTCGACGGCCGGAGTGCTTCCCACCGACGCCGGGTTGGTACGGGATCCGCCGTTTCGCACGCCCCATCACTCCGCTTCGGCTGAAGGAATCATCGGCGGGGGCAAGTTTCCCAAACCGGGAGAGGTTTCCCTGGCCCATGAAGGGGTGCTGTTCCTGGACGAGGCGGCGGAGTTCAGCACGGCCCTGCTGCAAAGCCTGCGTGAGCCGATGGAGGAGGGCAGCATCACCATCGCCCGGGCCGGTACCTCGATGCGTTTTCCCGCACGTTTCCAGCTCGTGCTGGCCATGAATCCCTGTCCCTGCGGCAACTTGGGCAAGAAACAGGCAACCTGTTTCTGTTCCACCCTGGAGATCTCCAGATATTGGAGAAAGCTCGGTGGTGCCCTCCTCGACCGGGTGGATCTTCGCATCCCCCTGGAGCCGGTGCGCTTCGAGGATCTGACCGGCGGGGATGCATTGGATACGGAAAACAGTGCCGCGGCAGCGCGGAGGGTGGCTGCGGCCATCCGGATGCAGCGGGCTCGCTACAAGGAGCTGCCCTTCTCCCGAAACGCCTACATCCCGCCCGGCTTGATCGACAGGTTCTGTTCCCTCGATTCGGAGAGCCGGGCAGGGCTTCAGGATGCCGTCGAGAAGTTCAGTCTCTCCTCCAGAGCACTTCACTCGATCCTCAGGGTGACCCGCACCATCGCCGACTTGCAGGCTCACGAGCGAGTCGGTAAAAACCATGTCCTCGAGGCGGTCCAATATCGCCGCTACTGCGAGGGGGACGTGTACTGGAACTACAGATGAATCTATATCCAGATCTAGGAATTGAAAGGTTCTGTCCGTGAAATTACGGTTGACCGCGGCACTATGGTTTTGCTATCTTTTTGCCTGACAGGGATCATCACCTGTTTTAAAGTATGACGGGATCTTAACAATCAGTCTCTCAGACATTTATAAACAATCTATTTACGATAATCCCAAAGTAGTGGCTTTCAAAAACTGTTGCAGATCGAGTTGCGCCGATTCGAGAACGGAGGAGCAGAAGTGAAAATGGACCTGGAGTTTTTCGGGAGAAGCGCAGGGCAGTTGCGAGAACGTGCGGCCAGGGGATGGAAAACACGGGCAGTGATGTCGGCGCTGTTTGTGCTGGTGCTGTTCCTTGGCGCCGGCTGTACCCGGCGGTCATTAGAGACCGAACTCTCGGTCGCTGCATTCTCCGAGCACCTTGACGAACAAATTCCTTGCTTGATGGATCGGTTCGGTGTACCGGGGGTGAGCATGGCGCTTGTTCTCGATGGTGAGCTGGCGTGGTCCGGCGCCTACGGGTACGCCGATCTCGAGCAGGGGCGAAAGATGACAGTCGATGCGATATGTCGGGCCGAGTCGATCACCAAGTCGGTTACCGCATGGGGCGTCATGAGGTTGGTCGAACGGGGTTTGATCGATTTGGATGTCCCCGTGCAGGAGTACCTGGGCGGTTGGCAACTGCCGGAAACGGAGTTCGACGAGCGCGAGGTCACGGCACGAAGGCTGCTGAGCGCCAGCGCCGGTATGCCCCTGGGAACTATCGGCGAGAGCGCAGAGTATGCACCGCAGAGCGATATGCCTTCGTTGCGGGATTACCTTACAGAGGAAGCACGGCTCATCCGCGAACCTGGATCAGGTTTTCTCTACTCCAATCCCGGCTTCAATCTGCTGGAGCTTCTCATCGAAGAGGTAACCGGGCGTGATTTCTCTGAGTACATGGCGGAGGAGGTACTGATCCCCCTTGGCATGGCTAATGCGAGCTTTGCCTGGGAGGAGCGGTTCCGCTCCGCCGTTCCCACAGGGTATGAGCTGGACGGCACCCCCGTACCGCCCTACGTGTACCCGGTGAAAGCCTCCGGCGGTCTGCTTGCGGATGCAGAGGGTATTGCTCGTTTCGTCGTAGCCGGGATGACCGGACCCTACTTTTCGGATCACAGCGTGCTCGAACAGGAGAGTATCCGCGGGATCCATACTCCGCAGGTGGATATCTTCGGCATGTTCGGGGTCGTCGCTGACTCGTATGGGTTCGGGCACTTCATAGAGACCTTACCCGGCGGCAGCCAGGCGGTATGGCATGGAGGGCAGGGGCATGGCTGGATGACCCATTTCCACTCTGTTCCGGAATCCGGCGACGGAATTGTCATCTTGACCAACAGCGGACGCAGCTGGCCCTTTATAGCCGAGGTGCTGACCGGCTGGTCGCGGTGGCGCGGCTTCGGCTCGGTGGGATTCGGCAGAATCACTTCTGCCACGATCGCACTGCGGGTGTTCACAGGGATCGTCTTGCTGGCCTCGCTGTGGCTGGTGTATCGGCTGGCACGTGGGCTCGCCAGCGGCAACCGCAGGTGGGCGCCGCTGTCCAGGAGAGCTCGTGCGGCGAGAGTGCTGCAGGCGGCAGCGGGTATCGGCGGAAGTGCGGTCCTGGCCTGGAGCACCGCCCAGCCTTATCTGTTCGTAACCTCTATATTTCCCGCTGACGCGGGTCGTGGGGGGCTTTCCCTGCTTGTTCTGGCGGTCCTCTTGATCCTGTCGGCGCTGTTTCCTCGAGTCGAAGATCGAGAAAGGGTTGTATCAACATGAAGCTCTTGAACAAACGTTATCCTGTTTCCGCCGTACTCTGCCTTCTGCTCCTCATGCCCTTCGCGGCTCATGCCCGGGAAACGGAGCGCTCCACGTCGTTCACCGTGGAGGGCGCATACTCCCCCGCAGACAACTATGGGTATGGAGTCAGCAACGGCGGCTTTGCTCCGATAAGATACGATCCGGTGGAGAACACAGTCTTTTCTTCCCCGCCCGATCAGGGCCGCGATCTGGGATCTACGTGGGGCTCCGCCAAGATCCAGGCGCTGTTGACCCACAGGATCGTCGTGCCCTTCCTGGTCGGAGCAGGGCCTTTGTCCTCGGGCAACAACGTCACCTTTGCCTTCACCGGTGCTCTGAGCCCGGTATCGGCCAGGCTGGAAGCTCAGGCAACGCTCACTCCGATAGCCTTTCTCAACGTGTTTGCCGGCGGGATGATCGGAACCGGCTGGGACATCGGGATTTTCAACGGAATGGGGTTGAACGCGGACGGTTCGGGCGTTCCTGAATCGGCTTCGTTTCAGGGTATCGTGACGAACTCCTGGGTCGGGAGCACCTTTCAGTTCGATCTGGCCGCCGTCGTGCCGGGGGATTGGACCCACGTGGTTGCTGTGGTAAGACCGAAGCTCCAGTACGCCTTCTTTTCGGGGGCGGAGAAAGATCAGGCCTGGATGTGGGAGGCCGACGGCGGTGAGAACTTCAACGGCTTCCAGTTCCACGGCACCTACTTCCTCGGCTATCAGATGCCGCTGGTGCTGGACACAGCAGGTCTCCTCGTGGAAACGAAGCAGAACCTGGGCTACGTTAGGGAGCTCTCACCAATGGACATCGGGGGATGGGGATCGGATCATGTCGAGATAACCCTATCGCCGCTGTTCAATTTTGCCCTTTCGGATGCCAGCGCCCTGACGGTTCTCTTCCAGCTGCGCCGGGAGCGCCTGTATGATGAACCGGGCATCTTCGCCGGTTACTTCCGGAACCGCAGCGCCATCGGCACCTATTGGGATTTTTACAGGATCGCTCTTTCCTACCAGCTGATGCTGTAACCGGGTGAACAGATCGAAAGCTCGGCTGTGCCCTGCGCGACGGGCTCCGGTCTCTCGATCCCGTAGGCCGGGCTTGCTTGGATTTTCAACCCGATTCTGGGTATATTCATCGGGAGGAGGAGTTGACGTGAAGCTCTATACACGTTGGCAGGTGATTCTGTTTACTCTTGTGGGTATCGTTCTGGCCCTCCTGGTGGCCTGGGCGACCGGATATCTGCAGGTGCCGGCTGGGGAGGAGGGGGAGTCGTACTCCGACGCCGAAGGCGTGATCGAAGAAGTCCTGGAAGCTCCCCCCGAATCGACGGGGATTACCGGCCGGTCCGTACAATTCAGCGGCACGATCTCCAGCGATGAGGCGAACAACATCCAGATCTATGAAGATCTCAATGATGCGGTCGTCAATGTGACCTCGGTCAGTTTCGAATACAACTGGTTCTTGGAGCCGATCCCCAAAGAGGGAACCGGTTCCGGTTCGATCATCGACCAAAAGGGGTACGTGCTTACAAATTATCATGTGATCAAAGACGCCAATGAGCTGAGCGTCACCCTGGCTGACGGATCGAACTACCGGGGAGATATTATCGGCGTGGATCCGGAGAACGATCTGGCGGTCATCAAGTTCGATCCGAAAGGTAGGCGGCTGGCCACGATTCCTTTCGGCAGCTCCGCGGACCTGCGGGTAGGCCAGAAAGTTCTGGCCATCGGCAATCCCTTCGCCCTGGATCGAACCCTCACGACGGGAATCGTATCCGGATTGGGCCGGCCGGTACGAACCGATAGGGGTCTGGTGATCAAGGAGATGATCCAAACCGACGCTTCGATCAACCCGGGGAATTCCGGGGGACCCCTGCTGAACTCCAAAGGGGAGATGATCGGGATCAACACGATGATCTATTCGCCTTCGGGCGGTTCCGTCGGGATCGGATTTGCCGTACCCGTGAATACGGCCAAGCGGGTCTTACCGGATCTGCTGCGCTACGGTAAGGTGCAGCGCGGCTGGATAGACATCGTGCCGGTGCAGCTGTTTCCTGCTTTGGTCCGCTACGCCGATCTGAACGTGTCCGAGGGGATCCTGGTGTCCGAGGTCGAGCCCGGCTCCAGTGCGGAGGCGGCGGGCCTGAAGGCGGGAAAACAGTCGGTGCGCTACGGGCGTTCGATAATCAATCTGGGCGGGGATATCATCGTGGAGGTGGATGGAACACCCATCGCCACTTTGATGGACCTTCTCAGCGCTCTGGAGGACAACAAGCCGGGAGAGACCGTGGAGGTGAAGGTGATCCGGGGACGGAGGGAGCAGACCCTCTACGTGAAGCTGTCTACTCGCCCGCAAAACATTCGATTCTGAGGGATGAACAAGTTCAAGGTCGTTTCTTCGTTTGCGCCGGCGGGTGATCAAGGTCAGGCTATAGACGCACTGGCAAAAGGAATTTCTCAAGGCCACCGCCACCAGACCCTCAAGGGGGTGACCGGATCCGGGAAGACCTACACCATGGCCAAGATCATCGAGCAGCTGCAGCTTCCTACCCTGGTGCTGTCCCACAACAAGACCTTGGCTGCCCAACTGTATCGGGAGTTCCGGGATTTCTTCCCGGAGAACGCGGTGGAGTACTTCGTGTCCTACTACGATTACTATCAACCGGAAGCCTACGTGCCGGGCAAGGATCTGTACATCGAGAAAGACGCTTCGATCAACGAGGAGATCGACAGGCTCCGACTTGCCGCCACCGCGGCGCTGTTGGAGCGCCGGGATGTGATCGTGGTGGCCACGGTTTCCTGCATCTACGGCATCGGCAATCCCCGGGACTACAGGGATATGCGCCTGGAGCTGAACCTGGGCCAGGAGGTCGGCAGGGACGAGATCCGGCTACACCTGGTCAAACTCCTGTATGAACGCAACGATGCGGTTCTGGAGCGCGGCTGTTTCCGGGTACGGGGCGATGTTCTGGAGATCTTTCCTTCCTACACCACCGATGCCCTGCGGGTTGAGTTCTACGGAGATGAGATCGAGCGGATCCGCAAGATCCATCCTTTGACCGGAGAGAACCTGGGGGACGTGGAGTTCTACATCGTGTATCCGGCCAAGCACTTCGTCACTCCGGAGGAACGACTGCCCGAGGCTCTGGAGCGCATTCGCAGTGAGCTCGCCGAACGCCACAGTGAGCTGGCTGAGGCGGGAAAAATCGTCGAAGCGGAGCGGCTCAAATCCCGCACCGAGTACGACCTGGAGATGCTGGAGGAGATGGGCTACTGCCCGGGCATCGAGAACTATTCCCGCCATCTCTCCGGTCGCGAAGAGGGTGAGCGCCCGGCGGTGCTGCTGGACTTTTTCCCGGACAATTTTCTCGCTTTCGTGGATGAGTCCCACGTGACCCTGCCTCAGGTGCGGGGCATGTACGAGGGGGACCGCTCCCGCAAGCTCTCACTGGTGCGCTTCGGATTCCGGCTGCCCTCGGCGCTGGACAACCGTCCCCTCTACTTTGCCGAGTTCGAGCAGCTGCTCAATCGCGTGATCTACGTATCCGCCACGCCCGGCCAGGAGGAGCTGGACAAGTCCGCGCAGCTGGTGGAGCAGATCATCCGGCCCACGGGCCTGCTGGATCCTGAGCTGGAGGTGCGTGCCACGGAGGGGCAGATCGAGGATCTGTACGCCGAGATCAAGCGGCGCATCACCGCAAATCAGCGCACCCTGGTAACCACCCTGACCAAGCGCATGGCCGAGGATCTGGCGGAGTACCTGTCCGAGCTGGGACTCAACGTGCGCTACCTGCATTCGGAGATCGAGACGATCGAGCGGGTCGAGATCCTAAAAGCCTTGAGAACGGGGGAGTTCGACGTGCTGGTGGGCATAAATCTGCTGCGGGAGGGGCTGGATCTGCCCGAGGTGTCCCTTATCGCCATTCTCGATGCGGACAAGATCGGTTTTCTGCGCTCCGCCACCTCCCTGATCCAGACCATCGGCAGGGCGGCCCGGCACGTCAACGGCAAGGTGATCATGTACGCCGACCGCATGTCCGAGGCCATGCGGTCGGCGATCGAGGAGACGGAGCGCCGCCGCGCAATCCAGGAGGAGTTCAACCGGAAGCACGGCATCACCCCTACCTCGATCTCAAAGTCGATCCAGGATCTGCTGATCCGCAAGAAGGAGGAGAAGCGGAGCCTGGAGAAATTCGACCTGGAGCTGATGGAGCGTCAGTACAACATCCTGGTACCCAAGCAGCGGCAGGCCCTTATCAAGCGGCTGGAGCAGGAGATGCTGGAGCTGGCCAAGAACCTGGAGTTCGAGCGGGCAGCGGTCCTGCGCGACGAGCTCAAGCGCATCCGGGAGATGTGAGAGCGTGCGATGTGACACCGCGCCGCTGCAGGTGTTCGAATCTATGGAATAGATTTGTTTTGCCAGGTACCGGAACCCTCAGGTTTCTAGCAAAATCCAAAGATTTTCTTTGGATTTTCCTGTTGAACACACTCACGTAAATAGGTGAAACCGGAAAATTTGAAGATAAACTTCAAATTTTACCAGAAAGTTGAGGGTAGGGGGGACTGTCAATCCGGATTGGGTCAAAATGACCTACGGAGAAATGAACAGGACGTAGTCCACCGGCCCGCCGGACACGTGGGGGAAGAACACGTATCCGCTCGGGCCGTATACCATGTTGAAGTGCTCGTCTATGTTTCTGTAGATGTAGAAATATGCCTCTGAGACCGTGACGTAGCCGTCCCGGTTCAAATCCCCGTTGCTTGCCGATTCGAGCAGATAGAAGGTCATCACCCCGTTCCCGTCGGTTTCGTAGGCAACGTCCTGCTCCCCGGAGGCGGCAATCACCAGAGCGAGGCTGGGGGGGATGTCGCTGCCGTAATCCTGGAAATTGGAGTACAGATAGATCGCGTTGCCCAGGGTTTCGAATAGACCATTCGATCCATCCTCCGAGTAGTTCGGCGGGATCGCGTCCGCCTCCAGCGAATTACTGATAACCCCCCCCGAATAGCAGGCGTCCAGGATCACGACCTTGCGGGCGCAGGGGATGGTTCGCACCAGGTTCGCCAGCTCGTCGTCTGTGAAGTATACTATGTCATCCAATGCCTGGTTGACCAGCACTATCGCCTCATCCATATCGTCTGTTCCGGGAGTTTGCTCCGAAGATCCGGGGTCGAGTTGTGTGCCGTGTCCAGAGAAGTAGAAGATGAACAGATCGTCTTTGTCGAGGTTGGCGCTTGTTGCTGCATAGTTGAAATCCCCGATCAGGTTGGTGTCGTGAGCCTCGTTTATCGGGGTGACGTCCTCAGTAGTGACACGAAGAACGACCTGGAAGCCCTGAGAGATCAGCAGGTCGTTAATATCCATGGCATCGTCGTCAGTACTCGAAAGGTCAGTGTACCCGGCGGGAGAATAATCAGATACTCCGTAGACGATCGCGTACTTGTCGTAATCCAGGTCGAAGGTGCAGGAGGCTAGAAGAGCCAGAGAGGCCGCCAGGATCAGGGCGGGAAGGAGCGCTCCGGCAATCCGGCGCGGCGTCGATGAACGGACAAGTCTATGCATCATGCTCACTGCAGAGTATATCTCCAAACAGCGCCGATACCAATGGAGCCGTAGAACTCGAGGTCACGGCGGAAGTAGTAATCGATCGGCAGCACCAGGGCGATGCTTGAGTTTTTTCGCCTGGAGTGGTTGAGCTCCAGATAAGGTTCCAGAAAGATTCCCGGATAGAAGAAGAACAGGGTCGTGAAAGTGTACAGATCGACGTTGAAGGAGCCTCCGGCGTTTGCCCCCAGGGTCAGCTGCAGCGGCCGGGAAGGCTCGGAAAGCAAGAATCCGTACCCCGCGGACAGCCGGAAACCCCCTCCCCAGTGGGACTTGTACACCCATCCCCCTTCAAGACTCGATATCGTGGTTCCGTGGAGCTGAAAACCGATCCCTAGGTACAACGGGGAGAACAGTGGGATATCCAGCAGCGCAGTGAGGGCACCCACGGCTTGGGCCTTGGGGGTAAAAAATTCGGGTGAACCGCCAAGCGGGTCGTCAGCCACGGCTACAGCACCTTTAGCACCGATTCCCAGGACCGGTCGTCTGGTCCTTTCTCCAGAGTCGGCAGCCGCCGATTGCAGGAGGAAGGTGAGAAGCAGAAGGACCAATAGTGTAGTCTTTCTAGCCATATTGTTGTTAATATTACAAATTATGAGGCGATCGGCGACCGCAATCTTATCCTTCATAGTTCTTGTACTTAGTATAGCACCTCTGGCTCTTGTATCCTGTGAAAAGGAGCAGCCCGTAGAACGAATCGATCTGCCTCCGACACCCGTGCTCACTTTGAGCACGGACTGGGGGGTGATCCGTTCGCCCTTCCTGCGTCTGCGGGAGGAACCCCTGCAGAAGGCGAAAATCACCGCCCATCTGCGGCGGGGAACGGTACTGGAGATCATCAGTAGGACCGAGGCCAAGGAAACGATCGACGATGCGAGCGCCTACTGGTATCAGGTCAACTACGGCGGCTTGCGGGGTTGGGTATTCGGTGCCTTCCTCGAGGTGCTGGATTCCAAATCCGAGGCCGAACGCTTCGCCCGGGATCTCGAGTAGTTCCTGCTCCATGGACTTCAGTTTCTTCAGTGAAATCCAGCTGACAGAAATACTGCCCTGGGTTCTGCCGCCGTTTCTTGGAGCGGTGATAGGCTACGTGACCAATGCCATTGCCATACGCATGCTCTTCCGACCCCTCACCCAAGTCCGAGTCCTGGGGGTGCGGCTTCCCCTTACCCCGGGAATCATTCCCAAACAGCGCACCCAACTGGCCGAGAGCATCGGACAGATGGTATCCCGAGAGCTTCTAACCGAGGAGGCGGTTCGACGGCAGCTGGCTACAGAGAACTTCCAGATCAGACTGGAACAGAACATCGATTCTCTGCTCGGCGATATCATCTCTACGCCCCTGGCGGAGCTGCAGCAGGGAAACCAGGAGCTGGTTTTCACCTCCGTGGAGGGTTTCCTTTCTGAGGGCTTGTACAGCTTCTTCTCATCCCGCAGCTTCATTCACGGGGTGCGTAACATTCTCAGCCGGGTGATCCGCTCCGTCGGGGAAAAGCGGGTGGGCGAGCTCATCGGTGAAGCCAAGGTGGGTACCGTTGTGGTCGAAAAGCTCGTTCCCCTTGTTTCCCAGCCGGAGAGCCGGGGGAAGATCGCGAAAGCCCTGGAGGGTTGGCTCGAACGGCGGCGGCGGGGAAACGAGCGCCTCGCGAGCCTCCTCTCCGAGGAGCTCACCCAGGTTCTGGTGGATCTGCTGGCAACCCTTTTCCCCTCAATCTTCGATTCCCTGTTTCACTGGCTGAATCAGGAAGAAGTGCGGGAGCAGATGAATCACCGGGGCAAGCGTTTGCTGCGAATCGTCCTGGAGAAACTGAACGTGCTGCAGCGCTTTCTGATCTCCGCCGGTCAGTTCGACCGCACTCTCGAGCAGAAGATGCCGGAGATCGTCGAGGAGGCCGTGTCCGCGCTGCGAAGCTATGTCTATGAAGCGGAAACTCTCAAGGGTTTGAAAGACGTGCTGAAGAGGGCTTTTTCCCGCTGGAGAGACAGACCCGACGCCGAACTGTTCTCCCAGATACGTCCCGGGTTGGCTGCGGAGCTGGTGGATCGGCTTGCGCTGCAGCTCAACCAGGAGGGAACCCGGAAGCGGCTGGCTGCCGGGATCGACAGGCTGTTGGGAAAGGCGAAGGATCGTACCATCGGGGAGATCCTTAACCGAAGCTTGCGAATCCCGGAGCAGGAAACCATCGATTATGTATCCAACAAGGTGTTGGCCTTCCTCTCCCGGAAGGAGACCTCCCAGGCGATCGCCGCGGAGGTGGTTTCATTCTCCCGCAAGTTCATGGAGGAGCACCGGCAGAACAATATCGCCGAGCTGCTGCATATCGAACCGGCACTGCAGAAGCGAGCCAGCGCGTTTCTGTCGGCCCAGCTGATCCGGATCATCGATGCCAGACTTCCCGGGTTTATCGAGAGCTTCGATGTGCGCCAGCTGGTTGTGGACAAGATCAACGGTCTGGATGTCGCTCAGGTGGAGAAACTGCTGCTCATGGTCATACAAAAACACCTGCGTTGGATCAACCTCTTCGGCGGTGTTCTGGGTGCTCTGATCGGCTTCTCCCAAATCGTTCTGCGGCTTCTCGCTTGAGATTGACCGGAGCCTTGGATTTCGTTTACTATGGTTCAACGTTTGCACCGGGAGTCATTCGTGCCTACTAATCTCCTAATCGTTGACGACAACGAGGCGCATCTCGACCTGATGGTAGAGATCCTCAAAGAAGATAAACGATATACCCTGTTTCGAGCGCCTTCAGGAGAAGAAGCCCTGGAGGTGATGGCAAACAATGAAATCCAGATCGTGATCCTGGATGTGGTGATGCCCGGAATGGACGGCTACGAAGTCTGCCGGCAGATTAGAAGGCAATACAGACTCAAACCCATTCAGATCGTAATGATCTCCGGGTTCAACCACAAGAACGACCTGGATGAGCTGTTGGAGCTGGGCGCGGATGATTTTATCGGCAAGCCGATCACGGCGCTGGAGCTGCAGGCCCGGCTCAAAGCGGCTCTTATCCGGCTGAGGGACCAGACGGAGGTATATGGAGCTATTCAGGGGGATCCCCAATCGGCAGGCAAGAATCTCACCACTCTGGTGGCTGAGAACATCCAGCTGCGGCAGGAATACCAAAAGGTGCGGCGCATCAATGAGGAACTCCAGGAAAATTGCCATCAGCTGGAGCAGCTGGCCTCTTTGGATACCCTCTCCGGTCTGCTCAACCGCCGCACCCTGTTCAAGCGGATCGAGATCGAGATAGAGCGTACAACCAGACTCGATTGGCCCCTTACCGGGATCATGATCGATATCGACCATTTCAAGCGGGTAAACGACAACTACGGACACCAGTGCGGGGACATGATCATTCAGGAGATCGGCTCCAGGTTGAACAAGAGCCTCCGGAAGTATGACTACGCCGGCCGTTACGGAGGAGAGGAGTTTTTCGTGATCTTCTCCAACACCACGGCGGATACCGCCCACAGCATCGCCGAGCGCTTCCGTACCGAGATGGAGGAGACGCAGTTTACCTGCGGCGAGCAGGTGTTCAACGTCACGGTCTCCATAGGGGTTGCCCAGTACAACCTGGGAGAGTTGCCCCCCCGCTGGATCAGCCACGCCGACGCCGCCATGTACCAGGCCAAACAGCGGGGTCGAAACCAGGTTGTCGTGACCTGAATCCTAAAAGTCGGCTTCCATCCTCTCGGTGAACCAGCCGTAGATCGCCTTCAAACGATTGTAGAAGGAATCCTCCCTGGAGCGTGCCAGCCCAAGCAGGCGCATCGTGTGCGCTCCAACTGCTCCGTAGAACAGCAACTCATCCCCGGCGGGAATCAGCAGGATCAGGGTGACACTGTTTTCGGGCTTCACCATGGGAAAGAAGAAGTAGTGCATCGTGGTAAGGTTCGTGCTGTCCAGGAGGAAGTAATCCCCCGAATAGCGGAACTCCGTAGCGTAGATGTTTTCCCCGAAGGTGAGGTCCTCCTGCAGCACGTAAAGCTTGCTGTAGTCGGGGATCTCCCGGACCACGGGATCGGGAAGCCGTTTTTCGCCATCCGGCCCGGCTACCACGTACGATTCGGCAAACAGGGTGCGCATCCGCTCCCGGCTGGCCGAGTAGTACTGGATTCCTTCCATGCTGCTCATCGAGCGGAGGATATTGTATATCTGGAGACGGGATTCCGGCGAGTCGAAATCCGCACCTTCTTTCCGGTACACGGAAAGCACCTCGGTACCCACGGTGAGCTCCAGCTCCCGGACTCTCGCCTCGATTTCCCGCCGCGCAGATACATCCGGAATCAGTTGCGGCGGGCTGTCCCCGTGCAGGCTGTTTCTCAGCTCTCCTTCGCTCAACACACGGTTGTACAGCTGCGGCGTGAGCAGGGAATCTACAGAAGAATCCGCCGGGCAGAGCGCCGCGGAGAGCAGCAGGACAATCGTTGTAAAGGCCAGTTTCCTCATGGTAAGATCACTGTAGTACGAGGGTGAACCGTGCTTCAAGGTGCCTTTGGCTGATGAGAGAATGTATAGTAGTTACGGGAGGGGGAACCGGAGGCCATGTCTATCCGGTATTAGCAGTCCTCGATGAGCTGCCCTCGATCCGGGTTGTCTGGATCGGATCGGGTTCGCAGCTGGAACGCCGAATTCTCGAGGGACGGCAGCTGCGCTATTATGGGATCCCCACAGGCAAGCTGCGCCGCTATTTTTCCCTGCAGAACATCGTAGATGTCTTCAAGATCGTAGCTGGCTTCCTCGCCTCCGCGGCGATCCTCCTGCGGGAGAAGCCGAAGCTGGTGTTTTCCAAAGGGGGCTACGTTTCCGTCCCTCCCGTGGCCGCCGCTCGCCTGCTCGGGATTCCCTCGCTCACCCACGAGTCGGATCTGCGGCCGGGACTGGCAACCCGGATCAACACCCGCTTCGCCGATCGTGTGCTGGTCTCCTTCCCCACCAGCGACAGGTACTTCGATGACCGGTTCAGGAGCAAAGTCATCCATACGGGAAATCCGATTCGCAAAGTGCTGTTGAGCGGAGATCCTCAAGCAGGCAGGGCACTGTTCGGCTGTCCTGCAAACCTGCCGCTGCTGCTCGTGCTGGGCGGCAGTCTGGGCTCCGCTTCGATCAATCGCCTGGTGCTGCAGGCGCTGGACAACCTGCGCATGGCCTGCTTCGTAGTCCACCAGCTTGGAAGCGAGCACTTCGACGGGAGCATGTCGCAATCCAACTACTACCCGGCTGCCTATTTTTACGAGGATCTGCCTGACATTCTTGCCGCCGCGGACCTGGTGCTGTGCCGCGCCGGCGCCAACACGCTGTGGGAGCTGGCTGCCCTGGGGAAGCCCTCTGTTCTGGTTCCTCTGCCCCGGGGATCCAGCCGGGGAGACCAGATCGAGAACGCGGGATTCTTCGCGGAGACCGGAGCAGCCGCCGTACTGCAGCAGGAAGGGCTCACCCCCGATGATCTCAGTAAGGTCGTGTTGCATCTTCTCGGTAATGCCGATAAGCTTGAGCGCATGGGAAGGCGCGCATCCGAGCTCAGCCGGCCCGATGCCGCCAGGCGGATAGCCCAGCTCATATTGCGATCAAACACGGCGGAGTAATCGCGTTTTGAGTTTTGAAGTCATCGACATCGTATTCGCCCTTCTCGTGGTCATCGCTGCTATCAGGGGGGCGTTTCGGGGATTCGTGACAGAGGTGGGAAGCATGGCGGCGCTGATCCTCGGCTTCGGAGCCGCGATCGTGTTCTACAAGCCCGTAGCCCTGCTCTTGGACAAGCAGTTCGGACCGTCTATGTGGAACCAGCTCATCGCCTTTCTGATCCTCTTTCTCCTGGGATATCTGCTGGTAAAGCTCGTCCAGCGGATGCTGCTGAACATCATCGAGCGGCTCAGCCTCGACCGTCTGGACAGCGCGTTGGGATTTTTCTTAGGGCTTGCCGAGGGTTTGCTCGTGGTCGGCGTGGCACTGTTCATCATCAATTGGCAGCCTTTCTTCGATCCCAAGAGTCTGCTCGGATCGAGCTTTTTCGCCCGGATGCTCTTTCCGGTGCTTCCCTCACCGGAGCGCATATTCGGACCAAGAGTTTTTGTTGAAAATGTTTGAAAATATAATCGGTCAAACCACCGTAGTTCAGACGCTCCGCCAGGAACTGGAAGCCCGTGCCTTCCCCTCGGCTGTTTTGTTCTACGGATCTCCGTTCACCGGCAAGCTCTCCACCGCTCTGGAGGCGGTCCGGGTGCTGACCTGCCGCCAGGAGGGCAAGTGGAGCTGCACCTGTTCCGCCTGCCGAAAACAGCGCCTATTGGTTTACCCCAATACTCTGCTGCTGGGCTGGCGCTACTTCGATCTGGAAATCTCTGCCGCAGCGGACGTTTTGCGCCGCACGCGCCGACTCTCCGCCCAGTACCTGTTCGTTAGGGCCGTTCGGAAGCTTACACGCCGTTTCGATCCCATCCTCTGGGAAGGGGAAGAGTCCAAGATTCGAAAGGTTGAATCGGCGCTCGTCGAAATCGAGGAGCATCTGGATACCTTCGGCCCGGGCATGAATTACGACAGACTGGCCGAACGTCTGGAGAGGGTGGTCGGCTTGAGCCAGACTCTGTCCAAGGCCTTAAGCGCAGACAACGTGCCTATCAACCAGCTCAGACGGGCTTCCTCCTGGCTGCACATGACGGCCCTGGCCGGGGAGGATTCCGCAACGGGGACCGCTTCCGGAGCCAAAATCGTGATCCTGGAGAGCGCTGACCGGATGTACGATTCCTCCAGCAACTACATGCTCAAGCTCCTGGAGGAGCCACCCTCGGATAGCTTCCTCATCCTCATCACGACACGAAGGAGCGCCGTCATTCCCACGGTCCGTTCCCGTCTTCGCCCCTATCTGTTTGTCGAACGAAAGCCTGCAGAACAGGCGGAGGTGCTCCAGCGGGTTTTCCATGAGCAGAGCGACGACTATAGGGATTTACGGGAGTACTTCCTTTACTGGAAGGACGTAAATCCCGTCAAACTGGAAAAGCTGGCTCGCCGCTTTGTGCAGACGGCGCTTGAGGATACCGAGGGGACACTGTCCGAGGATGTGCTGGCGGAATTGGAGGAAAACCTGACTCCCAAGACGGCTCGGGGTTTTGTGAGCTCTTTTCTGGAGGAGATCCTGCGACAGTTGCTTGTTTTGCTCCGGGAGCAGGCCCTGAATCCCTTTCTTCTGGGGCGCTGGAACAGGACGATCCGTCGGCACCAGCAGGCCTTCCTCACCTTCAACCAGCAGCCAAGCCTCACCCTGGAGAGCTTGTACTATACCTTGAGGACGCTGCGGTGAGACGTTTTCTGCAGAGAGCACTGGAAAAGATCGAGAAGATGGATCGAACCCAGATCCGCAAGCTCGTTTCCGATATTGCCGGGGAAAATGAGCTGCTGGAGATGGTGATGGAATCGATGAGTGACGGGGTCCTGGTAACCGACAGGGAAGACAAGATCCTCATGGTCAACAAATCCGCCGAACGAATGCTGCCCTTCAGTACTGACGAGCTTATTGAAAAATCTCTGGAGGAGGCGATCGATGATGAGGAGATCAGGGAGTTCTTCACGGAAAACTTGCGCGGGCTGGATCGGGTGCTCGACCGGGAGTTCACCCTGGGAAACGGCTACAGCCGGACCCTCTCTTTGAGCATCATGCCCCTGGTGCGCCAGGGATGGATAACCGGGAACGTCATCCATATCGAGGACGTCACGGAGAAGCGGGCCAGGGAGGCCCGCCTGCGACGCGCCGAGAGCCTGGCCGCCCTCACCACTCTGACAGCCGGTGTAGCTCATGAGATCAAGAATCCCCTGGGTTCCATCGGCATTCATCTGGAGCTGATGAAGAAAGAGATGAGCGGGAAGCAGCAGATAGAAACGCGCAAGGTCATGGAGAATCTCCTGATCATCAAGGAAGAGGTTGACCGGCTCAATCGAATCGTAATGGATTTTCTGTTTACCGTGCGCCCGATGAATGCCGAATTGAGTTATGATGATCTGAACCGGGTGGTCCAGGAGCTGCTGGAGTTCATGAGATTCGAGCTTGCCGAGGCGGGGATCACGCTGGAAACCGAGTTCATGAAGCCGAGTCCGCAAATCCTCATGGACGAGCGCTACATGAAACAGGCGGTTCTCAACCTGCTGAAAAACGCGATCTCCGCCATGCCGGAGGGAGGAAAACTGCGGGTACAAACGCTACACACGGGAAATGAGGTTGCCCTGAAGATCAGCGATACCGGTGTTGGAATCCCTGAGGAAAACATGGACAAGATTTTCGAACCGTACTTCACGACAAAAGACTTCGGCTCCGGGCTGGGGCTTACCCTGGTGTACAAGATAGTCAAGGAACACCTGGGGGACATAGAGATCAACTCAAAAGTTGGGGAGGGTACCACCATTTCCTTGAGTTTCCCCATACCCCAGAAGGAGAAGCGGCTGATCAGCTACAGCGAGGAGGCGCAATGACCTACAACATCCTGGTCGTCGACGACGAGAAAAACATCCGGGAAGGTCTGGGTAAGGTGCTGGAGCTGGACGGCTACAAGGTACTTCTGGCCTGCGACGGAAAAGAAGCGATCCAGAAGTTGGATCGGGGCGACATCGATCTGGTCATCACGGATCTGAAGATGCCGAATCTCTCCGGAGAAGAAGTGCTGCAGAAGGCTACAAGCACCTCAGCGAATCTGCCGGTTATCATCCTGACCGGACACGGGACGATCGAAAATGCGGTTGCCGCCATGAAGAACGGCGCCTATGATTATCTCACCAAACCGGTAAATATGGACCGACTGTCCCTCCTGGTGCAGCGGGCCCTCTCTGCCAGAGAGTTGATGCTGCAGCACCGGGCTCTGCAGGAGGAGCTGCAGAAACGAAACCAATTTTCCAACATCATCGGCAAGAGCGAATCGATGAGGAAGATCTTCGAGGTGGTGCAGCAGGTGGCCCCCAGCCGCGCCGCGGTTCTGATAACCGGTGAGAGTGGAGTAGGAAAAGAAATGATCGCCGACGCCCTGCACTACAACTCATCGCGTAGAGACAAACCACTGATAAAAGTGCACTGCGCCTCCCTCACCGAAACGCTTCTGGAGAGCGAGCTGTTTGGCCATGAAAGGGGAGCCTTCACCGGCGCGGTGGCCCGCAAACGGGGACGCTTTGAGCTGGCCCACATGGGGACGATCTTTTTGGATGAAATCGGGGAGATGAGCCAAAACGTGCAGATCAAGCTGCTGCGGGTGCTGGAGGACAAGACCTTTGAACGGGTAGGAGGGGAAGAGACGATCGAGGTGGATGTCCGCCTTATTGCCGCCACAAACAGGGAGCTCAAGTCGGCGATAGAAGAGGGGGATTTCCGGGAGGATCTCTACTATCGCCTCAACGTCGTGAATATACACATCCCGCCGCTGCGTGAGCGCAAAGAGGATATTCCCCTGCTCATGGCGGTGTTCGTAAAGGAGTTCTCCGAGGAAAACCGGAAGAACATCGAGGCCATCGAACCAAAAGCCCGCATGGTGCTGTACAACTATCCCTGGCCGGGAAACGTGCGGGAACTGCGCAACTGCATTGAGAGTGCTGTGGTGATGAGCAAATCCAACATCATAACCGTGGATGACCTTCCGCCCCACATTCACAGCGATTCCGACCAGGAGTACCTGAAGATCAGTGCAGGTTCGACCCTGGCTGATATTGAGAGAGAGGCCATCCGGGCGACCCTGGTGCAGCAGAACGGCAACAAAACCAGGGCTGCCGAGGTGCTGGGGATCGGGAGAAAGACTCTGCACCGCAAGCTACAGGAGTACGGTTTATGAGTAAATCCATTTTGAGCCGCGTCGTCTGGGGATACGGCATCCTGATCCTGATTCTCATCCTCATGGTCTGTGCCTTCGTTGTGAACATAACCGTAGACAAGTTCAGCAATGCCCAGAGCCTGACGATCGGAAAAATGTACACCCGTGCCGAGCGCCTTCTCCAGGCCGCCAGCGGTCAGCTGGCAGCCCCGTCTGCGGAAAATCTCGCCAAGCTCGGGCTCCTTCATCAGGAGCTGGGCGAGCTGCTTGGGGCGGAGCCGGAGATGTTGGGCAGCTACTTTCTTCCCGAGGAGCTTTCCTCTGGTTATTCGGATATCCGCTCCCGGTTTCTCGAGGAGAGCAACAGGATATTCCTCGGTGTTCAGCAGGCCGGAGGCCGGGATGCCGAGGCTCTGCAGGAGTATATCGACAACGGCTTCCGCTTCGTCGGGGAGCTGCATGACTACGACTTCCAGGTCGAGCGCTTCCGGGGGCGTTTGGTTACGCTTTTGATAGTACTCTTCACCGTCCTGGTCCTGGCCGCAACCGCGGTTGTCGTAGTTTATTTCTTCTTCTACCTTCCCAACTTGGCCAAGGACTACAAGGAGCTCATCAGCTTCAGCCGATCTATCCAGCGGGGCGCCTCTCAGGAGGAAGCTGTCCGGCCTGCGAGTCGGAACGACGAGTTGGGAGAGATCGCCAATCAGCTGTCACAGTTGGATGTCCTGAAGACGGCTTTGGCCCAGATCGAGGATCACGCTATCGGTATCCTCCACTCCTGCGTCGAAATGGAGGGGATCACCAATCTGGTTTATGAGTCGGAGAACCGGCAGGCGGATCTCTTGGAGGACGCCACCTCCGGGTTCAGCGAAATCGTCTCGGCGATCCAAAATGTCTGCGACCACGCCCGCAACAACCACCAGGCGGCTTCGGAGAGTGGAAGCGATATCGAGAGTTCCTCCGCGGCGATCTTCAGAGGAGCCGACGAGGTCAAACTCCTGGAGGAGAAGACTACGCGGGTGGAGGAGATCACCGCCCTGATCGGCGATATCGCCGATCAAACCGACCTCCTGGCCCTGAACGCCTCCATAGAGGCGGCTCGGGCAGGTGAGTTCGGCCGCGGTTTCAGCGTGGTCGCTGCGGAGGTCCAGAAGTTGGCCGACCGCAGCTCCCGGGCTGCCGCTGAAATTTCCGAATTGGTTCAGTCGATCCGGGAAACGGTCGGACGAATCTCCCAGCGCAGCAATGAAAATAATCTGGCGATCGGCTCGATTCAGCGGGGCATTGCCCACATTGCCGAAACGACCGGAGAGGTGGTCCACAAAGCGGAGAGCGCGGCGGGCAGTGTGGATCGGGTCAACAACTCCATAGACTCGATCATGAATCTGAGCCTGGAAAGTTTGAACAATACGGACAGCATCGTGCGGGCTTTTCAGCGCCTGCGTGAAAGCGCAGAGCACCTTACCAACGTAGTGGAGGGGATCGGATCGGAGCGGAGGTTGCAGCTACCCGCTCTTGGGAAGTCCTCGGGCTGAACGCTCTTCCTCTCTGTCCTCCTCATCCGCTTCCGCGGAACTGACGGATCGTTTCCTCGTATTCATGAAGTACAGCAGGCCATACCCGAGAAGACTTCCAGCCCAAACAACCAGGATCAGGTAGACGTTGACCTCCTGCGGTAGAATTACCGAAGTGATGGCCACGACACTCAGGTAGATGCTGAATCCATAGAGAAAGCCGAGAATCTGCCGTTGGTTCAGCCCCATATCGAGCAGCTTGTGGTGTATATGCTCCTTGTCGGGATGGATAATCGGTACCTTGTTGCGCAGCCGCCGGATCACCGAGGTGATCATGTCCAGAATCGGAATGGTGAGCAGGGTGACGGGAACCAACAAGGTTCCGAAGGCGGATATTTTGGAAATGCCCCCCACAAGCGGGATGCTGGCCAGGCAAAAACCCAAAAACAGGCTGCCCGAATCCCCCATGAAGATCTTTGCCGGGGGATAGTTGAAAACCAGAAAACCCACGATGGCGCCGAACAGGGAAAAACAGAGCACCGAGGTGAGAACCGCTCCCTGAAGCAGGGAGATGATCCCCATGGACAGTGCGGCAAAGCCGCTGATCCCGCCGGCCAAACCATCCATGCCGTCGATGAAGTTGATCGCGTTGCTGATTGCCACGAGCCACAGTACGGTGATGGGATAGGCCAGCAGTCCTAGAGACACGGTGCCCAGATAGGGGAGAGTAAAGGAGCGAATCAGAAATCCCCCGGAAGTGACAATGACGGCGGCCAGAAGTTGAAGAAAAAACTTCAACGGAGCGTTGAGATTGTGAAAATCGTCAATAAGTCCGACTGAATGGATCAGGGTAATTCCCACGAAGAAAGGAATGAAGCGAAGATCGTAGCGTACGTTGATGGTGCCGCGGGAAACCAGGGATACCAGAAGTGAGCTCAGCAGGGCAGCCGCAATAAAGGAAAGATACATGCCCGGGCCGCCGAGCCTGGGAATCAAACCGGTATGGATCTTCCGTTTGTTCGGCAGATCGTACCATTTGAATCGATGGGCCATCCGCCGGATCGTGGGAATCAGCACAAAGGCCAGCCCAAGTGCAACTATTGTGGCTACAACGGCGGGTACAATCATTACTGTATATTAATATATCACATCGTTTCTATTTTGGCATCCCCGTGTCTGCCTCATGCCGGCCGGCTCTTGTTCCGCTGCTCTATGCGGGCGAAGGCCTCGTTCAGGCGCTGGGTGACCTCATTGGCCAGGGCTTGTTTTTCCGCATCCCCGCTGAAGCGGTCCGGATGGTATTTGTGAAGCAGCCGTTTGTAGGACTTCCGTACGTCGGCGAAGGGGGCGGCAAAGGCAACCTCCAGGGTCGCGTAGTCTTTTCGCAGTGCCTGGTCCACGAACTGCGGCTTGGATCGGTGCTGTTCGCCCCCGGTACGCCAATCGTACCCGCCATCTCGGGACGCCCCTGAGCCGGGCGCCCCTGATTCTAGATAGGCATTCAGCTCTTCGATGGCCTCCCGCATGTCCGGATCCCGGGGATCGTAGCTGCTGCGGCGGGCGGATTCACCTCCCAGGAGGGACTGGAGCAGATCACCGAGCCTGTCGAAGAACTTATCCATACCTATAGCCGCAGGGCGGCGATCCGCTCGGCCGCAAGACGGGTGTCTTGGATCGAAGGAACCAGGGCGAAACGCACGTATCCTTCACCGGCGTTTTCCCCCCCGGCCGCAGGTTCGGCGATCCAGTTGCCCGGCGTGGTGACGATGGCGATCTTTTCGGCCAGTAATCGGGTGGCGAAATCCAGGGAGCTCATCCCTTCGGGGACCCTCTGCCAGACGTACAGGGTAGTGGCGGGTGTACAATCCTCCAGCCCCGCTGCGGCAAGAGCCGAACAGAGTATGTCCCGCTTCTGCCGGTACTCCTCTCGAAAAGCCTCCACATGCTCCTCATCGGCCAGTGCCGCCACTCCGGCATCCTGGATGAAGGTGGGCGTTCCGGAATCGATGTTGGTCTTCACCTTGCGAAAAACAGCCACCAGGTCCTCGTCACCCATGACCCAGCCGATGCGGTAGCCGGTCATGGCTGAGCGCTTGGAGAGGGAGTTGAAAACCAGCACGCCCTCCTTCCGGACGTTCAGAATCGAAATCGGCGCTTCCCCGAAATAGATTTCCGAGTACGCTTCGTCCGAGGCGACGATGATATCGTACTTGCCGGCGAACTCCAGGGCTTCCCGGTAGAAGCGTTCATCCGCCGTCACTCCGGAGGGAGAGTTCGGATAGTTCAGCCACAGCAGTTTCGCCTTTCGGGCAACCTCAGCGGGAATCTCGGAAAAATCGATGAGAAAACCCCTTTCCTTCCGGATCGGGACCTGGTAGGGTACGCCTTCGGCAAACAGGGTTCCCCTGGTGTAGGGGGGATATCCCGGTGAGGGACAGAGCACGATGTCGCCGGGATCCAGGATCCCTTCGTGGAAGTTGAACACCGCCTCTTTGGAGCCGATCGTGGATGAGATCTCTCTCCGGGGATCGACACCGAGGCCGTAGCGCCTCTCGACCCACCCGGCTACAGCCTCTCTGAACTCGATATCCCCGATGTAGCTGGGATAACCGCTCGATTTCCTCCGTTCCAGGCCGGCAGCCGCAGCCTGTCGGATCAGCGGGGGAGTGGGTGCGGTCGGGTCTCCAACGCCGAAGTCGATCGGGGTGATGCCTCTGGCCTTCAGCTCTTCGACCTTTTTGTCCACCTCTGCAAACGCGTAGCTGCCGATGCCTTGAAGACGCTTGGATGCTTCAATCTTCATCTTCCTCGGCCTCCTCGTAGTAGTAGGTACCCATGAACACGTATTCCACCGGTCCAGATGCGGAGAATCTGTTGTCCTCCTCCGACCACTCCACCAGCAGGTTGCCTCCTTCAAGGTGCACCCGCACCGCTCTGTCGGCCAGACCGTCCAGAACCGCGGCGGTAACCGCCGCATAGGCGGCGGCCTCGCTGGACAGTACTTCCCCCAATCCTACCTGCCAGGTGCGCAGGCTCAGGGCTTCCCGGCTGATCAGGCGGACCATCGAGATCATCGTGCCCTCGCTGAAACCGGCGCTGTTCTCCAGCTCCTGAACCAAATCCGGATAATCGAGTCCGTAGTCTCTGGCGAAGATCACGGCGTGGGGTACGTCGATGAACACGGGAGTGTAGTTGATCTCCTTCGAGCCGAGCCTGACGGGGCGCCGGAAGGTCTCCTCCGCCCGTTCACTCAGGATCTGGTCATGCTGCCAGTATCGGGGCGCGTCGCTTTCTATCAAGATGTTGTAGGAATCGAGCACTTCAACTGCTGAAACCCGCTTCCCGCTCTGCACCCGGAAGATCTCGGTGTTGACCAATCCCGAATCGAAGGCGTAGCGGGCAAGGCAGCGCAGCGCCAGTCCGTCACTCTGGATTTCCTCTCCGTAGGGATCGTAGAGAAGCATGCGCAGCTTCTCTACGCTGCCCTGGGCGATGAACAGCAGGCCGACCGCGCCCACGCCGAAACGTCTGCTGGTGATCTGCTTTGCCAAATCGGGGAGAGCCTCCAAGTTGAGTATGGTGTTCTTGAAGGTATCCACAACGATGTAGTCATTGCCGCAGCTCTGGAGTTTGATGAAATCAATATCCATTGCGCCTGCCATTCTGATGGATTTATTGAAATTCAACAAGATGTTGGCTACACTACGGTGCTAAAATGAAGGTACGGATTATCGGTGATGCGCCGGCAGCCGCCGTTCTGACGGGAGTGCTGGGCGCCGAACAGCAGGAGGTCATCTGGAATCCCGATGCCGGGGGGGATAGCCGGCTCAAGGCACTGAAGCGCCGCAAGGAGATTCGACTGAACCTGCCCTGGGGTTGGATCAGGACCGAGGGCTTCCAGCTGAGCTCATCCCCCTTGCTCAAGGCGGGAGAACTGGGTGTGGCCGCCTGGAGTACTCGGGGAAAAGCAGCAGGCCCGCAGCGAGCCATCGGGGGCAACAACAAAACCCTTCTGGTTCTGGATTGCGAACTCGGGGTTGAGGGCGCGCAGGGCGCGAAGCGTGCCATTGTTCCGGGTACCGTGGTTTTGCAGGGACTGAGTCTGCTGGATGCGTTGGAGTGGGACCCGGGCGTGGTGGAGGTTTCATCCTCCCAACCCCGGTTGATCGTGGAGTCCTGCACGGAGCTGGACCGGCTCCAACGCTGTCTGAAAGCCCGCAGGATCGCCCTCCAGGAAGTCGAAGATCTCAGACCCTACCGCAACGCCCTGCACATCCGGGATCTGCTTGCCCTGCCGGTAGCCCTCTGTCACTCCACACTCGGCAATTTTCTATCCTACCCGGAAGGCCGGGAAATCGCGGTGTCCCTGCTGGAAGAGGGCTTGCAGCTGTACTCCTACGGCGGTCTGCCGTTGGGGAAGCTTCCTTTTCTGGATCCCCAGGATCTGCTGCAGAAACTGAGGCGCAAACCCCGGGAGTTCGACAAGGCGCGAAATTTCCCCGACCGGGCGTACGGCCGAGCGCTTCGGCATCTGCTGGATGGTGACGCCAAAGCGGCTCGAGAGCCCCACGATCGAATCGTGCGCATGTCCTCCCAGACCGGCATCGATCCCAGATGGAATTGGACCATTACCCAGAAGATGAACCGTGCGATCCGGGTGGGCTTCTACCGGGATCCGGTGGAACTGTACAACGCATTGCGATGACATACCCCGCTGCAGGCGGCTGCAAGAGCGCATCGCAATAGCGAAAGGCAAAGGAGGTGCAGGTATATGCAGGAGAGCTTCCCAAGGCGGGTTGAAGAAGCCTCACGATCGGTGATGTCGACCCACGATGAGAGGCCGCAGGTTGGGTTGATACTGGGCTCCGGTTTGGGATCTTTGCTCCGGTCCGTGGAGGGAACGGATATTCCCTACGGGAAAATCCGCGGCTTCCCGGTCCCGACCGTGGAAGGTCACGCCGGATTTTTGCGCCTGGGGCCGTCGGTTGCCGTGATGGCCGGCCGTTTCCACTTCTACGAGGGCTGGAGCATGGATGATATCGTGCTTCCGGTTTTCCTGCTGCACTGCCTGGGCGTTCGCACTCTGATCGTTACCAACGCCGCCGGTGGTATCAAGGACAGCTACAGCGCCGGTGAGCTCGTGTTGATCAAGGATCATATCAATCTTCTCGGGGTGAATCCTCTCCGGGGTCCCAATTCCGAAAGCCTCGGACCTCGCTTTCCTGATATGACGGACAGTTATTCCGGGAGGCTGCGTAGCCTGGCCGCCGAGGTGGCGTTGGAGAAGGGCAGGGAGCTGCAGGAGGGTGTGTACGCCGCCTTTGCAGGTCCCACCTACGAAACGCCTGCGGAGGTGCGGATGGCCCGGGCTATGGGTGCGGATCTGGTGGGCATGTCGACGGTTCCCGAGGTGATCGCCGCCCGCTATCTTGGGATGGAGGTATTGGGGTTGTCCATGGTGACAAACATGGCCGCCGGTATTCTCGATAAACCCCTCAGCCACCAGGAGGTCGTGGAAACCGCCGCGAAGGTAGCGCCCTGGCTTTCGGCGCTGCTGGAAGGCATCCTCGCCCGTATATGCAGATAGACAGTCGCTTCACCCCTGAGGCGGCTCAGGCGCTGCTGGGAGCGATCGAGGAAGCCTTCGGAAACGAGGTACTGGTCGCCGGCCGCCTGGGCTCCGACCGCCGGGTGGTGGCTATCACCGTAGGCGCCAGGGGAACCTCTCAAGCCGTTCCCGCCCTGCGCCCGTACCTGGAGGGCGGGGATGTGGTTATTCACAACCACCCTTCGGGAATTCTCGAGCCGAGCTCGGCGGATCTGCAAATTGCCTCCCGACTGGGAAGCGAGGGCATCGGTTTTTACATCGTAGACAACTCGGTCCGGGCTGTGTACGTAGTGGCAGAGCCGGTGACGGTCAGGCGGCTGTGCGCTCTTGATGCCGAGCAGTTGGCGGGGCATCTGGAAACCGGCGGGGCGTTCAGCAGGCTCTATCCGGGATTCGAAGCACGGGAAAGCCAGGTCGAGATGCTGAAGTTCGTCTGCGGGGCCTTCAACGCCGGCGAGCTGCGGATCGCCGAAGCCGGAACCGGGGTCGGCAAGTCCCTGGCCTACCTGATTCCCGCCTTTCAATGGGTTCTGGAAAACGATGAACGCGTGGTCATTTCCACCGCAACGATTAACCTTCAGCAGCAGCTGGTGGAGAAGGACATTCCCCTGGTCAGCCGGATCCTGGGAAGGGATCCCGGATACATGCTGGTCAAGGGTAGGGGTAACTACCTGTGTCTGAACAGAGTTCGGGAGGCCCTGGAGGAAACGAACCTCTTCGATGAGGAGGACGAGGATCTGAAGGCCATTCACGCCTGGGCCGGGGCCACGACCACGGGCAGCCGCAGCGAACTGCCCTTCTACCCCAGCGATGAACTGTGGTCGCGGGTCTGTTCGGAGGCGGATGCCTGCCTGGGGCTGCGCTGTGCGCAGCGTGAGGGGTGTTTCGTGCTCAAGGCTCGCCGGGAAGCGGCGGCCTGCCGGGTTTTGGTCGCCAATCATCATCTGCTGTTCTCGGATCTGGCGCTGCGCCTGTCCGGAATGGGTTTCGACACCGCCGCGGTTCTTCCTCCTTTTCAACGAATCATCTTCGATGAAGCCCACAACGTGGAGAGGAACGCTACCTCCTACTTCTCCGAATCCTTTACCCGCGGTCAGATTATGAAATACGCAGGCAGGCTGTACAGGGAGAAGCGAGGCCGCAGGAGCGGACTGCTGCTCGCCCTGGAGAAGGTGTTCGGCCGCAGTGAGGAGTCGCTTGAGCTCAGGCGGCTGCTCGATGCGATTTCCGATAAATCCTCGCTTCTCGATGCCAGAGCGGCCGAGCTGCTCGGATCCCAATCCGCTTTCCGCCTGAAGGCCGCCGACATCGATCCTCGCCTGTCCGATCTGCTCCTGGAACCGCTAACCGATCTGGCCGTCACCATCGCCACCCTGCAGGCTCGTTTTGCCCGAGCCGTGGAGGGAACCTTGCCGGAGCAGGAGGAAAACCCGCTGGTGTTCGAGAGCCGGCTGCAGATGCGGCGGCTGGGCCAGGTGGCTGAGATATGTCAGCGCTTTCTGCGCTACCACGAAAGTCGGGAGGAGATCTACTGGCTGGAATCCCGTAAGAACTTCCGGGGCGAATCCTATGTGCGCTTCGTGATAACGCCGCTGGATGTTTCCACGGTGATGAAGGAGGCCGTGTACGAGCCCTACGAAACAGTCGTGTTCACATCGGCCACGCTTACGGTGAACCGGCGCTTCGATTATTGGAAAAATCGCCTCGGCCTGGCCTACCCTGGCGGCAGGAGCAGCGCCGAAGCGGTTTTTCCATCTCCCTTTGACTACCAGAGGCGGGTGTTCCTGGGCATTCCCAAGGAAGCCCCCCAGCCGGAGGAGAAAGATTTTCCGGCCTTTTTGACGGAGTTTATCCGGGAAGCCCTGCTCGTCTCGGAGGGACGGGCACTGGTGCTGTTCACCTCCTACTCGCTCCTGGATTTCGCCTTCGATAGAATTCAACCGCAGCTGTCCGAGACGGGACTCCTGGTGATGCGTCAGGGGGATGAGGAGCGCCATCGGCTGCTCAACGCTTTTCGGGACAACACGGACAGCATCCTGTTTGCCACGGATTCCTTTTGGGAGGGAATCGACGCACCCGGGAAATCTCTGGAGGTTGTCGTGTTGACCCGCCTTCCCTTTCGGGTTCCCACGGATCCCATCATTGAAGCGCGAACCGAAGCCATAGAGCAACGGGGGGGCAACGCCTTCTGGGAGCTGGCCTTGCCGGATGCGATCATACGTCTGCGCCAGGGTTTCGGCAGATTGATGCGCCGCCAGGACGACTACGGGGCGGTGCTCATTCTGGATCCCAGGATCGTCGGCAAAGCCTACGGCCGTTTTTTCCTGGATTCGTTGCCGAAAACTCGAACCGTTGTCTCTTCGGTTCAGGGTGTGCTGAACGCTTTCGAGGACTTCATCGTGTCCATGCGAAGACAAGAAGGGCACCTCGATTAAAGGTGCCCTTCGTTAATGATCGCAGAGAAAAATCTACTGTATGACGGCCAGAATATCCGACATCTTTACGATCAGCTGCTCTTCTCCATCGACTTTGATGGTAGAGCCCGCATACTTGTCGTAAAGTACCCGGTCTTTTGCTTTGACCTTGATCGATTCGTCGTCACCGACAGCTATCACCACACCCTCTTGGGTCTTTTCCTGCGCGGTCTGGGGGATGTAAATCCCGCCCGCGGTCTTGGTTTCCCCTTCGACCATCTTAACGAGTACACGATCACCTAGAGGTTTGATTTTCATCTTCCGTTTCCTCCTGATTCTATATAGCTTTTAGATTTACGATAGTTTAACGGGTGTTTGTTTCGAGAAGAATATACAGAATTAGTCCGTGAATCGTCAACATAATTGTTGCCGTTTCCGTGTCGGCGAGTGTATTTTTTATCCATGGATCGTTGGACCGTTGATTTTCATCGGGGGATTCGCTATCTGTCCGGGCACGATCCGGCCAGCGCAATTCTGTTTTTTTCCAGGGCGGTGCAGAACTGCCCGGTGACCCGATCCGAGGAGCTTACAAAGGCGCTGTACTACCTGGGCATTGCTCTGCGGCGGGTGGGGTACAGCAACTCGGCGATTCGCAGCTGGGTGACCTCCCAGAGAATGAGGAAGCGAAAGCACACCCGGGCTCTCTTGGATCGCTTCTGCAATGACTACGGGATGGCAAAGCAGGATTGCGAGGCTCAGGATGACTGGCAGGCGTTCTATTCGATCCAATTGATGCGCTATCTCCGGGGCTTCAAGAAGCGAACCCTCTCCGACCGCAGCGAGCGGTCCATGATATACGATATCGTCCGGGAAGCTTGGACGGGGCTTCAGGCATCGGGAGCTTTGGAAGGGCGCACCGCGGAGGAAAAATACGAGATCTTTCAAAACACGAAGATCGATTTTCCCCTCTTCTACTTCAGCCGCCTGAGGGACCCGGTGGTCCGGATAAATTTCTCCGAAGGCAGACGGTATAAACCGGGGGATCCCTGCCCGTGCGGAAGCGGCCTGCAGTTCTGCTGCTGCTGCGGGCGCAATCCGGGGGAAGATGAGCTTTCAATTGGGTTATTTTGATACAGCTTTGAAGAATTTACCGGTTGTTGAGGCATTTTGACCCAGTTTTGTTGCACTTGAGGAATCTGTAATTTTTCCGTTTTAATTCCCTATCATGTATATACTTAGAGTGGGTATTTTGCCGTTTATGGCACGTATGTTGCATCTTATACACTAAAAGTTGGAGGAAGAAATGCCCACAGCAACAAAGATGATTCAGCCCCAGAGAGACACCCGCAACAGCGATGAAAATATCCTTTCGATCTACCTCAAAGAGATCAACAAGGTTCCCCTGCTGACCCGCGAGGAGGAGCAGAATTACGCCCGCGGAGCCGCAGATGGGGACCCGTTGGCAAAGAATAAACTGATCCAGGCAAATCTGCGCTTCGTCGTGAATGTAGCCAAGAAGTATCAGAATCAGGGACTACCCCTGGCCGACCTGATCAGTGAAGGAAACATCGGATTGATGAACGCGATAGAGCGCTTCGACGTTTCCAAGGGCTATCATTTCATCTCCTATGCGGTGTGGTGGATACGACAAGCCATCCTGAAAGCGATCTGCGAAAAATCGCGGATGATTCGCCTGCCCCTCAACCGCGCCAATGAGCTGGTGCAGATAGAGAAGATGCGGAAGGAATTGCAGAGCGGATCCAAAGGGGATCCGGAGATCCATGAGATTGCCAAGGCTCTGGATATGAGAGAGGAACACGTGGCGGACCTCATCAACATTTCCCGGGACATGGTGTCTCTGGATACGCCGATCTACGATGAGAAAGACTCCTCGATCCTGAGCGACTTCGTCGAGGACAAAGGCCAGAAGGCTCCCGAGGAGTCCGTTATCGACCGCTCGCTTCGGGAGGACATCAACACGGTGTTGGACACGCTGAGCGGAAAAGAGGCGGACATCATCCAGTACCGTTTCGGACTGAACGGCAAGCGCCCCATGTCTCTCAAGGAGATCGGAAATCGGTACAAGCTTACGAAGGAGCGGATCCGGCAGATCGAAAAGAAGGCTCTGAAGAGGCTTCAGCATCCCTCCCGCAGCCACGCTTTGCGTTCGTATCTGGCCTAGCCCCGGCCTGCTGAATCGATACAGAGAAACCAATTTTCGCGCCCCTCCCGGTGACCTCTGCGCCTTCGCCATCCCCAAGCGCCATCCGCTCATCCGCTGATTCAACCGCCCGGATCCGCAGCGGGATGGATCACATGGGAGTAAAAGCGAATTGACAGAGCCCGCAATTTTAATTAGATTTGAACACGTCTTCCAATATAAAATCACATAAGGTGGGTATTCATGGCTAAATCGGCAAAATACGTGTATTTTTTCGGCGGCGGCAAAGCAGAGGGCGGAGCCGCAATGAAGAACGAGCTGGGCGGAAAGGGCGCCAACCTGGCGGAGATGACCAGTCTGGGCATCCCCGTACCTCCAGGTTTCACGATCTCCGCCGACGTTTGCGACCTGTTCTACAAGAACAACAGGAAATATCCGGCCGGGCTGGACAGAGAGGTCGAGGAAAACCTGAAAAAGCTCGAAAACCTGATGGGCAAGAAGCTCGGGGATCCCAAGGATCCTCTGCTCGTGTCCGTGCGATCCGGGGCGGCGATCTCCATGCCCGGGATGATGGATACGGTGCTCAACCTCGGTCTGACGGACGAGGCCGTGCAAGGGCTGGCCAATCTCTCGGGCAACGAGCGTTTTGCCTGGGACGCCTATCGGCGCTTCATTCAGATGTTCGGCAACGTGGTCCGGGGGGTGGGGCATCACGCCTTCGAGGAGGCTTTGGAGGCGGTGAAGAAGAAAAAGGGCGTTGAGGAGGATGTGGCCCTTGAAACGGATGACCTGAAGGAAGTGGTCAAACGCTACAAGGGGATCTACAAGAAGCATACAAAAGAAGATTTTCCCCAGAATCCGATGGAACAGCTCTGGGCTTCGGTCGACGCGGTATTCGGTTCCTGGAACAATCCCCGGGCTATCCGCTACCGCAAGATCAACGAGATCAAGGGTCTCCTGGGAACCGCCGTCAACGTTCAGATCATGGTCTTCGGAAACCTCGGCGACGATTCCGGCACCGGCGTGTGCTTCACCCGGGATCCGTCCACGGGGGAGAACGAGTTCTACGGTGAGTATCTGATGAACGCCCAGGGTGAGGACGTGGTGGCCGGTATCCGCACTCCCCTGAGCCTCAAGCTCCTGGCCAAGAGAAATCCCAAGATCTACAAGCAGCTCGATGGTGTTCGCCTGCGCCTGGAGAAGCACTACAAGGACATGCAGGACATGGAGTTCACCATTCAGCAGGGAAAGCTGTACCTTCTGCAGACCCGTACCGGCAAGCGCACGGGTCCGGCTGCGGTGAAGATGGCCACGGACATGGTTAGGGAGAAGCTCATCGGCAAGGAACAGGCGGTGATGCGGGTATCCCCGGATCAGCTGGACCAGCTCCTGCATCCCATGATCGATCCCAAGACCCGCAAGGGGATGAAGGTCCTGGCCAAGGGCCTGAACGCCTCTCCGGGGGCGGCCAGCGGCCAGATCGTCTTCACCGCGGACGAGGCGGAGGAATGGACCAAGGACGGCAAGAAGGTGCTCCTGGTGCGTAGAGAGACCTCCCCCGACGACATCGGCGGGATGCACGTCTCCCGGGGAATCCTCACCTCCACCGGAGGAATGACCTCCCACGCGGCCGTTGTTGCACGGGGCATGGGCACCCCATGCGTGGCCGGCTGCAAAGGGGTGGTCATAGAGGGTACCACGGCCACCATCGACGGACAGAAGTATAAGGAGGGAGACTGGCTGACCATCGATGGTTCCACCGGCGAGGTTTTCGAGGGAGAGGTGAAGCTGGTCCAGGCCAAGGTGCGCGGCGAGCTGGCGGAGTTCCTGGCCTGGGCGGATGAGATCCGTCAGGCTGCAGTTCGGCCCGGAATCAAGGAGAAGGGTTTCCGCGTCCGCACCAACGCCGACCTCCCCCGCGACGCCAAGGTGGCCCGGGATTTCGGCGCCGAAGGCATCGGGCTGACCCGAACCGAGCACATGTTCTTCGACGAGGGCCGGCTGGAGATCTTCCAGGAGATGATCGTGGCCGAGGACCTGGAAGCCCGGAAGAAAGCGCTGAAGAAGCTCCTGCCCCTGCAGAAGCGCGATTTCAAGGGCATCTTCAAGGCCATGGACGGACTTCCGGTTACCGTTCGCCTGCTGGATCCGCCCCTGCACGAGTTCGTCCCCAAGACCAGAGAGGACACCAAGGCTCTGGCCGAAAAGATCGGCATCTCCGTGAAGAAGCTACAGGCCAAGATCGACTCGCTCCACGAGCTCAATCCCATGCTCGGTCACCGGGGCTGCCGCTTGGGCGTGACCTATCCGGAAATCTACGACATGCAGGTCCAGGCCATTGCCGAAGCGGCCTGCGAGGTAGCTGCCAACGGAGTGAAGGTTCTGCCGGAGATCATGATTCCCCTGGTCGGCGTGGACGTGGAGCTTGATATGCTTCACCAAAACGCCAAGCGGATCGTGGAAGAGGTGATCGCCAAGAAGAAGGTCAAGCTGGACTACAAGATCGGCACCATGATCGAGAT
>Ga0180437_10001012_pt1 | contig 49847 bp, 30 predicted proteins | sample SS_ome_4_FD_132410 | JGI IMG/M metagenome (GOLD analysis project Ga0180437, IMG submission 132410) | Hypersaline lake sediment archaeal communities from the Salton Sea, California, USA - SS_3_D_1 metaG | ecosystem: Environmental > Aquatic > Non-marine Saline and Alkaline > Hypersaline >... | reverse complement strand
GGCCAGCGTGATCGGCCCGCTGGAAAAGGCCAGAAGCTGCTCGAGAAGCGACTGGCTGTCGCGCATCGAGCCGGCCGCCCGGCGGGCCAGGGCCTCGAGGGCCTCCGGCTCGGCCTCGACCCCTTCGGCCTCGACGATCTGACGGAGCCGTTCGACGATCGCCGGGGTCGAGATGCCCGCGAAATCGAACCGCTGGCACCGCGAGAGGATCGTAACGGGGATCTTCGTCGGCTCGGTGGTGCAAAAGACGAACTTCACGTGCTCGGGCGGCTCTTCGAGCGTCTTGAGCAAGGCGTTGAACGCCTCGCGCGTGAGCATGTGGACTTCGTCGATGATGTAGATCTTGAACCGCGACCGGCTGGGACGCACGTTGACGTTCTGCCGGAGCTGGCGGATCTCGTCGATCCCCCGGTTGCTGGCCCCGTCGATCTCCAGCACGTCGACGTCCTCGCCGGCACCGACTGTCAGGCAGCTATCGCAGAGGTTGCAAGGGACCGGGGCCGGGCCGTTCTCGCAGTTCAGGGCCTTGGCGAGGATCCGCGCGGCCGAGGTCTTGCCCACGCCCCGGGCCCCCGTAAAGAGGTACGCATGGCCCACCCGGCCCGTGGAAATCGCGTTCGACAACGCCTGGCCCACGTGCTGCTGGCCGATCAGGTCCTCGAATGTCTGGGGGCGGTAGCGCCGCGCAATGACCACGTACTCCCGGCCCGGGGGCGACGCGGTCAACGATGGACTGGCGGGGGTTCCCGACACGGACAGGCTCCGTCCCCATCACGAGGGGGGTGGTCGCGAGCGAGGGGGCGATTGCGACAGGCCCGGGCGGCACCCGACGAGAGGCCCACTGCGCCTGAGGATGACTGCTTATGGCTGCTGACTTTCGTCCCTGACCAGGTTCGCAGGTCCCCACCGCAGGGGCCCCTCGTCGGAGGCCGACCGGGCCGCGGTGTCCAAGTAGTTGTACGGCCTCCAGCGCCGTTCGTCAAAGGGGAGGACCCTCATGAGAAGCCGCCCCACCCCGAGCTTGATAGCCGCGGGCGGAAGCCCGCGGGGGTTGGAGCACCAGAAGACCCCGAGGTCAGGTTCTACCCCACCCCCACGCCCCGCGGGCTTCCGCCCGCGGCTATCACTTGTGTGTAGCAACGAGGGCCTCCGCCCGCGGCTATTAGGGGCTGTCGTCTTTGGCCGACTCCTCCTTCTGTGGCGCGTCGTCGTCTTCGGAGGGCTTCTCCTTCTCCTCCGCGATGTCGTAGCAAAGCACCACGTACTGATCGCGAAGATACAGCCGCCCGTTGGCGATGACCGGGTGGGGCCAGGCCTTGGACTCCGAGCGGTGGGGCTGCTCGAAGCTGCCGCGGCGGGTGAGGTTCTTGGGCGAGGCCACGTAGAGTTCCATCCGGCCGTTCTCGTTGCGCAAGTACAACATGCCGTCGGCGTAGGCGATCGAGAAGCGCCCGGTGCGCACGGCCTTGGTGACCACGCCCGTCTTGTAGTTCATTGAGACCAGCACGCCCGGGTCGCCGCAGCCGTAAAGGTATTTATCGACCACGAGGAACCCGCCGTGCTGGCACTGCATCCGGTTGGTGAAGTACAGCTCTTCGGCGGTGAACTTGTCCTCGTCGTCCTTGCGCACCCAGGCGCAGCCGCCGCCACGCCCGTAGCCGGAGGCCGCGAACACGGTCGAGCCCAGGGTGACCGGCGTGTTGCAGTTGGCCTGTCCGTTGCTCGGGGCGTCGTACCGCCAGAGAATCTCGCCGTCCGAGGCGCGGATGCCCAAGAGCCCCCGGTGCGTGAAGGCGATGTATTGCGGCGTCTCGCCGAACTCCGCCTTGATGATCGAGGCGTACGACGCGGGATCATCGGCCCGAGCCGACCAGATCGTATGGCCGTTCTCCACGTCGAGCGCCATGACCGTGTTCCGGCCGCCCGGCGTGCAGAGCACGCGGTCGCCGTCGACCAGCACCGACTCGCTGTAGCCCCAGCGAGGCTCCTTGCCGCCATAGTGTCGGGGCATGTCGCGGTACCAGGTCGGGGCGCCCGACTCGGCGTCGCAGCAGAGCAGGCGCCCGGCCAGCCCCATGGCGTAGACCTTGCCGTCAGCAACCGTCGGGGTGCTGCGCGGGCCGGGGTAGCCCCCGCCGTCGGAGCGGATCGCCCCGGTCCGACAGGCCCAGAGCTGCTCGCCCGTCTCGTCGTCGAGGCAGACGACCCACTCCATGTTCAGGCCCTGCTTCTCGCCGTTGCCCATCACGTAGACCTTGCCGTGGGCGATCGAGGGCGAGCCGAGCCCCACGCCCGCGGCGTTGGCGGTCCAGACCAGCGGCGGGCCCTCCTCGGGCCAACGCTTCAAGAGGCCCGTCTCGGCGCTCTTCCCATCGCGGTTCGGGCCGCGCCACTGCGGCCAGTCGTCGGCCGCGCCCACCGCGGCAATTCCCCACAGGGCCAAAGAGACAGCGGGAAGAAGGGCTCGTCGCATGGCTGGGCGGAAAGGGGAGTCGATTGGCTCACCAGTTCGGCGTGATATTCCGGGCCGGACGGTTCTTCAGCACCACCGGGAACTCCTTGACCAGGGCCCCGTCCCCCTTGCGAAATGCCCCCATGAATCCGCCCGGGTTCTGCTGGGCCCGGATCGACACGGTGGTCGCGCCGTACTTGCCGGTGCCGCTTAGGATACCGTCGGCCAGCGAGCCGACCATGCTGGCCTTCTTCCCCTGGATGTCGATCACCAGCGTGGCCTCATCGTCGTGCAAGGTCAGCTTGGCGATGTAGACCGGCGGCGAGTTGGCAATGATCGCGTCGTAGACCCAGGTCCAGCGGCGGTGGTGTCCGCCGCCTCCCCCGTCGCCCTTGGCCAGCTCGACCTCGAAAATCTCCTGCTGTTTTCCGACCTCTTTGACCAGCGTGCCCGTAAAGCCGCTCTCGGTCGGCTCGAGCCGGAACGTGTCCATGCGGTTGCCCTGCCAGAAGAGCGGGAACATCTCCTGGTCGCTGAAGTCGCAGACGTACCGGCGCCCACCGGCGTCGAGCTTGACGGTCCCCTGGTCCACCTGGACTTCGGCCACGTCGTAGATCGACCGGCCGTCCTTGGTGAGCGTCAGCCCGTATCGGCCGGGCACGTCGTCCATGCGGCGGGGCAAGGGCATTTTGACCGGATCGCCGCCCCCGCCGCCGTGCCAGATCGGCGTGAGCATGATACCCGCGATCTTCGCGCCCAGCTTCTCGTCCACCCGGCGGTACTGCCCGGTGAAGTTCCAGCCGTCGTAGTCGGCCTGCACGACGGTGGTCAGGTTGAAGTTCTCGGCCCCGTACTTCGAGACCACGTTCAGCCGGTTGCCGACGAACATGCCCTGCATCGGCTTGTCGCGGCCGTCGATGGCGATCTTCAGCGTGGCCTTGGGTCCCCAAACGTCGAGGGTCGAGGGGAACTGCTCGCCGTCGATCCAGGCGTGGTACGGCCCGGAAACGTCGACCTCCGTCTGTGGGGTGTACGCCAGCACGGCGCCGGTCGACGAACGGCTCTCCGGCTCGGCGGCGCCGGCCGCGGCGCAGACGGACATCGCAGCCGCCAGGGCCCACACGCCGAGCCGGGCCCCGGGCCACGGCTGCCTCGCAGGATACGGAAGAACGGACATCGGGGTCACCTCCGGCATCGGTGTCAAACGGCTTGTTCCCCCCCTTATCCATAGTACGGCAAACCACGCCGCCGCCCAACCCGACACCGCTCGTCTGTAGGACGGATTGCCGGATCCGTCCCCCAGATTCGTGTCACACAAGGGGGGGCGTCGCTCGCCAAGAACCCCTCCGTCGGGGGATTGCCTTGCTCCGGCTCCCCCGGGATCATGGCGCCATGACCGCCACGCCGAACGAGACCGTCAACGTCGCCGCCCGGCTTGGGCGCATGGCCGAGGCCATGCCCGACGCCGTGGCCGTGGCCGAGCCGCGGGCGTACGACGCCGCGGGCAAGCGGCAGTACGGCCGGATCACCTTCCGCGAGCTGGACCGAGACAGCGACCGCATCGCCCGGGGCTTGCGCGAGTTGGGGGTGCGTCCGGGCACGCGCCTGGCCCTGTTGGTCCGGCCGGGCATCGACTTCATCTCGCTGGTGTTCGGGCTGTTCAAGTCGGGGGCCGTGTCGATCCTGATCGACCCGGGCATGGGCCGGCGCAACCTGGTCCGCTGCCTGGCCGAGGCCGAGCCCGAGGGGTTCGTCGCCATCCCGATGGTCCACGCCGTGCGCGTGCTCCTGCGGCGCCGCTTTCCCAAGGCAAGGCTGCACGTGACCGTGGGGCGGCGGTGGTTCTGGGGCGGGGCGACGCTCGACGGGCTGCGCGGCGGCCCTTGGAGCGGGCCGGAACTGGCCGCCACCAGGGCCGACGACCCGGCCGCGATCATCTTCACCACGGGCAGCACCGGCCCGCCCAAGGGGGTGCTGTATACCCACGGTAATTTCGACGCCCAAGTCGACCAGATCCGCGACTTCTACGGCATCAAGCCGGGCGAGGTCGACTTGCCGGGCTTCCCGCTGTTCGGGCTGTTCAACTGTGCGATGGGCGTCACGGCGGTGATTCCCGACATGGACCCCTCGCGTCCCGCCCGGGTCGACCCGCACAAGATCCTCGAAGCCGCCGCGGATTGGAGCGTCACGCAGACGTTCGGCTCGCCGGCGATATGGAACGTGGTGGGGCGCTACTGCCGAGAGCACGGGCTGCGCATGGCGACGGTCCGCCGCGTGCTCTCGGCGGGCGCGCCGGTCCCGGCCGAAGTGCTCGCGCGCATGAAGGAGTGCATCAGCCCGGACGGAGAGGTGCACACACCCTATGGCGCCACCGAGGCCCTGCCCGTCTCGTCGATCGCGGCCGGCGAAGTCCTCGCCGAGACGGCCCAACGCACGGCCCGGGGCGAGGGGGTGTGCGTGGGCCGGAAGTTTCCGGAAATCGAGTGGCGCGTGGTCCGCATCGTCGAGGGCCCGATCGCGTCGCTCGACCGGGCCGAGCCACTGCCGTCCGGCGAGATCGGCGAGCTGATCGTCACCGGGCCGGTGGTCACTCGCGAGTACGTCGAGAAAAAGGGGTCAGAACTCTTTTTTCGGCCGACACGTTCGGAGTTCCATTCGGGCCGTTCTGAAAAAAGAGTTCTGACCCCTTTTTCTGCGAAGATCCCCGACGGCGAGCGGATCTGGCACCGCATGGGCGACTCGGGCTACCTCGACCAGCAGGACCGCTTCTGGTACTGCGGGCGCGTGGCCCATCGCGTGCTGACGGCCGAAGGGCCCATGTATCCGGTCTGTTGCGAGGCGATCTTCAACCGCCACCCGGACGTGTTTCGCAGCGCCCTGGTGGGCATCGGGGCGCCCGGTGCCCAGCGGCCGGTGGTCGTGGTCGAGCCGATGCCCGAGCGCTTCCCCCGCACCACCCTGGCCCACGACCAGCTCGTCGCCGAGCTGGCGGACTCGGCCCGGAGCCACCCCCTGACCGAGTCGATCCGAACCTTCTTGGTCAAGAAGTCCTTCCCGGTCGACGTGCGCCACAACGCCAAGATCTCCCGCGAGCGCCTGGCGGTGTGGGCAGCCCGACGGCTGGGCGCGGGGAGGTAAGGATGGAGTGATGGAGTATTGGAGTAATGGAATGTTGAACCCCCCTGGGCAGCATACGGTCGACCTTCCAGTACCCCAATACTCCAACACTCCATTACTTGACCCCCTCTTTCGGAGGGACACCTCTCAACACGGGAGCCACCGCGCCGCATTGCCCCCCCACCCGCGCGGCGGCAAACCTGCTGGCATGAGCGTCTGAAAGGCGTTACACTGAATTGGGGTAGGAGGCGCCCGGCACCGGGCGCGTCGGGGACGGGTCGCGGCGCACAAGCCGGATGAGAGCCATGGCGGCTGACTGGTTCTGCGAGATACTGGGCAATGAGCTGGGCCCCCTCTCGCCCAAGCAGCTCCGCACCTTGGTCGAGAAGGGCAAGCTCTCGCCCGACGACCGGGTCCGCCAGGGTACCGGGGGAGCGTGGGTCCCTGCCGGGCGGGTCAAGGGTCTCTTCCCTTCGGCCGACGCCGCGCCGCCAGATCAGTCCCAGGCATCCCGCCCGGTCAAGGCCGTGGCCGAGCCGCGCGGCGATTCTAAGCCCGCCGCAAAGCCCCCTGCCAAACACGCTGCCAAGCGGTCGGCCAAACCCTCGACCCCGTCGAACTCGAAGACACCGCCGGTGCGAGCGGCCCGAGTCGCGGAAGTGCCGGTGGCCCAGGCTGCGGCCCAACCGCCCAGTCGCCCGCCCGTGCCTCCGCCGGTTGCGCAGCCGGCGCCTGATGCCTCGGCGCCCGGGTCGGCCGTGCCCCCGGCTGGCGTGGCGCCCGGGATCAGCATCGTCACCGACCCGGCGACCCCCGCGGCCCATGCCGCCGGGCGCGCCTCGGGGCCGATCGGCCCCAGGAAGCGCAGCAAGCAGAACGCCGTGGTGGTCTCCTTGGTGGTTCTGGTGGTCGCGCTGGCGGGAGCGGGCATTGCCCTGCTGGCGATGTCGGGCGGGGGCGGCGACGTGCCCAAGGAGCAGGCCGCCGCGCCCGGTGGGAAGAACCCCAAAAACCCTGGCGGGGGCGAAGAGGACCTGGACAACCTGGGCGTCGATCCCGCGAAGCCTAGCTCGGGCGGCGATTCCGGGGCCTCGCCGACCGCCGCTCCCTCGGGCGACGGGCCCGACGAGTCGAAATACCTCGACGCCTCGAAGATGTCGGCCACGCGCGGCCCGGTAAAGGTCCGCGTCACCTCGGCCGTCGAGGGATACCCGGAGTTTGGACCAAAGGTGAAAGGGTTCGAGCCCCGCAAGTGCCTCATGCTCAGCCTCCGTCTGGAGAACACCGACTCGAAGCTGAAGCTCGACTACACGAGCTGGAACCTGCGGCAGGTTGCCGCGCGCGGCATGAGGCTCCGCGACGGCGCGAACCAGAGCTACGAGCTGGAGGACTTCGGCCGATCGATCCCGGTCGGGCCGCTGCGGCGCGAGGTCTCGATCCTCTCCGACGAACCGGCCGAGGACATGCTGATCTTTCGCCGGCCGCCGCCGGGGGTCGAAAAGCTCTTTCTCGACCTCCCGCTCGGCGCCTTCTCGCCGCAGTCGGCCTTCGAGGGGGAAGAAGAGATGCGGCTCCTCATCCCTCGCGAGATGATTACGGCGGCGCCCGAGACGCCCGAGCCGGAAGGCCCCGGACCCGAGGGGCCGGACGTGCCCGAGGTGTCAATACCCGGGCCGGGCGAGGACACCGACCGCCCGATCCGCACGGGGCACCCGGACCTGGACGACATCAACAAGGACGACCCGCCCGGCGGGGGCGAGGTCCGGCGCCCGAAAGACGACCCGTTCGACGAGATCCAGAAGCCGATCCCCGAGGATTCGCCCGAGAAGCCCGGAGATGAGCGGCCGCGCCGCGAACCGCCGGAGCGGCGCGAGCCGAGCATTTTCGACGACAACCCGGAACTGCGGGGTGACCCAAATGAACGGCCGGGCCCGGGGTTCGAGGAGATTCTCCCCCAGGGACCGCAGCCGCGCGGCCCGCGCGACAATCCCCGAGGGCGGGGGCGCGACGCCCCCGGTTTCCCGCCCGGCCCCCGGCGTGAGGGACACAGGCAAGGCCAGCCCATGCAGGGAAACCCGATGATGCAGGGTCAGCCGATGCAAGGGAATCCGATGATGCAGGGCCGACCGATGCAGGGGAACCCGATGATGCAGGGCCGACCCAACCCGTGGGGAGTGCGTGGCGGCGGCGACCCGCGGTTTCAGAACGGGTGGGTGCCGAACCCGTGGGTCCCTGCCCAGGCAGTCCCGCGCCGCTGAACGGCTGTCCGGAAGACGTTCGTAGTGATCCGATTTATTGGGTCAAACGTTCGTAGTGACCCGATTTATCGGGTCGTGTTATGGCGAGGGCGCGTTTGGCCGACAGAAGACCGCATGAATGCGGTCACTACGAACATCTCCCTTTGCCGCTGACCGGAACCGGAAACAGGGCGGAGATCGGACCACGGTGCAGCCCAAATTCGATCCATACCAGCACTGGCTGGGGATTTCGCCGGCCGAGCAGCCGCCCCACCATTACCGGCTGCTGGGAATCCCGCCCCTGGAGCCCAACCCGGAGGTGATCCGCCAGGCCGCCCAGCGCCAGGCGGCCCACGTGCGACGCTACCAGTCGAGCCAGTTCCTGGCGGTGACGAACAAGCTGTTGGGCGACATCGCGGCCGCGGCCTCGTGTCTTCTGGACCCCCGGGCCAAGGCCGCCTACGACGCCCAGCTCCGAGAGCGGCTGCCCGCGCCGGTCCACGCCCCGCCGTGGGCGGCGGGCGCTTCGGCGCCGGGCATGGCGGCGGGCGCCTCGGCCCAGCCCCCTCCGCCGGCGCCGCCCCCTGCTGCGTCGCCCGCTGCTCCGCCTGCCGGGCCGTCCCCGCCGGTGGCCGCGCCGCCCGTGGCCGGCCTGCCGGGCGCCGCCGCCCCCGGCCCGGCTTCCCCGAGCCCTGCGGTCTCGGCCCCGCTGATTCGGAAGACCCCGGTGCTCGGCGCGCCGGCCGTGGCCCTGTTCCTCGTGGCGGTCGCGGCCCTGGTGGCGGTGCTGGTGATGGTCTTCAGCGCCAAGGAGCCGGCCGGCAAACCGGGCGATCAGGTGGCGGGCAAGCCAAACGGGCGTGCGGCCGGGGCCCCTCCTGATGAAAGCGCGCACGGAGCCGGGGGGGCCGCCAACTCGCCGCAGCCGGACGAGCAGGACCTGCTGCCCGAGGCCGGGCCGCCGGACGAGCAGATCGGCGGCGAGGGCCAAGGGGACACGCCAACCGGCGGAGCCGTGGAGAACCCGGCCGCCTCTGCCGAAATCCCCCAACCTGAGCCGGAGCCCGCGGCTAAGACGTCTCAACGCCTGGGCAACGCCGAGGTGGCGATCCTCTCCGCCGCGGTCGGGCGCGAGGCGTCGGCGCGCAGCCTCACCGACGGGGACCTCACGTTGAGTGACCCCGACGCCGCCGCCCTGGTCATCAACGTCGAGTTACGGAACTTGAGCGACACGGAGCCGCTTAGGTACCTGAGCTGGGCCGGGCTTTGGGCGTTCGACGTGCCCGTGGCGCTTCGCGACGAGCAGCAGCGCCCCTATCGCCAGAAGACCCCCGTGGATCGGGCCTACGCCAACCAGCCCGAGGCCCAGCCGAACGTGTTCGTCCTGACCGAGGAGAACTTTCGCGAGAAAGTGCTCCAAGCGGACAAGCCGGTGCTGGTGCAGTTCTTCGCCCCGTGGAGCGAGGCCTGCCGGATGCTCAAGGGCCAGGTCGACCACCTCTCGGCCGTCTACGCCGAGAAGGTGATCGTGGGCCGCTTCCAGGTGGTCGACGCCGACGAGCCGGGCAAGTACAAGATGACCCCGGTGCTTAAGCGCTACAAGATCAGCTCGATCCCGGCCGTGATCGTGTTCCACAAGGGCCGCCCGACGGCCGGCTGGATCGGCCCGCCCCCGATGAGCACCATGGAAGAGGCGCTCGACGCCCTCTTGCCGCCGAAGCCCCCGCCCCACGAAACCCTCGCCCCCGGCGGCGTGGTCCAGCAGCGCCTCATCTTCGAGCCCCCGGCCGAGGACGCCAGGGAGTTGCGCCTGACGCTACCCGGCTCCGCGGTGGGGGAGGAGGGGGTGTTTGAGTTCGTGATTCCTCGCACGATGGTTGCCCGTGCGGGGAACGACAAGCCAATCACCGACCCGGAGTGACGAATACACTTGCAGGGATGTCGCGTGATTGGATGTTCCGCACGGGAACGGAGCGCGGCAACCCGCTCATGGTGGGCACAATGCATGACTTGGGACCGTACCCGCTGTTGTCGCTGGCTGTGGTGGCTCTCATCACAGTGATCCTCGTGTTCTTCGGAATGCGAAGACACAAGTCGGCGAGTGCAAGATTCAGGGTGAGCCAACACGACGGGGAGGATCCATCAGCGTACTCCACTCGCGATGTCAACCCGGCATCCGGCGATCCTGAAGCCCACGACGGCAGAGAGACCGCTGATCGGAAGCGCCGAAAGCGAAACAAGCGGCTTCGGCCGTCAGGTGACCAAGCGAATATCAAAGCGTGGGGCAGGAAGTTCTGGTGGTGACGACGCGCAACCACCAACATCGGGCGCCCGTTCTTTCGAGTGACCTCCGTCCCGGGGCTAGTTTCCCGCCAGCGTGGTTCTTCTCTTGGTTCGGCGGGTTCTCTGCCCCACACGCGCGCCGACAATCTCCCCGATGTCCTCCCGCGATGCCCCAAGCGACAACAGCGATCGCACGAGCAGTTCCATCGACACCGACTTGTCGGCCTTCTCGATCTTGGCCACGCGTGACTGGCTGGAACCAAGCCGTTTGGCCAGTTGCGTTTGGGTCATGCTGAGCCGTTTTCGGCGGGCCTGCACGTCTCTGGCGAGAGCCAGTTTCATGGCGACCAGCGACTCCTCTTCCTCGCTGAGCCCGAGAAAGTCCGCCGCGGAGCCAACCTTCCAGCCGGCGTTTCCGAGTTTCTTGCGACTGAGTTTCTTCATAGTGTTGCCTGGTCGCGCAACCATATGTCACCATCGATATATGTCAACCCTGACATTCTCATCGGTCGGGGCACGGGACACGGTTTGTGCGAAACCAGCGAATCAACAAGGCGATCCCCGCAGGAATAGGCCCGTTCACGGGCCGACCCGCCGAAGGCGGTATTAGGCCCGGCGTTTACGCCGGGTTGGCGAGGCGAAGCGACCTTGAACTTCCCTTTTCCCAACGCGTCCGGGGCCCGTTTACGGGCCCGGTGACGGGAGACGATCCCGTCCGGAAGTTCCGCGGCGCTGCAGCCGGATGATCAGAAGCCCCATGAATGGGGCTCAGGGGAAGGAGGAGAGGATAGCCAGGCCCCGCCGTCCCGGCGTAAACGCCGGGCCTAATACCGCCTTCGGCGGAAAGGGCCGTCAAACGGCCCTCTCAGACTCCCAAAGCCGGCCGTCACGCCCGGTCGCTTCCGTGTAGGCGACGCGGTATGATCGGGTGCTCGCGTTGAGGCGCGCCTTCTCCGACCTGAAATCTGCCAACCTGCCAATCAGCCGTAATGCACGCTCTGGTGACCGGCGCCGGGGGATTCCTCGGCCTGTACCTCGTCGAGCAACTCGTCGCCCGGGGCGATCGGGTGCGGGGGTTTTGTCGGGGGAGCTATGCGGAGCTGGACCGGCTGGGGGTCGAGACGGTGCGCGGGGACGTGCGCGACGCGGGGGCCGTGGCGGCGGCGTGCCGTGGGGTGGACGTGGTTTTCCACACGGCGGCCGTTTCGGGAATCAGCATCGACTGGAAACGCTACCACGGCATCAACACGCTGGGCACGCGCAACGTGGTCGCGGCCTGCCGGCGACAGGGCGTGGGGCGCCTGGTCTACACGAGCAGCCCGAGCGTGACCTTCGATGGCAAGGACCAGTGCGGCGTGGACGACTCGGCGCCCTACCCCAAGCGCTGGCTCTGCCACTATCCGCACACCAAGGCCCTGGCCGAGCAGCACGTGCTGGAAGGCAACGGGGCCGACGGGCTGCTGACCTGTGCCCTGCGCCCGCACCTGATCTGGGGCCCTCGCGATCGGCACCTGATCCCGCGCCTGATCCGCCGGGCCGAGAGCGGGCGCCTGCGGCGCGTGGGCAACGGCACGAACCTCATCGACATGGTCTACGTGGAAAACGCCGCGGCGGCCCACGTCCAGGCGGCCGATGCACTCAAACCCGGCTCACCCGTGGCCGGCCGGACCTACTTCATCTCGCAGGGCGAGCCGGTCCGCTGCTGGGGGTGGATCGACGAGATCCTCGCCCTGGCCGGGCTGGCGCCGGTCAAGAAGTCGATCTCGCTCAAGACGGCCTGGCGCGTGGGCGCTGCGTTCGAGGCCATCTACCGGCTCCTGCACCTTAAGGCCGAGCCCCCCATGACCCGCTTCCTGGCCGCCCAGCTTGCCACCTCCCACTACTTCGACATCACCCGGGCCCGGCAGGATTTCGGCTACGAGCCGAGCGTCTCGAAAGACGAGGGGATGCGGCGGCTGGGGGAGTGGTTGGCAAAGCGGCGTTAGCGGCCCGACTCGCTCAAGAGCGCGTCGAGCAGCCGGGCCGGTTCGGGGGGCAGGGTTTCGAGCATGTCGCGGTCGACCAGGCCCACGTCGATCAGGTCGCGCAGGTGCACGCGGTCCTGGTCGCGGTTCGACTGGAGCTTCATCAGGACCAGGCCCGGCAGCGAGACGACGTGCAGGCCGGGGGCGAGCGTCTCCCGCTCGGCGACCGCGGGGGCTGGATAGCCGTACTGCGGACGGACCTTCTCGCCGGCCCAGACGAGGTGGACGGCGTGCCGGGGGTTCGGGTCGGCACGGTCGAGGAACATGCCCACGCCCAGGACCTCGAAGTAGTCCATCTCAACGGAGCGGGCGGCCGCCCGGGCGCCGGGCAGGTCGGCCCGGTCGATCAGCAGGTCGACGTCCTTGGTGGTTCGCACGGCGGCCGGGTCCTTGGTGGCGACCCAGAGGGCCACGGCCTGGCCGCCGACTAGCGCGAAGGGCACCCCCGCCCGCTCCAATTCCCCGCAAATCCGCTCCAGGCGGTCTTGGACATCGTCGAGCGCCATGGTGTAGCGTCTCCAGGGGTCGGCGGTGGGTTGGAGGGTGTCCATGAGCCGGCTTTCTGGTGTAGCCGCGGCGTGTCTCAGCCCGCGCCCTCCATCTTACACCGCCCGGTCCGGCCTTTGCAGGCGAGTTTGCCCGGCCGGCAATCCCGACCAGCGAGGGGGGACGCCGCTCCGGATGAGGCCCCTCGGGACCGCCGCGGCGTTCGGGGCCGCTTGTCAGGCCCGCCGCAAACAGGTACCCTCATCGGTTTGGAGCCTGGTAGGGACCGCTGGAATATGAGATCGCCGGTGCCGGATCACGAGCGGGTCGTCATCACCGGGGTGGGCCTGACCGCCCCGAACGGGGACTCGCTGGCCGAGTACCGCGAGAGCCTGCTGGCCGGGCGCAGCGGGGTCACCGAGTACGAGACCCGCTACTTCGGCAAGACCGTGGCCGGGGTGTGCCGGTTCGACGAGCTTAAGCACCAGCGGCGCAAAGAGGTGCGGCGCGGTACCCGGGCAGGGAGTATCGGCATCTACGCCAGCCGCGAGGCCATCGCCGACTCGGGGCTCGACTGGGAGAACGTCGACCGCTCGCGCGTGGGGATCTACGTGGGCGTGACCGAGCACGGCAACGTGGAGACCGAGAACGAAATCTACCTGCTGAAGGGCTACGACTACGACACCCAGTTCTGGTCGCACCACCACAACCCCCGCACCGTGGCCAACAACCCGGCGGGCGAGATCTCGCTTAGTCTGAAGATCACCGGCCCGCACTACACCCTGGGCGCGGCCTGTGCGGCGGGCAACGCGGGGCTGATCCAGGGCGTGCAGATGCTGCGCCTGGGGGATTGCGACGTGGCGTTGTGCGGAGGCGTGTCGGAGAGCATCCACACGTTCGGCATCTTCGCCAGCTTCCACAGCCAGGGGGCCCTGGCCCGGCACGACGACCCGGCCAAGGCATCGCGCCCCTTCGACCGAGATCGCAACGGGATTGTGGTGGCCGAGGGGGGCTGCATGATGGTCCTCGAGCGCTTCAGTGACGCCAAGGCTCGCTCGGCCAGGATCTACGGCGAGATCACCGGATACGCCATGAACAGCGACGCCACGGATTTTGTGAACCCCGATCCGACGCGCCAGGCCCAGTGCATCGGGCTGGCGCTTGAGCGGGCGGGGCTCGGGCCCGGGGACGTCGACCTGGTGAGCACGCACGCCACCGGCACGACCACCGGCGACGTGCAGGAGTGCGCGGCGCTCCGACAGGCGTTCAATGGCGACGGCCGCGTGCTCTTGAACAACACGAAGAGCTTCATCGGCCACGCCATGGGGGCGGCGGGGGCCCTGGAGCTGGCCGGAAACCTGCCGGCCTTCGAGGACGGCGTGTGCCACGCCACGATCAACCTCGACCGGCCCGACCCCGATTGCGAGCTGCCCGGACTGGTCGCCAACCAGCCGCGGGAGATCAAGGGAATTCGCACTATACTGAACAACTCCTTCGGCATGTTGGGAATCAACTCGGTTGTGATCGTGCAGAAGGTATAGAGAACGAACGGATCACGGAGCGCAGAGCATGACTGCGGCGGAAATCAAAGATGCGATCCTCGATATTCTCTCGGACGTCGCGCCGGATGAAGATCTCAGCGACGTGAAAGAGGACGTCCCCTTTCGCGACCAGCTCGAGCTGGACAGCATGGACTTCCTCGACATCGTCATGGAGCTGCGCAAGCGCTATCGCATCCAGATTCCCGAAGAGGACTACCCGCAGTTGATCAGCATGACCAGCACGGTGACCTACCTCGAGCCGCTGATGAAGGACCTGGAGAAGAGGTAGGGCACGAGTTCCCTCTCCCTGCCGGGAGAGGGAGACGCGATGTACGACACGATCATCATCGGGGCGGGGACGTCGGGCCTGGGCGCCGGGGTGCGCCTGGCCCACTTCGGCCAGCGCGTCTGCATCCTCGAGCGGCACCATCGCGTCGGAGGGCTCAACTCCTTTTACCGCCGGGGCGGACGCGACTTCGACGTCGGCCTGCACGCGCTTACGAACTACCGCCCCAAGGGCACCCGCCGCGGACCGCTGCCCAAGCTGCTCCGCCAGCTTCGCATCACCTGGGACGAGCTGGCACTTCGCCCGCAATGGGGCTCGGCGATACGCTTCCCCGGCGTGACGCTGCGGTTCTCGAACGACTTTGCCCTCTTCGAGTCGGAGGTCGCGAGCAGCTTCCCCGGCCAGGTCGACGGACTGCGGCGCCTGGTGGCCGCGCTGGTGGAATACGACGACTACGCGAGCCCGGCGGCGGCCGTCTCGGCCCGGGAGGTGGTCGGCCGGCACGTCGACGACCCGCTGCTGCGGGAAATGCTCCTTTGCCCGCTGCTCTTCTACGGAGGTTCCCGGGAGCACGACATCGAGTTCGGCCAGTTCAGCGTGCTGTTTCGGTCGATATTTCTCGAGGGGCTGAGCCGGCCGGCCGGGGGAGTTCGCCCGCTGCTCGATAGGCTCGTCGGCCGGTTCCGGGAGGCCGGCGGGGAACTGCGACTCCGGACCGGCGTGCGGCGGATCACGTCCGACGGCGAGAAAGCAAGCGGGGTCCTGCTGGACGATGGCACGCCGCTTTCGGCCCGGCGGGTCCTCTCCTCGGCCGGATGGACGGAGACCATGCGCCTGTGCGGCCGAGCCAACCGCGAGGCCGAGCGCGGCCGCACCGAACGCCGCCTGTCGTTTGTTGAGACCATCTCGGTGCTCGGCCGGCAGCCCCGCGCCCTGGGCCACGAGCACACGATGGTCTTCTACAACGACTCCGACCGCTTCGACTACGCACGGCCCGACGAGGCGGTGGACTTGCGCAGCGGGGTGGTCTGCGTGCCGAGCAACTTCCACGGAGAAGAGCCGGCGGCCGAGGGCCAGATCCGCGTGGCCTCGCTGGCCCATCACGACCGTTGGGCCGGGCTCGCCCCCGAGCGGTATCGGGCGGAGAAACGGGCCTGGTACGAGCGCATGGTCGCCTCGGCCACCCGCTTCGTACCCGATTTCCGCCCCGCGGTGACCGAGACCGAGACGTTCACGCCGGTCACGATCCGGCGTTTCACGGGCCACGACCAGGGAGCGGTTTACGGCGGTCCCGAAAAGCACTACGATGGCCGAACCCACCTGGCGAACCTCTACCTCTGCGGCAACGACCAGGGCCTGGTGGGGATCGTCGGAACGCTGACCAGCGGGGTGACGATCGCGAATCGGTACCTGCTTAAGGATGAATGATGAGTGACGAGTACGACGTGATCGTCGTCGGTTCCGGTCTGGCCGGAATGACCGCGGCGAACACGCTGGCCCGGGCCGGGCACGCGGTGCTCTTGCTCGAGCACCATTCGAAGCTCGGGGGGCTGGCCACTTGGTTCCGGCGCCGCGGGGGACACATCTTCGACGTCTCGCTGCACGGCTTCCCGGTCGGCATGATCAAGAGCTGCCGCCGCTACTGGACCCGCGAGATCGCCGATTCGATCGTACAGCTTAAGCACATTCGCTTCGACAACCCGATGTTTCGGCTCTCGACCGGCTTCGACCGCGAGGACTTCACGCGCCTGCTGGTCGAGCGGTTCGAGGTCCCGGCGCAGACGGTCGAGGCCTTCTTCGAGGCCGCGCGCAAGATGAACTTTTACGACGACCGCTCGACGACCACCGGGGAGCTGTTCGAGCGGTTCTTCCCCGGGCGCGAGGACGTGGTGCGCCTGTTGATGGAGCCGATTACCTACGCCAACGGTTCCACGCTGGAAGACCCGGCCTTAAGCTACGGCATCGTGTTCTCCAACTTCATGTCGAAGGGCGTTTACACCTTCCGGGGCGGGACCGACCGGCTGATCGGCATGATGGCCCGGGAACTCGAAGCCCGCGGCGTCGACGTCCGCACCAACTGCGAGGTGGAACGGATCGAGGTCGAGCGTCGCCGCGTCGCCGCGGTGCGCTGCGGGGGCCGGACGATCCGCACGCGCGCCGTGGTCTCCAACGCCAACCTCCTGGGAACCATCTTCGACCTGGTGGGTGAATCGCACTTCGACGCCGACTTCATCGAGCAGGCCCGCGCCGTGCGTTTGAACAACTCCAGCACCCAGGTCTACATGGCCCTGAAGCCGGGCGAGGAGGTGGACGAGAGGACCGGCGATCTGCTCTTCAGCTCGACCGCGCCTGCCTTCCGCACCGAGCTGCTCTTGAGCCGCGACGTGACCAGCCGCACCTACTCGTTCTACTACCCGCGGACCCGCCCGGGCAGCAACCGCACGCTCGTCGTGGCCAGCATGAACGCCCGTTACGAGGACTGGGCCGGCCTTTCCCGCGAAGACTACGAGGCCGGCAAGGAGGCCTTGATCGCCTCGACGCTCGAGGACCTCGCCCGCTACGTGCCCGACCTGGAGCGCAAGCTCGACTGGACCGAGTGCGCCACGCCGCTTACGTTCGAGCGGTATACCAAGCACTGGCAGGGGGCCAGCTTCGGCACGAAGTTCGAGGGGCTCGACGTCAGCCGCGGCATCCCCCGGCAGATCGCCGGGCTGTACCACGCCGGCAGTGTGGGCATTATCATGTCGGGCTGGCTGGGGGCGGTCAACTACGGCGTGATCGTGGCCAACGACGTCGACGCCTTCCTGCTCGGCAACGAATCCCGAACCACCGCCCATAAGGTCAATACCCCATGAGCTGCGAACAGATTCTTAACGCGATTCCCCACCGCCCGCCCTTCCTCCTGGTCGACGAGATCGTCGAGCAGAGCGACGAGCGGATCCTTTGCACCAAGACCTTTACGGGCGAGGAGGAGTTTTTTGCGGGGCATTACCCCGGCTATCCGCTGGTCCCCGGCGTGCTGCTCTGCGAGGCCGCCATGCAGGCCGGGGCCGTGCTCCTCTCGAAACACCTGGCCGGGGCCGGTGACAAGGTGCCCGTGGCCACGCGCATGAACAACGTCCGCTTCAAGCGGATGGTCCGCCCTCGCGAGGAGTTGCGTCTCGAAATCGACCTGAACGAGCGCCTGGCCGACGCATTCTTCTTGACGGCCAAGGTGACCGTCGAAGGCAAAGTGGCCGTGCGGTTCGAGTTCGCCTGCGCCGCCGCGCCGCGAGAAACACCATGAACTTCCTCCAGCTCCAAGACAAGTCGATCCTCGTCTTCGGCGTGGCCAACCGCAAGAGCGTGGCGTGGCACGTGGCCCGGGCCGTGCAGGAGGCGGGGGCCCGGTGCGTGTTCGTCGTGCAAAACGACGAGTTGAAGCAGAGCACGGCCAGGCTGCTCGGCGAGGCCGAGGTCTACACCTGCGACGTGGAGCAGGAGAAGGAGATCGCCGCCCTGGCCGGGCGGCTCGCCGACCGGGGCGAGCGGTTCCACGGCCTGCTGCACTCGATCGCGTTCGCCGACTATTCCGAGGGGCTCAAGCCCTTCCACGAGACGCCGAAACGGGCGTTTCTCCGGGCCGTCGACATTTCGTGCTACTCGCTGATCGCGATCGCCAATGCGCTGAAAGACCTGCTGGAGCCGGACGCCTCGGTGGTGACCATCTCCATTTCCACCACCCGCATGGCCAGCGAGAACTATGGCTACATGGCCCCCATCAAGGCCGCGCTCGACTCCTCGCTGGTTTTCTTGGCCAAGTCGTTCAGCCGCTTCTCCCGCGTGCGCTTCAACGCCGTCGCCCCGAGCCTGCTCAAGACTTCGGCCTCGGCGGGCATCCCCGGCTACGTCGACGCCTACCTCTACGCCGAGCAGGTCATCCCCCGGCGCGAAGCCGTCAAGACCGAAGAGGCCGCCGCCGTGGCCGCGTTTCTGCTGAGCCCGCGCTCCAGCGGCGTCAACGCCCAGCGGATCGTGGTCGACGCCGGCATGTCAATCAACTACTTCGACCGCGAGCTGATCGAGCGAGCGATGCGACCGTGAGACCGGGCTCCTTTGCCACTCGACCCCCAGCATCACCACGTTGATGCCCGAGCCGATGCCCAGCAGGGCCACGTGGTCGCCGCGGCGGACGTGGCCCTGTTCGATGCCGATCGCGGCGGTGATGGGCAGGGCTACCGCGCCGGTGTTGCCCAAGCGTTCGAGCGTGGTGAAGTCGATGGCCGGGTCGAGCTCGAGGGCCTCGAACAGGGCCTTGCGGTGGGCCCGGCCCACCTGGTGGCAGAACGTCTTGTTGATGTCTTCACCCTGCCAGTCGAGCACGTCGAGGAACTCGCCGAACGCCGCCCGGGCGGCGGCAACGCCCTCCTTCAGAAGCGTTTCGGCGTCGGTGTTCATCATCTCCTCGTGCCCCTCGCTCTGGCAGAGCTCGCACCCTTCGGTGTGCGCCCGGAACACGCCGCCCAGCAGGCGATTGCCGGTGCGGCTCAGCTCACGGTCGCAAAGGACCATCGCCGCGCTGCCCGAGCCGATCGTCAACGAGGCCATGGCCGTCTTGATGTCGCGGCGCGAAAGCCGGGTGTCCTGGTTGAGCCGGCGTACGGTGTTTTCCACCAATCCCCGGCTGCTCTCGGTGCCCACGACCACGCCGGCGCGGACCTGGCCCAGCTCGATCATGTTGGCCACCTGGACCATGCCGTTTAGGAGCCCGAGGCAGGCGTTCGAGACGTCGTAGACCAGGCACTCGTCGGGCAGCGCCAGGCGCCGGTGTACGCCGCAGGCCGTGGCCGGCTCGAGGTAATCGCGCGAGACCGACCCGTGGACCAAGGCCCCCACGTGTCGCTTGTCGAGCCGGGCGGCGCGCAGGGCTTCTTGGGCCGTCTCGACGCTGATCCGGCTCGGGGGCGTGCCGGCCGGCCAGAACCGCCGCTGGGCGATGCCGCTCATCAGTTCCAACCGCCCCTCGGGCAGCCGAAGCCGGCTGTAGAGCGGCTCAAGCCACGCCTCGATCTCGGAGGAGTGCACGATCTCGTCGGGCAGCGAGTAGGCCAGGGCCTCCAAACAGACGTTTTGGTATTGCATCGACGCCATCGAGAGGATACGAACGGGTGTGCGCCGCCAGGGCCGAAGTCCGTCAGGATAGCCGTTGGCGGCCCTTCGGTAAACCGGCGCGGACCGCCGCCGGCAGGCTTTTCGGCTTTTCCTTCGCAATGGGTACGACGGGATTCCAAGGCCGTCGTCAAGCGGACATACCGACGGCCTTGGAAGGCCATCGTACGAAAGACGACAAGTTCCCCATCCATGAACGGAAGAGCGAGCTTTTCCTGACCGGCACAACCGGCAAGGTCTTCCAAGGCCAAATGTGGAAAACCACAATGCTTGCACTGCTTTCAGCGCAAGATGTTGTGCGCCAGTGACTTAGGGGCCCCAAAATAGCGGAAAGGCTTGTGGCTGCCTCCTCGGACCCCTACACTCTGCGGTGACTTACATCCCACTCCGGCGGCACGCCGGTAGTTCAAGGAGTTCAGGCCACGCGATAAGGACATCGCCCCGCCTCCTCTTTCTCCGGGCACGCCGGACGACAGGGGAAAGGTCTTCGGGCCGGGCACCGGGACTGTTGCCACGGCTCGACCCCTCGCAGCACGTTTCCGGGGTTCTTGCAGACACCGGGACACTACTTTCGGGGGGGCCTTCCTCTTGCGGCACGGCCGCCCGCTCCGCGCGGGGCTCCTTTGCGGCCCATCTTTCCGCGTTCACCCAACAACCGGCACGCGACGTGCCAAGGAGTGCAGGATGACTTCGAGACCGTTGATTGGGGTCAATGCCGACTATCGTTCGGCGCGGAACGGTTCATCCGACTTCGTGTATCTTGCCGGCGGCTACATACGTTCCATTTCCCAGGCCGGCGCCGTCCCAGTGGTCATTCCGCCCATCGAGGAAGAGGCGGACCTGAGCCGCATCCTCGACACGCTCGACGGCGTGGTGCTCTGCGGCGGGGGCGACCTCGACTGTCGCCGTGACGGATTCATGCTCCATCCTTCCATGCGACTGGTGGATTCATACCGAGAAGAGTCCGACCGGATGCTGGTTCGCCTGGTGGCCGAGCGGCGCGTGCCGGTCTTTGGCATCGGCTGCGGCATGCAGCTCCTGAACGTCGCCCAGGGCGGCACCCTGTTCCTTCACATTCCCGAGGACGTCCCCCGCGCGTTGCCCCACGCCGACGCCATGGACCCCAACCACCGGCACGCCCTGGAGGTCGAGATGGACTCGCTCATGGAGCGGGTCTACGGAGAGGGCGAGATCCGGGTGAACAGTATGCACCACATGGCGATCGACGACCTGGCCCCCGGCTTCCGTGTCACGGCCCGCTGCCCCGACGGCATCATCGAAGCCATCGAGAGCACCACGGACGACTGGTGGGCCCTGGGGACCCAGTTCCATCCCGAGGCCTTGTCCGCCTCCGCGCTCGACCTGAGGATCTTCGAGGAGTTCATCGCCGGGATCACCGGTGAGGTCATCGAAATGCGCATGGTCGCCTGACGCCATGACCAGACTGCTGCGATTCGACATGCCCGCTACCGGCGAGGGACGGCGGTGGCTGGTTGGCGTGCGGGTCGGCTCCCAGTGCCGAGAGGTCCGGGCCGCGCTGGTGGCGGCCGCGGGCCACGGGCTCGAGATGACGCCCGCGGTGGTCGGGGCCATGACCGCCGAAGTGCCCCGATCGGCCCGGGCGCTGTTTGCCGCCAACGCTCCCGGCAGCGAGCTTCCCGCGGCCGTGTTGGCCGGGCTGCGCGCCCAATTGGCCGAGACCCAGGCGTCGCTTGTCCAGGAACTCCTGGCGGAGTTGGGCGTGGCCCCCAGCCGCGTGCTCGCCCTGGGCGTCGACGACCCGGGCCTGTGGCACTTCCAGGGCAGCGTGCCGGTGGGCTACGCGGGGCTCTGCGACGCGGCCCGGCTGGCCGAGTGGACCGGCCTGAGCGTGATCGACGCCTTTCCTGCCCGCGACCTCGCCCAGGGAGGCCAGGGCGGTCCGCTCACGGCCCTGCCCGAGTGGCTGCTCTTGCGCGACGCGAAGAAGAGCCGGGTGCTGGTCCAACTGGGGCGCACGATCCGCACGAGCTACCTTCCCGCGACCACGGAAGACCGGCCCGCGGCACGTGTCCTTTCCTTCGACGCCGGCCCGGGAACTTCGCTCTTGGACCGGCTGGCCGAGCGGTTGACCGCCGGCGAGCACCATTTCGACCCGGGCGGGCGTCTGGCCGTCCAGGGGCGCCGGCTGCCCGAGCTGCTCGAGCACTGGCTGGCCGACCCGTATTTCGACCGTCCGCCGCCCCGCTGGCACCCGCTGGGAGTGCGTCCGGAGCGGTTTCTCACCGAATCGCTCGAGCTGGCGGTTCGTGAAGACTGGTCCGTGCGGGACCTGCTCTGCACGGCGACCCACTTCTTGGCCCGGAGCGTGGCCGCGGCCCTCACCCGGCGTCTGCCCGAGGACGCGCGGATCGACGAAGTGATCGTCAGTGGCGGGGGCCAGCGCAACGGGCTGCTGCTGCACGAGATGGGGCGTGCCGTCGAGCTGCCGCTGGTCAAGGCCGAGCAACTCGGCGCGCCCGACGAGGCTCTCGGCGCGGCTGCCGTGGCGCTGCTCGCGCTGCTCTCGATCGACCAGGTCCCGGCCAATCCCACGTCGATCACCGGGGTCGACGTCCCCCGGGTTCTGGGACGTTTGACCCCCGGCTCACCCCAACAGTGGCAGCGGCTCCTAGGCGTGATCGCCGGTACCGAGCCCGCCGCGCGCCCGCTGCGGAGCGCGGTCTGAGGCCAGAGCTACGGCGCGGGCCGCCGCGGCTTGAGCACGGTGATGCCCAGCGGCGGCAGGGTGATCTCGATCGAGGCCGGGCGCCCGTGTGACTCGAGCGGTTCGGCGTCGACGCCGGGGCCGTTGCCCTGGTTGCTGCCGGCGTAGTACTGCGAGTCGCTGTTGAAGATCTCCTCGTACCAGCAGACCTCCGGCACGCCGAGCCGGAAGCCCTTGCGCGGCACCGGGGTGAAGTTGCAGGCGATCACGAGGAAATCCTCGGGGGCCTTTGCCCGGCGGATGTAGCTCAGCGAGCTGTTGTCGTGGTCGTGGCAGTCGATCCACTCGAACCCCCCGCCATCAAAGTCGAGCTGGTGCAGGGCCGGCTCGCTGCGGTAGAGGTGGTTCAGGTCGGCCACGCACTTTTGCAGCCCCTGGTGGGATTCCCATTGCAGGAGGTCCCACTGCAGGCTGGTGTCGAAGTTCCACTCGTTCCACTGGCCGAACTCGCCCCCCATGAACAGGAGCTTCTTGCCCGGGTGGGTCCAGAGGTAGGCGTAGAGCGCCCTTAAGTTGGCGAACTTCTGCCACAGGTCACCGGGCATCTGGTCCAACAACGAGCCCTTCATGTGGACCACCTCGTCGTGCGAGAGCGGCAGCACGAAGTTCTCGTGGAAGGCGTAGATCAGGCTGAACGTCAGCTCGTCGTGGTGGTACTTGCGGTGGATCGGGTCGTGGCGAAAATACCCCAGGGTATCGTTCATCCAGCCCATGTTCCACTTCAGGCTGAACCCCAGCCCGCCCACGTACGTGGGTCGCGAGACGCCGGGCCAGGCGGTCGATTCCTCGGCGATCGTCAGCGCCCCGGGGTATTGGAGGTGGACCTGCTCGTTCATCTCCTTCAGGAAGGAGATGGCCTGGATGTTCTCGCGCCCGCCGTACTCGTTGGGGAGCCAGTCGCCGTCGTGGCGGCTGTAGTCGAGGTAGAGCATCGAGGCCACGGCGTCGACCCGGATGCCGTCGACGTGGTGCTTGTCCATCCAGAACAGGGCGTTGGAGATCAGGAAGTTGCGCACCTCGTGGCGCCCGTAGTTGAAGATGTGCGTGCCCCAGTCGCGGTGCTCGCCCTGGCGCGGGTCGGCGTGCTCGTAGAGCGCGGTGCCGTCGAATCGCCTCAGCCCGTGCGCGTCGCGGGGGAAGTGGGCGGGCACCCAGTCGAGCACTACCCCGATCCCGTTTTGGTGGCAGAGGTCGACCAAGTACATGAAGTCGTGCGGCGTGCCGTAGCGGGCCGTGGCCGAGTAGTAGCCGGTGATCTGATAACCCCAGCTCGCCGAAAGGGGGTGCTCGGCCACCGGCAACAGCTCGATATGGGTGTAGCCCATCTCCTTGACGTAGTCGACGAGCTGGTGGGCCGTCTCGCGGTAGCTCATCCAGCGATTCGGATCGTCGCCCGGCCGACGCCAGCTCCCCAGGTGGACCTCGTAGAAGCTCAACGGGCTGTGCAGCCAGTCGGTCTCGCGCCGGGCCGCCATCCACTCGGCGTCGTGCCAGCGGAACCGCTCCAGATCGATCACCTGCGAGGCCGTGCGCGGCGGGCACTCCGAGGCGAAGGCCATCGGGTCGGCCTTCTCGAAGACCCGGTCGTAGTGCCGTATCTGGAACTTGTAGAGCGTCCCCTCGCCCAAACCCGGCACGAACAGCTCCCAGAAGCCACTGGGGATGTGCTTGCGCATGGGGTGGCGCCGGCCGTCCCAGGCGTTGAAATCCCCCACCACGCTCACGCTCGTGGCGTTGGGCGCCCAGACCGCGAAGTTCACCCCCTCCACACCGTCGATCGTGCGCAGGTGCGCCCCCAGCCGCGTGTAGCACTGCCAGTGCCGCCCCTCGCCGAGAAGGTACAGGTCGTAGTCGGTCAACAGGTGCGGGAAGCTGTACGGGTCGTGCATGGTGCTGCTCTTTCCGTCTTCGCCGGCCGCGCGGATCAGGTACCGCGGCGGGGCGCCTTGGCTGGGGGCCGGGCAGATCGCCTCGAACAGCCCCGCCGGGTGGATCCGCCGCATCGGCCGGGGCGAAACGCCGTGGGCCGGATCGACCACCCAGGCCCGGGCGCTCTGGGGCAAAAACGCCCGCACCGCCAGGGCTCGCCGCCCCGACTCCCGCACCTCGTGCGGCCCCAACAGTTCAAACGGGTCCTCGTGCTTCCCCTCGACGAGTTGGCCAATCTGCTGCAGCGAAAGCGTCGTACGCACTCGTAACCTCCTTGCGGTCGAACCTCCGGCGGGCGTCGTCCCCCGCCGCATACGGAACCTGGGTGAGCCTTGAGCCATCTAACGTACGACGGCCTTCCAAGGCCGTCGAGGGCTTGGCTACTGCGCCGACGGCCTTGGAAGGCCGTCGAGGGCTTGGCTACTGCGCCGACGGCCTTGGAAGGCCGTCGTACAAGACGTTTCTCCATGTTCTTGTGGCGTGTTACGAATCTGGGGATTCCTCAACAGCCATTAAGAATCCAGTCGGGCCGGGCGGCCCGAAGCTCCACACGAACTTCCAAACAGCGTGCCAAGGCCACGCGACCACTCCCACGACCGGCGCGATCGCGCGCGGCCCACGGCCCACAGCACCGCTCCGACCCGACGCCCCAGCCGCGCCCCGAGCCGGCGCAACCATGATACAACGCGACGGGCCAGCCGATCACCGCCAGCCAGAATGCCCACCCGTTCGATGCCCTGCTGTCCCTCGCGGCCGGGCGAGCCCTCGCCGGCCGTCTCCGGGCCCGCGTGCGGCCCGTCGATCCGCCAGCGACGGCAGTCTACGTCGTGGAAGTGCATGGCGTGCTGGAGCCGCTGCCAGAGGTCGGCGTCCTTGACCGGAACCAGCTTGCCGAAACACTCCCACCGCCAGCCGTTTTCGCGCCACTCGGGCAGGCCGAAGCGGATCCCCCGACGTACGTACGGGTCGCAGTTGACCAGCGTGACTCGCGACGGCTGATCCAACGACTCCAAGGCCCGAACCACCGTGAGCAGGGCCAGGCGCTCGCCGCCCAATTCGGCCTCGATGTCGGCGGCCTCGAACGTCTCGCCCCCCCCGGCCGAGGCAAGCCGGAACCGCCACCGCCCGATGCCCCGCGCGTGGCTCGACTCGGAAAACAACAGGTAGTGGGGCGGTGGCACGGCACCCCCGCCGTTCGGCTTGTCCAGCGCAGTCTCCATCGTCGGGGAAGCCCTTCGGTCGTGTGGCGCTTCGGGCAGCCCCCGCCCAAACGTGGCAATAGGCGGCTGGCCAGTCCACGTGGCGTGGGGGCAACCGGCTCGCCTGTCCAACAGCCTAACGATCACAGGCGAGCCGCCTGCGACCACGAAATCGCTCAGCCGCCGACTTAACCTGCCCCCCGGCAGCGGCAGAAACGACCCTGCCGACCCCTTTGGCGCGGGGCCTGAGCGGGGATCGCAATTTTACCTATCGGCAACCGCGACGTATACTCCCCACTTTATCCCTCTTCCCAATTGAAGAAAGTCCCCCCAACGGGACGGGTCGAACCGCTTCTCGACTTCGCTCTACCCCGCATGGCGGATCTCCAGTCCGCCCGTGCGTGTTGCGGCAAGCCGTCTCCGTCCGCCTTTGCCCGCGCCGGCCGGCTCGCGGGCGTTCTGCCTCAACGACGATGCGGCCCGGTTCGGAGTGCCCGGCGACCTCGTCGCCGGGCTCGCGTATCGCGTCTACGGCGCCAAAGAGGAGTGATCGGGAGTTGCGGCGCGGCCGGAAAAAGGTGGCGCAGGCTTCCAGCTTGCGTTCGAAGAGGGTGAGCCGCTTGGCAAGCAGGATGCTTACCCCACGTTTCACTCATTCTTCGGTGTCCCCTTCCTCGCCGTCCTCGGTTTCCTCGCCGTTCGGCGGCCGTTCCCACTTGAGCCCGGCCATCGTCTCCAGCTCGTTGTACCAGGCCGATCTGGTGCGATTCCACTCGTCCACCGCCGCGCTGGCGTAAGTCACGTAAGGTTCGGATGTGAACATGGCCCAGAGGGCGTCGGGCGGCGGGTTCATTTCGGCCACCTGAACCACGTAGACGATCTTCTTCGGCTCGTTGAAGGCCACGCCGACCTCGCCCACGTCGAGCGAGAAGACCGTGCGCATGAACTCCTCGCCCGCGCTGTCGATCCCCTCGACCCGACTTAGTCGCGGCCGATTGCGCGGGTCGTTGGGCACCAGGCCTCGGGTGAGCCAGCTAAACGGCTCGGTGGCGATCACGCTCAGCTCCGGCTTGTCGGCAAACACCGCGATCAGGGGCTTGCCGGCCTTGCGAGCCTGGTCGGCCAGCTCCTCGGCCCGCTGCTGCGCCTTTTCGCGGGCTTGGACAAACCGCCACGCGCGCAGCACCCGGTCGCGAACGCCTTTGTCGGTGAACTGGGGCGTGCGGGCTTTGGTCTCGTCGACCTTCCACACCAGGTATCGGTTGCCCTGCGCGTCGACGGAAACCTCCGGCAGGTACTCGTCCCAGCTCTTCTCGAAGCCGTGCTCGTACAGGGACTTCTTCCCGCCGATCGCCGACTTGCCCACGTCGTACTCCAGGATCTCCCACGCCGAGACCAGCGGGGTCTCGCCGGTCGTCAGCCCGTGCTGCTGGGCCAGGGCCTTGTAGTCCGGCTTCTCGGGCTCGCTGACCTGTTTGCCCGTCTCCTCGTCGGCCTGATCGGCCAGGTAGCGGGCACGCCGGTTTCGATAGGTGTCGATCGTGTCCTGGAGCGGAGTCAGCGCCTCCTCGATTTTCTCCTGCGCGAGCATCTGCCGGATGAAGCGGGCGATCTCCTCGGGCACGCCCTCCTCTGCTGCCGGCTCCGCTTCGACCGAGGGCGCTTCCGGCTCCGGCTCGGCCGGGGGCGCTTCCGGCTCCGGCTCAGCCGGGGGCGCTTCCGGTTGCTTTTCCGCCGGGGGCGTTTCCGGCTCCCCTTCGGCGGGAGCCGCTTCCGGTTTCGCCTCCGCCGGTGGCTCGTCCGCCGCGCCCTCGGTCTCCTGATACGCCACAAACCTAAATGGGGTCTTAAGCCCACCCGAGCCCTGCTTCGATTCGTCGGGCGCGTCCTCCGCACCGGCCGGCTTCTCCGTCTCCTCAGGCGGTTTCCCCGTATCTCCGTTTCCAGCCGGCTTCTCGGTGTCCTCGGGCGGCTTCTCGGAGCCCCCGGGTGCCGCTTCGGCACCGCCGGGGGAGGGCCCTGGCTGGCCCTCGGAAGCCTCGCCGGCCGGCGGTGCCGCGGCGTCGTCGGACTTCTCCGGCTTTTCGGGCTCTTCGGGCTTCTCCGGCTCTTCGGACTTGGCGGACTCCCCGGGCGCTTCCGGCTTCTCCTTCTCCGGTTCTTCGGGCCCCTTGAGATCCGGCCCTTCGGGCTTCTGCGGCTCGGGCTCCGTCGAAGCCGGACGGCGCAAGCGGTCGTAGAGCGCCTTGTTCGCTTCGTATACCTCGCGGACCTCCTCGTCGGGAATTATCTCCGCCGAAGTGAACTTCTCGTAGTCGGCCTTGAAATAGCGCACCGCGATCCGCTTCGGCTCGTGGAAGCCGGGCGTGGGGTCGTACGGGTTGGGGTCGCGGTCCTTGTGGGCCTCGAAGAACGGCTCCAAGACGCCGTCGCCCGGGTCCTGTCCGTAGTCGACGAAATCGGCCACGCGCAGCGGCACCGCCTCGATCACGGCCTGACGCTTAAGCCGCGTGAAGTAGTCCCAGCGCTGGCCCGGCGGCGAGCCGTCCAGGCTGCTCAGGAACATGTCCCGAAACTGCATCGCCAGCAACTCCTCCCGGAGCATCGCGAAGAGCTGAAGCTGACTGAGCTTCAAGTTCTTGATGATCGTCTTGATCTGAAACGCCTTGACCCGATCCTCAGTCCACTCGCGGATACGGGCTTTGATGAGGTTGTCGTCGACGACCACACCCAGGCGCTCGGCGTGCCGGGCCATGAGCCAGGTTCGCACGACGGCCTCCTTGCTCGTCCAGTCCTTCTCGGGCCCGAAGCGCCTCAGCACGTCCGCGATCACCTCGGCTTCACCCCCGCTCTTGGCCTGGCTCACCGCGGTGGCCAGCCGCCTGAGGAACCTCACGGTCATCTGCCGTTGCTGGATCATGTTGACCAGATCGAAGTGGTGGAGATCGCCGAACATCGTGGTCGAGACGACCACCGGGTTCTCGACCGACCGCATCCCCATGCCCTGCAGGATGATCGGCAGGAAGACGAACCCGAACATCGCCAGGATGGTCAGGATGGCGAGCATCATCTTCTGATGCTTGCGGAAGACGGCAAACGGGCTGGCCATGGTAGGCCCTTCTCTGGAGGGGTACGTCGGAAAACCGCGGCCCCAGTCCACTTGACAACCGGGCAGAACGGCCGGTAATGATCGGGCCGGGTCCGGTGGGGCTGCAAACCTGCAATTCTAAGGCGGGCCGGCCCTGATGCAATCCCGGTTCGTGGGGGTCAGCAATGGAGATGCCGTTTGTACGGGCGGCACCGGTCGTTACAATTCCCCGACGAGCCGCGGCGACCTGCCGGGGCGCTTACACCGGTCGTAGTGGCCGGCGCGGCAGGATTCAGGAATGGGCCGGCAAATCGCTGATACAAGGGACGAAAGTTCGCCACTCCACCCAGATCGCCCGAATTAACATGACCAAGAAGAAACCAGCCAAGCTCGGACGGCCCCTGGTGATCGTCGAGTCGCCCGCCAAGGCGCGGACGATCGGCAGATTCCTGGGGCGTGGCTTCACGATCGAGGCGAGCATTGGCCACATTCGGGACCTGCCGCGCGGGGCCAAGGAGATCCCCGAGCAATACAAGGCGGAGGACTGGGCGTACCTGGGCGTGAACGTCGGCGCGGACTTCGAGCCGGTCTACATCGTCCCGCGCGACAAGAGCAAGCAGGTCCGCAAGCTCAAGCAGTCGCTCAAGGAGGCCAGCGAGCTGTACCTGGCGACCGACGAGGACCGCGAGGGCGAGGCGATCAGTTGGCACCTCTGCGAGGTGCTCAAGCCGAAGGTGCCGGTCCGCCGGCTGGTGTTCCACGAGATTACCGAGGAGGCGATCCGCGAGGCCCTGCGCTCGCCGCGCGAAATCGACGACGACCTGGTCCGGGCCCAGGAGGTCCGGCGGATCGTCGACCGGCTCTACGGCTACGACGTCTCGCCGCTTCTGTGGCGCAAGATCCGGCCGCGGCTCTCGGCCGGACGCGTGCAGAGCGTGGCGGTCCGGCTGATTGTCAACCGCGAGCGCCAGCGTATGAAGTTCGTACCCGCCACGTACTGGGACCTGATCGGCACGTTCGCCAAGGCGGCCGGCGAGCGCTTTCAGGCCGAGCTGGTCTCGGTCGGCGGCCGGAAGGTCCCCGCCAGCCGCGATTTCGATCCCGATACGGGCAAGCTGAAGGACCCCGCGTTGTTGTTGCTCGACGAGAAGCAGGCCGCCGAGTTGGTGGCTCGGCTGCTGGAGGGCGAGGCCCGGGTGTCGAACGTCGAGGACAAACCGTACACCACGCGGCCCTATCCGCCCTTCACCACGAGCACGCTCCAGCAGGAGGCCAACCGCAAGTACAATTTCACGGCCCGGCACACGATGCAGCTTGCTCAGAGCCTCTACGAGACGGGGCACATCACTTACATGCGCACCGACTCGACGAGCCTGGCGGCGGTGGCGGTCGAGGCGGCCCGCGGGCTGGTCCGCTCGCAGTACGGCCCGGAGTACCTCCCCGAGAAGCCCCGGGCCTACCAGACCAAGGTGAAGAACGCGCAGGAGGCGCACGAGGCGATCCGTCCGGCGGGCCACCCGTTCGACCTGCCGGAGTCGTTGCGTCGCGAGCTGAGCCCGGACCAATTCAAGCTCTACGACTTGATCTGGAAGCGGACGATCGCCAGCCAGATGGCCGACGCGAGAGGTCATCGGATCACGATCACCGTGGCGCTCGACGATGCGGTGTTTCAGCAGAGCGGCAAGACGATCGAGTTCCCGGGTTACCTGCGGGCATACGTCGAGGGGTCCGACGACCCGGAGGCCGAATTGGCCGATCGCGAGGACGTGCTTCCCCGGGTCTCGGGCGGCGAGCGGCTTTCGTGCGAGAAGCTCGATCCCAAGAGCCATACCACCCAGGCGCCGAATCGCTACAGCGAGGCCTCGCTCACGCGGGCCCTGGAGGAGATGGGCATCGGCCGGCCGAGCACCTACGCCTCGATCATCGACACGATCCAGGAGCGGGACTATGTCTTCAAGCTCAAGCGGGGGGGGGCTCTGGTGCCCACCTGGACGGCTTTCGCAGTGATCTCGCTGATGGAAACGCATCTATCGAAGCTGATCGATTACACGTTCACTGCGAAGATGGAGGACCAGCTCGACGCGATCAGCCGCGGCGAGATGGGGCATCTGGACTACCTGCGGAGTTTCTACCTCGGCAACGACCACCCGGGACTGAAGGAACAGCTTAAGAACAAGGTCGACGAGATCGACGCCCGCGAGGTCTGCCAGGTCCCGCTGGGGCGGCCGCCCGGCGGGGGCCAGCAGATCGTGGTGCGCGTGGGGCGTTACGGGCCGTTCCTGCAGCAGGGCAAGCGCCGCGCAAGCCTGCCGGACACCTTGCCGCCCGACGAGCTCACGGTCGAAAAGGCCGTCGAACTCTTGGACAAGGCCCAGAAGGGGGACGAGCCGCTGGGCGTCTGCCCGGAGACGGGCAAGCCCGTGTACGTCAAGGTGGGGCGGTTCGGTCCCTACGTTCAGCGCGGGGATCCCGATGGGGATGAAAAACCCCAGAACGCCTCGCTGCTCAGAAGCATGTCGCCCGAGGAGATCGACCTGAAGACGGCGCTTAAGCTGCTGTCGCTGCCGCGCACGGTGGGGGTGCACCCCGAGAGCGGGGTGCCGGTGTTGGCGCACAACGGGCGTTACGGTCCTTACGTGCAGTGCGGCGACGAGACCCGCTCGTTGCCCGACGACGTCTCGCCCCTGGACGTAACGCTCGAACAGGCCCTGGTCGTTTTGTCCCAGCCCAAGGGGGGGCGCCGCCGCTCCGCCGCGCGGGCGAAGGAGCCGCTTAGGACGTTCGAAGCATCTCCGGTGACGGGCGAGCCCGTGCGGCTGCTCGACGGGCGCTATGGCCCGTACGTGACGGACGGTCAGACGAACGCCTCGCTCCCACGAGGCGTGACTCCCGGCGATGTGAGCTTCGAGATGGCGCTGGACCTGTTGAAAATCCGCGCCGAGAAGGGCCCCTCGCGGCGCGCGGCCCGGAAGAGGAAGGCCGCCCCGAAGAAGAAGAGTGGGCCGAAGAAGAAGGCGCGCAAAAAGGGCGCCCAGAAAGCGTGAAGCCGCCGGGTGCCGGCATGTGACTGAGCTGTCGGGGCTCGTGCAGTTCTTCCTTTCGGCGCGGGTTGGGCTACCATGGAGAGAAGGCGTCTGCGCCTTCGCCGGGCGCCGGTCCCCTTGCCCGATGAGGAGCCCATGTATCATTTCCTCGTGAAGCTGTTGGACCCCTTCTTGATCCTGTACCTGCTCACAGCGTGGGCCCTGGTCAACTTGTGGTGCAAACGGACCGAGTCGCGGCGGCGCTTGTTGCTCGTAAGCGTGCCGTTTGTCGGGCTGACGCTGGTCTGCATGCCGGCCGTCTCGCACCTTGCGATCGGCACGCTGGAGTGGTGGTACCCGCCCAGCTATGACCGGCCGCCCGAGGTCCAGGCGATCGTGGTGCTCAGCAGCGAGATGCACCCGCCGGACGAGTCCGGGCTGGAGGCTGAGCTGGGCCCGAAGAGTATCTACCGCTGTCTGCACGCGGCGAAGCTCTACCACCGCGGCGACGGGCCGTGCCCGGTGCTCGTAAGCGGGGGTAAGGTCGATCCGAGCGAGCCGGGCCCCACGCTGGCCGAGCTGATGCGCGACCTGCTGCTTAAGCTCGGTGTGGCCGAGGACGATCTGATCGTCGAGGACCGTTCACGCAGCACGTACGAGAACGCCGTGGAGAGCGTCTCGCTGCTCCGGGAGCGGAAGATCGAGACGGTTCAGCTCGTGGCCGATGCCATGGACCTGTTGCGCGCGGAGCTGTGCTTCCGCAAACAGGGGCTTGACGTGTTGCCCTCGGGCTGCAACTACCACGCGACCCAGTGGCGGTGGAGGCTGTTCAACTTCCTGCCGAGCCCCGGTGCGGCCAAGGGCATCGAGCGCGTCACCCACGAGTGGCTCGGCATCGTCTGGTACAAGCTGAAGGAGCGCATCTGAGAAGCTGTTCGGAAGCGGTCTGTAGTGACCGGATTCATCGGGTCCTTCGGCGGAAAGGCGGGCGTTGCTTGCCTTGCGACCGCATGAATGCGGTCACTACGAACTCTTCGGTCCCTCTCAAGCGCAGTCGGAGTCGGAAAGGGGTCGGACGCGGAAGAAGTACCGTGCCAACAGGGCGCCGACGACGGCCAGGACCCCACCCCAGAGAAAGCGGATCTCGGTCGACCAGGACTTCTGCCGAGTCACGGCCCCGATCTGGTGGTAGCCGGGATCCGAAGGGGAGTAAGTCACCGAGACCACGCCCACCAGGCTCGCCGCCTCTTTGGGCCGCTCGACGTAGGCGGTACCGGACTCGGAGATCTTCACCTCCTGGGTGCGGATCTGAAAGCTGGGCTCCTTGTGGACCTGATCGTTGCGGATCTTCCCCCGAAACTCCTCGCCGTCGACCTCGTAAACGTAGGTCAGGCCCGTGGTATCCTCGGGCGCAAGCGGATACCTCAGCGGCGAGTAGACCTTGGCCAGGGCGACCTCTCCGGCCGCGACCAGGGCGTGATCGCTTCGCAGCCGGGCCAGGCCCTCGGTCACGGCCACGTACGGCAGGACCGCCATCATCGCCAGCGACGCGATCCGCAGCGTCCACACCAGCGCGGCCGGCGCCGCGTCGCGCCCGGCCGGCGCGGGGCCCGTCGATTTGCGGCGGGGCTGGCGCGGGGGCTTCGTCGGCCGGAGGCGGGAATCGAGAAGCTCGATCTGCGTGGCGTGCGCGAATCGGGTGGCCCGAAACGTCTTGCCGCACGTCGAGCACGTCCCCACGTACTCCGTGGAACCCTCCGGAACGACGAGCAGACAATCACACTCCGGGCACTTCACAATCGACGCACCCCTCCACGTCCTTGGCCCACGGCCACGAGACCTTCGCTTCAACCGTCGTCTCAATTATAGGCGATACTCCCCGGCCCGTTGTACCGAAGTCCGGCCAGGCCGTATGATTAGGGTCGTAGGATACCGGATGCGCACACCCGGCGGCGCACGCTTGCGGCGTGCCGCAACGGCCTTAAGGCACCATGGAACGCTTGCCATACGAAGACCACCCAGCGGTCGAAACACCACCTGCCGAGGTCTCGGGTGGGCCCGCGGCCCGGCCGTTCAGGGGGGTGGGCACTCTCCCTGGGGTGCTCCACCGAACGGCGGATGGGGCCGGTCCCCGCGATCTCGTCTTTCTCCACGACGATGGCCGCGAAACGGCCTGGTCGTACGCGGAGCTACTCGTCGAGGCCCGTCGGATTCTGGCGGGGTTGCGCGCGGCGGGGCTCGGGCCCGGCGCTCCGGCCATCCTCCAGCTCGAGCAGCATGAGGACGTGTTGGCGGCCTTCTGGGGCTGCGTGCTGGGGGGGATTGTGCCGGTCGTGGCGGCGGTGCCGCCCAGCTATGTCCAGGCCAACCGCCCGCTGGAGCAGCTCCGCCACGTCTGGGAAGTGCTCGGACGCCCGGCTGTGGTGAACACCGCCCGGCGGCGCGACAAGCTGCTCGACGGGGTGGCGTGGCTGGGCGAGAGCCCGCCGGGTGTGGCTGCCATCGAAGACTTGCGCCAACACGATCCCGACGTCGAGCCGCGCGCGTGCCGGCCCGACGACCCCCTGTTCTTCACCCTCACCTCCGGCAGCACCAGCGCGCCGAAGTGCGTGGCGCTGACGCACCGCAATATCCTGTCGCGTGCGCTCGGCACAAATCAGCTTTGTGGCCACACGCCCGACGACGTGGCGCTGAGCTGGCTCCCGCTGGACCACATCGGGAGCATGTCCGACTGGCACTTGCGCTGCGTGGTGCTGGGGTGCAGGGCTGTTTACGCTCCCGCGGAACACGTGCTCGCCCGGCCGCTGCGCTGGCTGGAGCTGATCGACCGTTACCGCGTGACGCACACCTGGGCCCCCAATTTCGCTTATGGCCTGGTCCGCGAAGCGCTCGAGGCCGGGCCGCCGCCCCGTTGGGACCTCTCGTGCGTCGAGGCTTTCCTGACGGCCGGCGAGTCGGTCTCGCCGGGCGTGATGGAGCGGTTTCTCGAATTGCTCGCCCCCTGCGGACTGAAGCCCTCGGCGGTGCGCCCGGCCTTCGGCATGGCCGAGATGGGATCCGGGGTCACGTACCACTGCCCGGCCGAAGGCACGACGTTCGCGAGCTTCCGCGCACGCCGCGGCTCGCTATCCGGGCACATGGAGCCGGCCGGGCCGGATGAGCCCGATGCCGTGCGTTTTGCCTGCCTTGGTCCCCCGATCCCGGGCGTGGCCATTCGGATCGTCGACGGCGAGGGAAACGTCCTGCCTGAGGAGACGGTCGGGGGGCTGCACGTGCGGGGCGAGCCGGTTGCCGCGGGCTACTACGGGGCGCAGCAGAAGGACGGCGACCCCTTCCGCGCCGACGGCTGGTTCGACACGGGCGACCTGGGGTTTATTTCCCATGGTGAGCTGTACGTCACCGGCCGGGCCAAACAGAGCATCATCCTGAGCGGTTCGAATTACTACTGCGGCGAAATCGAAGAGGTGGCCGAAACGGTCGAGGGCGTCGAGCCCTCGTTCTCGGCCGCCTGCGCGGTTCGCGGCCCCGACGGGGACACCGAGCAGCTTGCCATCTTCTTCCACGCCGCCGTAAGCGACGAACAGGAGCTGCTGCGGATCTCGCGGGACATTCGCCGGCGCGTATCCCGGCGCATCGGCGTCACCCCGCGTTACGTCCTCCCCGTGAGCAAGGAGGCGATACCCAAGACGGCGATTGGCAAGCTACAGCGGTCGCGCCTAAGCGCCGCGTTCGAGGCGGGCGAGTTCGACGCAACGCTCGAGCGCCTCGACCGGTTGGGGCAACGGCGGCGGCCGATCGACGCCGGCGCCGCCCCGCGAAACGAAACCGAGCGCCGCGTGGCCGAGATCTGGAAGGACGTGCTCGGGCTGTCCGAGGTGGGGATCCGCGAGAACCTCTTCGAGTTGGGCGGCAACTCGTTGCTCTTGGTCCGGCTTCACGCCCGGCTCGAGGCCGCGTTCGGCTCGCGACTCTCGGTGGTGGAGATGTTCCAGCACCCGACCGTCGAGGCCCAGGCCCGCGTCTTGACGGAGGACGCCGGGGGACAAGCCGGGAACGACGTCTCCCGCCGGGGACTTAAGCGGGCCGAGGCACGCAAGGGCCTGCGCTCCCCAGGGCGGAGCCAGGACGTGGCCGTGATCGGGCTGGCCTGCCGGTTCCCCGGCGCCGCCAACCCGGCCGAGTTCTGGCGCAACCTTCGCGAGCGGGTGGAATCCATCAGCTTCTTCTCCGAGGAGGAGGTGATCGCCTCGGGCGTCGACCCGGACACGGCCCGGCGCCCCGAGTACGTGCGCGCGGGCCCGATCCTCGACGGCGTCGAGTGGTTCGACGCCGAGCTGTTCGGCTACACGGCGCGCGAGGCCGAGCTGATGGACCCGCAACAGCGCGTGCTGCTGGAATGCGCGTGGGAGGCCCTCGAAGACGCGGGTTACGAGCCGCGCAACTGCCCCGGCTCGGTGGGGGTCTACGCCGGCGCGGTGCTCAACACGTACCTGCTGAACCACCTCTACCCGAGCGGCCTGCACCGCGACGGCCGGGCGTCGGATCTGTTCAGCCTGAGCTCCACGGCCGGGTTCCAGGTCATGGTGGCCAGCGACAAGGACTACCTGCCCACGCGGATCTCTTACAAGCTGAACCTCCGCGGCCCCAGCGTCAACGTGCAGACGGCCTGCTCCAGCTCGCTGGTGGCGATTCACGCGGCGGCCCAGGCGCTGTTGGCCGGCGAGTGCGACATGGCCCTGGCCGGCGGGGTGTCGATCTCCGTGCCGCAGCGGGTCGGCTACCTGTACGAGGAGGGCCTGCTGGTTTCGCCCGACGGGCACTGCCGGGCCTTCGACGCCGCAGCGCGGGGCACCGTCTTCGGCAACGGCGCCGGCCTGGTGGTGCTCAAGCGCCTCGACGAGGCCCTGACCGACGGCGATCGCGTGTACGCCGTGGTCAAGGGCTCGGCCGTGAACAACGACGGCGGCGAGAAGGTTGGCTATTTCGCCCCCAGCCAGGCCGGCCAGGGCGCGGTGGCCGCCGAGGCCCTGGCCTTCGCCGGCGTGGACGCCGAGACGATCTCCTGCGTCGAGGCCCACGGCACTGCCACCGAGCTGGGCGACCCGGTCGAGGTGGCCGGGCTCACCGAGGCGTTTCGGGCCCATACCGACAAGCGGCAGTTCTGCGCCTTGGGGTCGGTCAAGAGCAACGTCGGGCACCTGCAGATCGCGTGCGGAGTTGCGGGTTTCATCAAGACGGTGCTGGCGCTGGCCCACAAAGAGCTGCCGCCGAGCCTGCACTTCGAGCGGCCCAACCCGCGCATCGACTTCGCCGCCAGTCCCTTCTACGTCAATACCCGGCTCATCCCCTGGACCGAAGGGAACACGCCGCGCCGGGCGGCGGTCAATTCGCTGGGCATCGGGGGGACCAACGCCCACGTGATCCTGGAGGAGGCCCCGGCGGCGGCCGCCGCGCGCAAACCCCGCGAAACCCGGCCGCGGACCGTCTTCCGGCGCAAGCGGTACTGGGTCGAACGCCCCGCGATCCCGGTGCAGGGCGACGCCCTTTCGCGGGCGCGGGAGGATGAGGTCCACGCACTGCTCGGGCGCCGGCTCAAATCGCCGGCGCTTAAGGACGTGGTCTTCGAGTCGACGCTGAGCGTCGAACGCTGGCCGCCCTTGGCCGACCATCGCTTCTTCGGCACGCCGATCCTCCCCGGGGCTTGCCAGTTGGTAATGGCGCTCGATGCGGCCGCACAGCTTTCCGCTGAGGGCCGGTGCACGCTCGAGAACGTGGCCTTCACGCAACTCCTGGCGGTGCCCGACGGCCGGGAGCGCACGGTCCAGTTGATCCTTTCCGGCGAGTCGGCGGCCGGGCGGTCGTTCCGCCTGGTCAGCACTGAAGAAGACGGCGACGGCGGTCTCCGGGAAACCCCGTGGACGGTCCACGCCACGGGCCGGCTCGTCGCGTTCGAGCCCCCAGATGCCTTGCCGGCCGTCGTGCAGCCCACGGGTCGCGACCGTTTCATGGCCTCTTCGCACCAGGAGCTGAGCGGCGCCGAGTTTTACCGGAACATGCGCGAGCACGAGGTGGAGCTGGGTCCCGCGTTCCGCGTGATCGAGTCGGCCTGGGTCGGCGACGCTGAGGTGCTCTGCCGCCTGGCGATTCCCGACGGGCTGGATCACGCGGCAGCGGGGCGCCTGCACCCGGCCGTGCTGGATGCGTGTCTTCAAGTCATGGGCGGGGCCTACAAGTACCCGTCCGACACGACGCTGGTGCCCACCGCCGTAGAGCGGTTCCGCTTCCTCGAAGCCCCCGCGGGCGACCGCCTGTGGTGCCACGTGCGGGTGCGTGAGCCCGGCGGCGCTGGCCCGCTTGGTCCCGCTCGCGTGACGGCCAATGCCTGTCTGTTCGACGAGGAAGGACGGGTCTCGGCCTTGCTCGAGGGGCTCCGCTACGAAAGGGTGCCGCGGGCGGTCTTTGTGCAGCTTCTTGGCAGAGGTCCCGGGGGCGCGATCTATCGACCTGTGTGGGTCCCGAAGCCGCTTGCGCCCCCCGCCGCGCAACGAGACGACGCCGGGCCCGGGCGCTGGCTGGTGTTTGACAACGGGCTTGGCGTCGGAATGGAGTTGGCGCGGCTCGTCGCCGAGGCCGGCGGGGAGTGTGTGCTTGTCGAGCCCGGCAGCGAGTGCGGCCAAATTGCACCGGGCCGCTACCACGTGGCCCCCGCGCGGCCGGACGACTTCCGCCAACTGTTCAAGTCCGTCGAGACCGGCGAGCAGCGGCAGTACGACGCGGTGGTCCACCTTGGGGGCCTGCGTTCGATGCGCCAGGACGACACAGTAGACGTCTCGCTCCGCGAGACGGACCTCCATCTCGCGGAGCGAGACGTCTACTGTGCCAGCCTGCTCCACCTGGTGCAGGCCCTCGCCGCCCGGGGAGCGGCGCCCCCGCGTCTCTGCCTGGTCACGCAAGGGGCCCAACCGGTCATCGACGACGATGGAAAGCGGCTGGGTGTCGATCAGGCGCCGCTGTGGGGGCTGGCACGGACCATCGGACTGGAGATGCCGCAGCTCGAGTGCCGCTGTGTCGACCTCGACCCGGCCGCTGGCGAGGACCAGGCTCAGCGCCTGTTGGAGGAGCTGCTGCACGGCGACGAGGAGCCGGAAGTGGCGCTGCGGCGTGGCGAGCGATACGCGGCCCGGCTAATGCGACACGAATCGGGCGATGAAACGGCCCGGCCATCGCTCGGCGAGGGCACATACCTCCTGATCGGCGGCACCGGGGCACTGGGCTTGAAAGTCGCCCAATGGCTGATCGACGAGGGGGCGAAACACCTGGCGTTGGTCTCGCGGCGAGGCGCGGCCTCGAACGAAGCCCGGGAGGCGCTCGATCGCTGGCGCCGTGAGGGGATCGACGTGAGCGTGCTTCGGGCCGACGTCGCTGAAGCCGAGGAAGCGGCGCGAGTGGTCGAGTCGTTGGCAAGTCCGAGGGGGACAGTCCCATTTTCGCTGCGCGAAAATCGGGACAGTCCCCTTCGGGGCGTCGTCCATGCAGCCGGCGTGCTCGACGACGGCACGCTTGAGAGCCTCACGTGGCGGCGGTTCGAGCGCGTCATGGCCGCCAAGGTCCGGGGGGCCTGGAACCTCCACCGCTTGACCCGCGACCTGCCGCTCGACTTCTTCGTGGCCTTCTCGTCGATCGCGTCGCTTCTGGGCTCGCCAGGCCAAGGGAACTACGCAGCGGCCAATGCCTTTCTCGACGCCCTGATGCACCACCGCCGGGCCCTGGGGCTGCCGGGGCTTGCGATCAACTGGGGGCCCTGGGCCGACGCGGGCATGGCGGCCGGGTTGGACGCGGCGGCGCGGCAGGCCCTCGAACGTCGCGGACTGACACCCCTGGAGCCCGCCGCGGCCCTGGGGGCCATGTCCGCGCTCATGGCCGGCGACGTGCCGCAGGCCGCCGTGCTCGAGGTCGATTGGCCCCGTTACGTTCGCGAAACCCACGGGGCCGTGCCCCCGCCGCGCTTCGAGTCGCTCGTTCAACCCGGCGGGGGCGCCGGCGCCGGGGCACACGCCTTTCGCTCGTCGCTGGGACAAGCGCCGGTCGAAGAGCGGGCGTCACGGCTCGGCGCGTTCGTCAGCGAGCTGATCGGCGAGCTGCTGGGCACCAACGGCCGCGAGCAAGTCCCGTCCGACCGGGGCTTCTACGAGCTGGGCATGGACTCGCTCTCCGTGATGCTGCTCCGCAACCGGCTCCAGCAGGAGTTGGGCGTTTCGCTGCCGGCCACGCTGGCCTTCGAGCACACCACCGTTCGGTCGCTCACGGAGTTTCTCGCCCGCGAGGTGCTCCCTAGCGACGTACCGCCGGAGACCGGCGCCGGCGAGCCGAACCAGCCCCCACCCTGCCAACCGGCCGAGCCCCCGGCCGATTGGGCCGCCGCGCTCGACGACCTCTCCGAGGGCGAGCTGGCCGAGCGCCTCGCCGAGAAGCTCGCCACTATCAAACGGGACCATGGCGCAACCTAGCCGCGAAAAGCCGGCCGACTACCGCCGGTTGATGAAGGACGCACTGGTCGAGCTGGAGTCGCTCCAGGGCCAGCTCGCCGCCCTGCGCCGCGCGCAATCGGAGCCGATCGCCGTAGTGGGCGTCGGCTGCCGGTTCCCCGGCGGGGCCGACGGCCCCGCCGCGTTCTGGCGCGTGCTCCGCGACGGGGTCGACCCGGTCAGCGAGATTCCGCCCGAGCGATGGCGGCTCGACGCCTTCTATGACCCCGATCCCGAGGCCCCGGGCAAGGTGTATTGCCGCCATGCCGCGCTGTTGGACCAGGACGCGGTCGAGCGGTTCGACCCGGACTTCTTCGGCATCGCACCGCGCGAGGCCCAGCGCATGGACCCCCAGCAGCGTCTCCTGCTGGAGGTCTGCTGGGAGGCGCTCGAGCACGCGGCCGTGCCGGCGGATCGTGCCCGGGGGAGCCTCACCGGCCTCTTCGTGGGAAGCTGCACCGACGACTACCTCCAGCTCTTCAATAACCTGGCCGACCCGGCCTCGGTCGACGGCTATTCGAGCCTGGGCACGGCCCGTTCGATCACCGCCGGGCGCGTGTCGTACCTGCTGGGGTTCGAGGGGCCGGCCGTGCAGCTCGACACCGCCTGCTCTTCGTCCCTGGTGGCAGTACACCAGGCGTGCCGGAGCCTGCGCGCGGGCGAGTGCGACATGGCCCTGGCCGGCGGCGTGAACCTGCAGCTCTCGCCCGTTTGGACCGTGGGCCTCTCGAAACTGGGTGCCCTCTCGCCGAGCGGCCGGTGCAGGACGTTCGATGCCCGGGCCGACGGCTTCGTGCGCGGCGAGGGCTGCGGCGTGGTGGTGCTCAAACGCCTCTCCGACGCCGTGGCCCACCGCGACCGCATCCTGGCCGTGATCCGCGGTTCGGCCGTCAACCACGACGGGCGCTCGAGCGGCCTGACCGTGCCCAACCCGGCGGCCCAGGCGAAAGTGCTCCGCCGGGCCCTCGAAGTGGCGTCGCTGAAGCCCGAGGACATCGACTACCTCGAGGCGCACGGCACGGGCACCTCGCTGGGCGACCCGATCGAGCTGGCGGCCCTGGGCTCGGTCTTCGGCCGGCGGGCGGCGCCGCTCTGGGTCGGCTCGGTCAAGACGAACGTGGGCCACCTCGAGGCGGCGGCCGGGATCGTGGGCCTAGTCAAGGTCGTCCTGGGGCTTTGGCACGAGGAGATCCCGCCCCATCTGCACTTCCAGGAGCCCAACCCGCACGTCCCCTGGGACGAGTTGCCCGTGCGCATCCCGACGCGCCCGACGCCCTGGCCCCGCGGCGAGCGTCGGCGCCGGGCGGGGATCAGTTCGTTCGGCTTCAGCGGCACCAATGCCCACGTCGTCGTCGAGGAGGCGCCGCTTGACGAAGAGCCTTGCGCGCCCGAGCTGCCCTGCCGTCTCCTCGTCCTCTCGGCAAAGGACCCCCAGGCGCTCCGCGAGTTGGCCGGGGGCTACGCGGCGCTGCTGGCCGAGGAGGACCGTTGCCGGCTCGGCGACGTTTGCCACACCGCGGCCCTGGGGCGATCGCACTTTGGGCACCGGCTGGCCGTGGCGGCCCGGTCGGTGGACGAGGCGCGGGAAGAGCTGGAGGCGTTCGCGCGAACGGGTGCGTTTCGCGGGGATTGCCGATCCGTTTTGGAGGAGGCGGCTCGCCAGTCGCCGGCGTCGCCCGGCGAAGGACCTTCCCTGGATGCTGTAGCCGAACGCTACCTGGCCGGGCAGGACGTGGATTGGGCGGCCTGCGCCGGGGCCTTTGCCGGGCGCAAAGTGGCGCTGCCCACGTACCCCTTCCAGCGCGTGCGGTGTTGGCGCGAGGGGCCCGGTGTGCAACCGCGCGGGGCCGTGCCGTCGTCCGAGCCCGCGGTACACCCGCTCCTTGGCCGTCGCATCGACTCGGCCGCGGCCCCGGAGCTGGTGCAGTTCGAGAGCCGCCTATCGGCCCGGGAACCCGGTTATCTGGCCGATCACCGCGTGGGCCAGCGGGCCGTGCTCCCGGCGACTGCCGCGTTGGAAATAGCCCTGGCCGCCGCGCGTAAGGCGGAGCCGGGTCGCCGTGTTGACCTGGAGGGGATCGCCTTCCACCGGGCGGTCGTCCTTCCGGATGATGCGGTCCGCGTGATCCAATCGGTGCTCAGGCCCGAGGCGTCGGGCTTCCGCTTCGAGCTGTTCAGCCGGCCCGACGATGATGAGGCGGCCCGGTCAGGTCGGTGGATACGGCACGTCTCAGGACGCGTGGCGCGGTCGATCCGCGAGGATACGCCCCCGCCCGGTTCGTTGGATGCGATCCGCAACGAGTGCCCCGAAGAGGTCCCGGCGGAAGACGTGTACGCCCGCATCGCCGGCCAAGGGCTGGTCTACGGCGAAGCGCTGCGGTGCCTGCGCCGGGCATGGCGCGGCCCCGGCCAGGCGCTGGGCCGCGCCGAGATGCCCGCCGGCCCCGGCAGCGAGCAGGGCGCATACCATTTTCATCCTGCGCTCTTCGATTCATGTCTTCACACCATCGCCGCGATGGTTGAGACTCAAACCCGAGCCATGGTCCTCCCGACGCGCCTCGAACGTCTCGAGACCTTTGCCCGGCCCGGGCGCGAACTGGTCAGCCACGTGCGCCTGCGGGAGACGGACGGCGCGGACCGGCCGGGCGCATGGACGGTCGACGTGGAGATTTTCGGGCCCGACGGGGCTCTGGTCGCCCGGCTTGCGGGTCTGCGCATGGAGCGGATCGCGGACGAGGCCGCCACGATGCTTGCGGGTGAAACGGCCGCAGCGCTCGTGGGGGAGGCGTCCGAACGGGCCGCCGCGCCGGACCGGCCGTCCGCGGTGCTTCAGCGGCTCCGCCGGGCGCCCGGCGGTATTCGGCGCCGTCTGCTGGCCGACTACCTGCGCCGGGAGTTGGCCGCGGTGCTGGGCCGGGAGCGGCCCGAGGCGATCGGCCCGCGCGAGCGCCTGCTCGACTTGGGCCTCGACTCGATCATGGCCGTCGAGCTGCAGCGTCGACTGCAAGAGGGCCTCGGCTGCCCGTTGCCGGTGACCCTGGCCCTGGACTACCCGAGCGTCGAGTCCCTGGTCGGCCACCTCGCCGGGCGGCTGTCGCTCGACGCGCCCGAGCCGGGCATCGAAGAGCCGCGGCCTACCGAGCCGGCCGCGTCGCCGGAAACGGACGATCTCGAAACCCACGCCCGCCGTGTTGCCGCGATGTCGGAGGACGAGATCCGCTGGCTCTTGGCGGAGAAGTACCGGGACTTGCCGTGAGGCGGTGATCGTAACCTTGCCAAATGACACCAGTGCTAGCACCGAGCCCTGCTGGCGGATGTCCGGGACGCGGGAGAGTTCCGTCGCTCAGATCAGGAACCCGTGCTGCTAGCAGTTGGCAACCTGAAGGTCAAGCCCCTGCCGTGAGGGCCTTTATTCCCCTTCTTGCGGACCGCCACGTTTGGGGGGCAGCTTGCGAGCGCCCTCGGGACCGGCCCGCCCAATGGCAAATCGGCCTGGACTTGTATGGCCTGGCGCCATGGCCACGACGACGGTATAATGTTAGAAGGACGCCCGAACCGGAAGAGGGTTAGTGGTGTCCGCACTTACACCCGGGGGCGAATTGGATTCGACCGGGCAGTTGAAGGGTAAGTGGCGTGCCGTGGTTGGTCAGCAGGCCACGCTAAAAGCTGACCAAAAAACTTACTTGCCAAGCCTAGCTTTGCAATGGCTGTCTAACCAGGCAGCCCCGGTTGAGGGCCTTCGCCGGAGAGACCCGAAAGCCGGCCGCCAATTCCGGCTCGTCCCGGGTCGCGTCGGCCACGCCCGGGGCTAAACCCTGCTGCCGACTAGCCGCGACGGCAGCCCGTCGGTTGGCGTCCGCCGAGGCGAAACCCCAAACATCCGACTACGCACGTAGAAGCTTGCCTGGAGACGTCGCGGGACGCGGGTTCGATCCCCGCCGCCTCCACATCAAGGCCACTTGTGACAAATCGTCATAAGTGGCCTTTCTTAATTGATTTACGTCGCTTCCCCATTGCTCTTTCGGCGACACTTTTTTATTCGTAAACGCCGTAAGTTCTGAATTCTAGACCTATTCGTTTCTGATTTGGCATGGTGTTGTTTCTGATTTTCGGCTAATCTAGGGTCATCAGAAACATGAATCTAACCTGTCTAAGGAGACAGAAGATGAACCATACCAAGACAGTCAAACGTGACAACAAGGGCTACTACTACCGCAACCTCGGATGGCTCTCTAGGGGGGAAGGCAAGAAGTGGACTCAGCCCAAGTTTTTGCTCGGCCGGGACGAACGGGATGCCCTGGACCGCCTGCGGCGGCTTGAGCGGCTTTGGGAGTGTGTCGAACGCCGTCACGAGGAGGAATTCGGTGATAGGAAACCGACTTGGACCGAGAAAACCCTCGCTGTCGGAAAGGCGATCAGCCAGGGGAAACATACATTTCGCCTGGCTCGGCAGAATTGCCCTGGTCAGGGCGTAGAGGATGCCGCACAAGCCGACGCTGACTACGCTGGCTACCTGCAACAGATGCAGGAAGCCTACCCGGTAATCACTTTCATTCCAGAGGACGCCGAGGCGTTCCAGAACGGGGTGCGAAAGAACATCGAACTGGCCGAATCCTTCCAGTCTCTCGCTGACGATTTTGCCAAAGACGCCGGACAGCCTTCAGTGCGGGATATGCACGAGACGCTTCACAAGGCCATCCGAGCGTTTCTGGTTAGCATCGACGAGAACCCCAAGTACAAGAACCACGACGGCAGCCCTGGTGCTCAGCCGCTCACGGCATGGGCATACAAGCTGAAATTCGTTTGCCGAGACTTCCTAACCCGGTACGAGGATCGGCCGCTCAGCAGCCTGGCAACATTGGAGGCAGTACAGGCGCTGTTCGACTACTGGAGGAACAGACCTCCACGCAAGGGAACGAAGCGGCCCATCACCGTGAAGACTGCGGGGCATCGGATGACTGCCTTGAGCCTCTTTCTGAAGTGGCTCCATCGCACGAGTCAGTTTTCCTGGCGGAAGCCCACCGACTTTGATGAGATCGACCAGAGTGTCAACGAAACCAAGGAAGAGAAGGCTTCGAGGGCCAAGCCAGACCAGGTGGCGACCTACAGCGAGGACGAGCTTGTCCTCCTCTACCAGAACACCACTACGCCGCTCGAACGGCTGTTAATGCTCCTTGGATTGAATTGCGGGTGCAAGCAGGCCGAAGCAGGGACAATCCTACTCAGTGAAGTAGCCCTCGAAGCCATCCATCCACACGCTGACCTACTTGCGTACCACTCCAGTGAAGCTGACTCCTTCATAAAGCGGGTGCGCCCCAAGACAGGCGTGTACGGTGAGTTCAAGCTCTGGCCGCACACCGTTCTCGGCATGAAGTGGTTGATCGAACGTCGTCAGCGGCAGACGAAGATAAGGTCGGGAGAACACGCCGGAGAGCCGATCCTGTTGAGGCCGTCGAGTATCCTGTTGACGACGGATAGTGGATACCCCATGTACCGCCTTTACGAAAGCGGGAACACAAGCCAAGACATTTCCAAGTGCTGGGCGAGAGTGGTGGAGCGGACGGCAACTGCACATCCAGAGATTGGCCGATTCACGTATAGCACCCTTCGACGAACCACGGCCAATTTCCTTCGCAAGACGTATGGTGGCGAGGTGGCAAACGTGTTCCTGCAACATGGTAGCCCGTTCGAGAAGGACAGGTTGCTGGAAGACTACACGAACCGGCCGTACGGGAGGCTCTTTGAAGCACTGGACCGCTATGGCGAGCGCCTCCGACAAATGTTCGAGGCTGTTCCCGATCCGTTTCCCAGCGAGGAGAAGAAAGGTGGGGCGAACATCACGCCGGGAAGAATCCGAGAGATCAAGCGGCTCGTTGCCGAGGGCAAGAGCAAGTCCGATGTAGCACGAAGAGTCGGCGTTCATCGATCCACTGTCTACCGCTATGCGGAGTAGTGCGCAGACTTCTCTTCTGCAAGACCCCTGATGAACTGGTGCGATCATGTATGAACGGTGCCTTCCCAACTGCCCGGTCACGGACAAGGCCCAACAGGACGCCCTCATCGACGCAGCGATTCGGGCGTCCTTTCTCAGCCCCGGCACCGCCCGTTCTCTGCGGGCCATCGCCGCCTCTCTCCCGGCCTGGCTCAAGGCCGATCACAAGCGAGTGGGCCGCCGCTTGGAAGCCCTGGTCGCAAGTGGGGCGGTGCCCCAACCAACCAGGATAATTGGGTCGGATGGCAGGGAACGGCAGTTTAGGAGAAGGCGGGTCGCCAACGTCCCCGACGACTTCACACCGGAGGTCCGGCTCCTCTGCGGCAACGCCGCAGAGGAGCTTGAGCGCCTCCCCGATGACTCGGTGGATTGCTGCGTCACGTCGCCTCCTTACTACTTGCAGGATGACACGCACGATGACCGGCAGATCGGGCAGGAGAAGACGCCAGAGGCGTACATCAAGCGATTGGTGGAGGTACTCCGAGAGGTTCGCCGAGTCCTTCGCTGCACCGGTACCTGTTGGGTCGTTGTAGGCGACACGGTTCGAGAAGGGCGCTCACTTCTCATTCCCCAGCGGCTGGCCCTTGCGCTTGAAAGTGTTGGATGGATCATCAGGGCCGAGATCATCATCGAGAAGACCAACCCACCCCCGTACCGGCACGGCACGTTCCGGCGCAGCCACGAGACTCTACTGGTCGCCGCTCTCAACACCCACCACTACCTCGACGCCGACACCAATCTGCTCGGCACGGTCTGGCGGTATTCTGCTGTTCGGCACGGCGCTGGCGGACACCCCACGCCCATGCCCGACGATCTGGCACGAGATTGCGTTGTCGCTGGTTGCCCACCTGGGGGAACGGTGCTTGATCCGTTCACGGGCGGCGGCACTACCGGCATTGCGGCAATCGAAAACTACCGCCACTTCTGCGGCGTGGAACTCTCTCCGTGCTATCTCTCGGTAGCTGCCAAGCGGCTACCTCTGGCCTCTCTGGCCTGATTCTCTCAGGCAACAACGACGGCACCTCGAAGGGCAACCGAGATCGGCAGGGTGCCAGTCCGAGCCGAGTCCGGGACAATTTTGACTCCACGACGGCACGCCTATAAGGCCGTGGGACTCAGGGTGAGTCGCACGCCGTCGCTGAGCGGCGGCCGGTTACCCATTTTTCCGAGTCGTGCCGTACGACGGCACGTCTAATAAGTGGCGACGAGCACAGTTGCCATCGCCGCCCGGCCGGAGGCACGCACCCGGCAAGCACAGACTCAATCGGAGGCTCCAGATGACGCAGAGGGAAGAACTTGAGGCCCTGGTCGATTCCTACGTGGCACTCGACAGTCTCTACGCAGGTGAGTACCCCAGCGAAGCAGCCGAGGCGGCGTTTCACCGCATCGTGGATCGCATGGCGGAACTCACGGAAATGGGCCTAAACGACTCGCATGACGACATCGCCAACGCCGCCCAGGAGATGTTGGGCGTTCCAGAACTCGAACGGTACTGTTGACCCTTCGGGGTCTGTGCCAGCCCACCGCTTCCCAAACACTGTGGGAAGCGGTGGGCGCTTGCGTGAAGTCCACCAAGACATCCAGCAGGAGAACTGAATTGGCAATGAGGCCCGTTCCCGCCTGACACCAGGCGGGAACGGGTGAGAACCGTACAAGCAAACAGCCGAACTTGCTCGGCCCTTTTTCGCAACGTGCGGACGAGGGCCTTTTTGTTGGAGACATCAAGACATGAAGAAGCACCAATCCCACCCCGCCGCTAACATCTTCCCACTTAACGACAGAGGACCGGAGTTCCAGGGCTTGGCCGAAGACATCAAACGTAACGGCCTGCGGCATCCCATTGTCCTGCACGACGGGAAAATCCTCGACGGCCGCCGCCGCTACCTCGCCTGTCGGAAGATGGGAGTCAGCCCAAAGTTCTCCGCTTGGGATGGCAAGGGCTCGGCAGTCGATTACGTGATCTCAGTCAACGTCCATCGACGCCATCTCAACAAGAGCCAATTGGCGGTTGCGGCCTTGCGACTTCTTCCCATGTTGGAGGCCGAAGCGAAGGATCGCCAACGGCTCTCGAACGGGCGGGGGAAAAGGGAGGCAAAGCGGTGCGCTACCTCCAAGGGAAAAGCCACGGCGCAGGCCGCAAAGAGGGTCGGCTGTTCTGCCCGCTATGTGGAGTGGGCGAAGAAAGTCCAGTCTCTCAAACCAAACCTGATCGCCCAAGTTGATGCTGGGAAGCTCAGCATCAAGGAGGCGCACGAGATCGTACTGGGGGAAACCGCTGGCCCGACCAGAATGAACGGGCGGACGATGCCCGTTCGGGCCGTAGCCTGCGCACCGAGGTCAAGCCGCCGCAAGATTATACCGGCTTCAGTTCCTTCGGATTCCGACCCGACCGTGGAGTTCATCTGTGGTGATGCTCTCATCGAATTACAGAAGCTGTCGAGCAAGTCCTGCCATTCCTGCGTGACAAGTATCCCGTTCTTCCTGCTGCGGGACTACGGTGTTAAGGGTCAGTATGGCTTGGAAGAGACGGTCGGCGAATGGGTCGCCCGGCATGTCGCAGTGTTTAGGGAAGTGCGCCGGGTTCTCAGAGACGACGGGACGTTGTGGATGAACGTGGCCGATTCATACGTCGCCAACGCATCCTACTCCGAACGTAAGCGGCATTCGACATCGGCCTTGAGAAGAGCGAAGCGGCGAGCCTTCCATACAACCCATTTGCAGCGTAAGTGCCTGTTCTTCGCACCACAGCGACTCGCAATCGCCTTGGCCGAGGACGGCTGGATTGCCCGTGCCGAGATCATCCTGGAGAAGGACAATGTAGACGGCTGCAAAGACCGCCCAGTAAGAACCCACGAGTATGTGTATCTCTTCTCGAAGAGAGACACATATTACTACGATGCCGATGCACTGCGGGTTGACTACTCCCACAACACCTCCCGGCGAGGCTATTCTACAGCGCCCAGAATTCCAAAGTCCGCAGACTACGACCGAACGTATGAGCTTCATCCTGACGGGAAACTCCGTGGTTCGATTTGGAGGGCGGGGCCAGCCACCGGCGCAGGCGACCATCCTGCCCCCATGCCACTACCTCTTGCCGTTGACTGTGTTGTAGCCGGTTGCCCGGAAGGGGGCACCGTGCTTGACCCGTTCGTAGGAAGTGGGACCACGGCGGTGGCAGCGGTTGAGAACGGGCGGCACTGCGTGGGGATCGACTTGTCGAAGAACTACCTGTCGGTTGCGAGGAAGCGATTGGTGGGGGCCAAGATCACAACCCGGTGAGGCTGGCCGGGCGGTCCCCAAAATTTTGGGGACGGCCCGAATCCTTGCCCCCTCCGTCCTGCGAAGGGTAGCCAGCTACTTGCCGTCGAACGGTCGGGAACTCTCGACCCAATCACGGATTGCCCACTCCCGGTTCCAGAGTATCCGTTGGGCGAGTTCATCGAGGTGGGAAGTGACTACCCGGAGCATCACGGCAAACGACATGTCGGTGAGCTTCGCATAGTGGTTGGATAGTCTGAACGGGTTATGAAATCTCATCTTTCACTCTCAGTTGTGTAGGTAAGCCCCTCCCCGTTTCGTGGAAACGGGGAGGGGCGGGAAATCAGAAACGAACAAGGATCGCCCGCCCGGTTAAGTCATCCCTGTTTTGGTGGCCGTTCACGGGTTCATGAAGTGCTATAGGTTGATTTTCGGGTTGTCGGGTAAATTGTCGCATCATGCGGGTGCGACACGGGAAATGTCGGAACTGCGCTCGGCTAGCCGAACGGGTGG
>Ga0180437_10001010_pt1 | contig 49869 bp, 52 predicted proteins | sample SS_ome_4_FD_132410 | JGI IMG/M metagenome (GOLD analysis project Ga0180437, IMG submission 132410) | Hypersaline lake sediment archaeal communities from the Salton Sea, California, USA - SS_3_D_1 metaG | ecosystem: Environmental > Aquatic > Non-marine Saline and Alkaline > Hypersaline >... | reverse complement strand
TAAATTTGATGAAAAAGAGACTGATTGTCTAGCTTATTTTGATCGTGTATTTTTCTACCATATGATGCGGATAACATTCTTGTTTAGCTCTTCGCAAGCCTTGGATTCCTAAATCTTGTTCCCTATAGCGCGCGCTAGCGCTGGATCATGACACCTGCGGAAAAACCTAAGGTAAATCCGAGAAATCTTCGGCTTGGTTTGCTAACAAATACTTCAAAAATTGCTCCTATATTTGTGGCGATATCAGCTAGAAAGGATAAAAATAATGCGTTGAAAATTGTATAATCCAAATCTAGCTATCACTTTAATTCTGGTGAGTCGAATGATTTTGTATTATTGATTTTTCTTATATCTTCTTTGCTCTCATTATACCGTGTAATATAATGTACGAATCAAGTGAGGCTATTTGTTGAGAGACCGCACTGTTATGCGAATATATCAAATTTCAATTTCTTGTTTGCAAGGAGTCGTTATGTGAATATGGAGATAATACTCATCTAGACTGAATGTCTGTCCACAATGTGGACAAGGTATTCCTTTAATCATCATATTCATCAAGTATATAAAAAAAGTAATACAATTTAACCTTTTTCTGTAATATGTTTTACAACGACAATTCGATTCAAACGAGCATTACCATAATTTTTTACATTTATTCAATAAGAAGTAGTAATACGTTTGAATCACATTTCTTTCAGAAAATAGGAATCAATGAAGATGAATCAGTTAAATAATTTAACTAAGATTAGTTCAATCGCGCACTTAGAATATGATGGAAGCCACTTAATGTTTAATGATTTGGTGTAAGACTGATTCAGCAACTTCCATGAAAGCTCTCGAGAATTTTAATTCAGAATACTTTTTTATGAAAGGTCTCCCATTTTCGGCAGATTTGAATAAATTCTTATCAAATGGAACTTCAGCGATTACTTCAGTTCTATGCTGTTTCGTAACTTCAAAGACACCTTCCTTATCATGTCCAGGAATATCGGCTTTGTTGATAATCACTTGTGTCGGAATCTTCAGTCTGTCTGCTAACTGAAGTATCAAGTCTAGATCGTATATCCCAAGAGGGGTCGGTTCTGTGACGGCTATGGCTAGATCAGCGTATCTAAGACTCTGCACTACATTGCAATGAGTTCCTGGAGGCGTATCAATCACCATTATGTCAAAATTTTCGTTGGTGGTTTTTTTGAGTGAAAAATTTTTTGTTGCGGTTACAACTTGTGCTGACCTTGCTTCATTTGGTTTTAATTCACCACTAATAAGGGTCACTTCATTATTAGAAGACTGATGAATAGTTCCAACAGTTTTTTCTCCAATTGCTATTGCTTCGTGAGGGCAAGCCAAAATGCATGCTTCACATCCTGAGCATAGTTGCTCAAACAACATAGGAATTTTTTCTGCGATTTGAAACAGCGCATGTGCACGACATGCTTCAACACATTTTCTACATTTAGTACATTTTTCCTCAACAATTTTTGGAGTGAACATTTTTACTTTTTCTACTGGTTTTGATTTGACTCCTAATACGATGCCTGTTGTTGGAGAATCTACATCGGTGTCAACGAGCATAATGCGTTTTCCTTTACTTTTTAGTGCTTTTGTTAAGTTGACTGCTACGGTTGTTTTGCCAGTTCCTCCTTTGCCACCAGTGATTGCTATAATTGGTGTTTCTATAGGTTTTCTATTGAAAGCTTCGAAAATTTCATTTTTCATAAGATTACCTTTAGAATTTTGTTGGAGAGGGATTGTAGAGCTTGGGATGCTTTGCAGTTTGGTTCATATTCTGTGATAGGAACTCTTTTGGAGAGTGATAGCAGCATATTTTCATCGAACGGTATTTTCTCTAAGATAGGTTTTTTCCATTTTGTTTTAATCAAATGCTCCATGTGCTGTGTATATTCTGGATTTAGATCGTATCTGTTTATCACTATATTGGCTGGAATTCTGAAGTGTTCTAAGACGCTCAATATGCGATCTAGACTTGAGGTTGCTGCTTGTGTTGGTTCAGTTACTACAAGCGCAGAGTCAGCTCCTGTCATTGAGGCTATTACTGGGCAGCCTATTCCTGGAGGCCCATCAACTAGAATTAGATCTGAATCTGATTCTTCAGCTATTTTTCTACCTTTAGATTTTACGGCAGTTACAATATGTCCGGAATTGGCCTCACCCATGTCTAGTTGCCCTGAGACTATTGGAAAGCCATAAGGTGTTTTTGCGATTCCGATCCTACCGTTTACTACTTTGTTTATTGATATGGCATCTGTTGGACAGACGATAGTGCAAGCGCCACATCCTTCACAAAGGAATGGGATTATTGTCGGGACCTCGCCTTTAGAGTCAAATATTGCTTCTGCCTTGCATGCAGGGATACATTTGGCGCAGTTTATGCATTTTGAATAATCTATTGATGCTTTATCGGACGCTTTGATTTCACTATAATTAGTGATAATAGTTCCAAGTACGATGGAAAGGTTTGGCGCATCAACATCAGAATCAACAGCTGTTATTTTGGTTCCTGATTTATTCAACAACACTGAGAGTGAAGCTGTGGTCGAAGATTTTCCCGCCCCTCCTTTGCCACTTACGATAATTAATTCTTTCAAACTGAGGTCCCTGGTTTTATGACAAGTGAATTCTTAAGGATTCATTAGATATTGGTTGATTGCATCTTTGATTTTTGTTCCCGCTTTCATTTCAACCATATTGATTTTCGCTTCTTTTAGTATTGCTGATACTGTAGGTCCAAATTCTGCTGCGATAACTGTATCAACATTCATCATTTTTAATCTCATACATGTTGTTGGACCTGCACCATGATCAGCATTAGCGGATGGGTTTCTTTGAACTTTTACTTCTTCTATTACACCATTTTTTATCTCTACTATGGTAAATGCTGGTGATCTACCGAATACTTGTGGAATAATGTCATTTAGACCATTCATATTTTCTGATGCGACAGCTATTAGCATTTTAATTCTCAACTACTGAATACTTTGAAACCGATCTTTATTGGAAATATTTGAATTTCGTACAATGATCCGTGTATTAATAACGTGTTTATGCACAAAATATAAGTATTTACTTAATGTACATGTGTTCACATCTAACAAGCATGAATCCAGTAGAGCAAAAGTTTAAATTTGTGCTATTGCACAATATTTATGAGGTGATATAAATTGGCTTATCGTTGGGCTGGAAGAGGCCGCGGAGGATGGTATGGCTCATGGCCAGGAAGAGGACCATTTAGTGATTTGCCGCCATGGGAAAGACCAGGATGGGCATACGGAAGAGGAGCATGTTGGCGATTTTTGGGAAGCCCTTACTTGCAAAATTATCCAAATGAGAAAGAAGAAAAAACATATTTGGAAACTTCGAAAAAAGAATTGGAAGAACAATTAAAGAGCATCGAAAAAAGGATAAATGAACTAAAAGAATCAAAAGAGAAAACTACATAGCACAAGCTTTCAATGTAACTGATACGCCTAAAAAATGTAAGGGATTTAACAGATACAGTTAACAATTAGTGCACGCTAACTCAAATCAAAACTTAAGAAAATGAGGTATTTCTAAATGAAAATCTGTATCACGGCTAGAACTTCCATCGATTCAAGTACTGAACCGCAAGAACTGTTGAATTCACAAGTGGATCCGAGATTTGGAAGATGCGAAAGTTTTGTAATCATTAATACAGAAAACATGAATATGGAGGTAATACCTAACACTAGTGCTCGAACTGCTCATGGTGCAGGAGTTCAAGCGGCTCAGACAATAGCTAATCAAAATGTCGAAGTTGTTATAACCGGTAGGGTTGGACCTAATGCTTATGAAGTTCTATCTATGTCTGGGATAAACATTATGACCGGAGCTGTAGGCACAATCGGACAAGTAATTGAACAATATAAATCTGGACAATTACAAGACTCAAAATATCCTAATGTTTCAAAACATTTTGGACAAGATATGGATAATGTGCTCCCTAAATCCAAAACAAAATCAATAGAAAATCTTTCAACAAAGGATGAGTTAGCAGCTCTTGAAGAAGATAGGAAAAAACTTACTGACGACCTTGAGGGTATAAAAGCAAGAATTAAAGAGCTAAAAAATCTTTCTGAAAAAAATTCCTAGACATTATCTAAGAATAAACTGGATCATGATTATTGCATTAATTAAAGAGAGATATGACAAGTATGCTGGACATAGAAAGTTAAGAGGTTAATATCAAAATGTGTGTTTAAAGTGCTTAGTAGCATTATTAAAAACATTTTTTGTTCATAAGAATATAAGTGAAAAACTATGCCCAGACATCGAAAGTATTGGTGTAGAAGATTTGGTCCAGGACCTGGACGTCCAATGAAACCTAGATTCATAGGAATGGTCCCAGACGCAAATCGTTTCAGCCCAGTAACTCCAGTTAGGCGTAGATACATGAAGGATCCTATAATTATGACTTACGATGAGTTAGAAGCACTACGTCTAATCGATTATCAGGGTCTTACACAGGAAGAGGCAGCTGGAAAGATGAAGATTTCAAGGGGCACTGTTTGGCGTTGCTTGGATAGTGCAAGAAAAAAAATAGTTGCAATGCTTATAGAAAATCGAGAACTTGTTGTTAATGAAGGTAATTGAATATCGAAAGATTTAATATTATTTGCAATAGCACATAAAAATTGATAAATAATGGTTTGGCACGCTATAACTCGATTTAAATTTTGGATGATTTGAAGATGGTTAAAATAGTTATTCCTATTGAAGATTTGCTTGAAGAGAAATCGGTGATTTTTCCTCATTTTGGTAGGGCTCCTAATTTCGCCGTAGCTGAAGTAAGAGAAAATAGAGTTTTGAGCTCTATTTCCTATATCAAGAATACTGGTGAGCATTTCGGTGGACATGGCAAAGCAATGACGATCGTGTCAGACGTCAAACCTGATGTTCTTGTGGTAAAGGGCATGGGTCCAAGAGGTCTTCAAGCATTTCAGAACATAGGTGTATCAGTCATGACAGGAGAAGCAAATACTGTGGGAGAGGCAATAGCCGACTACATAAATGGTAGATTAGTTGAACTCACAGAAGGCTGTCACGAAGCAAGCCATCATACTGATTGTAAAGATGAGCACACTGTAAGGTAAGATAGAAGAGAACATTAATGGTAAAAGAAACCGATAAGAAATCTGAATCAGAGAAATCAAAAAATTTCACTGAAGCAAAAGAGAATATTGCCCAAAACGAAAAACTGCTCAGAACTAGAATGTCAAAGGTAAAACATAAGATCGCAATTATTAGCGGTAAAGGAGGAGTTGGGAAGAGTGTTATAACGGCTAATTTAGCCATCGCCTTCTCTTTACATGGACATGCCAAGAAGGTCGGCATATTGGATGCAGATATTCATGGTCCGTGTATTCCCAAGATGCTTGGCATCAGAGGAAAACATCTCCAGGGAGGGCCAATGGGCGCATTCCCTGTATCAGGGCCTCTTGGAGTTGAGGTCGTCTCTATGGATTTCTTACTTCCAGAAGATGAGACGCCCGTGATATGGCGTGGTCCACTTAAGATGTCTGCTATAAGACAATTCCTGTCTGAGATAGTTTGGGGTAATTTGGATTTCCTATTTATTGACCTTCCCCCTGGGACAGGCGATGAGTCACTTAGTGTTATGCAACTTCTTCCTGAAATGGATGGCGTAGTTATTGTTACAATCCCATCAGAAGTTTCGCAAGTTGTAGTAAAAAAAGCTGTAACTTTTGCTCGTCAACTGAATATCCCAATAATAGGCATAGTGGAGAATATGAGTGGATTCATCTGTCCTCAATGTGATGCAAAATATGACATCTTCAAATCGGGAGGAGGAAAGAAGATATCAGATGATCTAGGCGTTCCGTTTTTAGGAAGTATTCCAATAGACCCTATGATCTGTAAAGATTCAGATAAAGGAAATCCCTTCGTTACAGAGCATCCAAAATCTTCTGCTGCAGAGGCATTTATGAATATAGTTGAGAAGATTGAAAGCTTCTTAGAAGAAAAAAAGAACAAAGAAGAGACAATAGCAATCAAGAGCTCTGAAAAACATCACAGTTAGGATAGAATTTCTAATTCAAAATAGAAATCAGTAATAAATTGTCAAGTATCTTCTCCATAATTAAACCTAATAATTAGATCTTAAAGTGCGTTTAGCGCGCACTCATTCCTTTCTTTGACTTATGATGTGAAAGCGAATACCCAAAAACATGAAGATAATTAAGTAAAGAAAGAGAATCACTATATTCAATATTGGGGAAAAAAAATTTTCACCACCCAATCCATATCTTACCAATTCAATACTATGTGTTAAGGGAGAAAACATAGATACGATTTGACCTATTGGAGGTAATTCTTTGACCGGAATAAAAACACCACTCACAAACAAGAGAGGAATTCTTACGAAATTCAAAGGCATCATAACCTGGCCTGGCCCTTGACCGGGCAAAAAGGCAAACATAATTCCCATAGCAGCAAAACCCAAAGCTGAAAGAATCATCCCAAGAGCTAATGATATTGGATTTGTTAATTGAGAACCAAAGAACCCTATGCTTATCAAAATTGGTATACTGGAGACGAGAATGCCAAAGATGAATCCAGCCGTCATTTTGCCAAAAAGAACTGTTATTAGCGAAACAGGTGCAGATAAAAACCTTTCAAATGTTCGAGTTCTTCTCTCCAGTGGAATTGTGATAGGCCCTATTGAAGATGAGGCGAAGAGAAGAGTTTGAGCAACCAATACTGGAATTGCCTTATCAACAGGCATATTTCTTCCTATTACAAAAGATAGAAACAAAGAGACCGGAAATAATACTCCAAACATTATTGATGGCGCTTTAGCGTAATATATTCGAATATCTTTTTCCGCTATAGCCCATGCAATCTTTGAATTCTTTGCAATAATTTTGCTCTCTATCATTTGTTAGATACCTGCTCTGTTCTCAATTTTTTTCTGTATTTCTTCTTGCTCGATACCTGTGAATCTAACGAAAACGTCCTCTAGACTCGGGCCGAGTGTATTAACTGAGATAATTGTTAGTTTATTATCTGAAGCATATTGCCAGACATTCTGTAACACTATCGAAGGGTCTTCTGTACTCAATAGATATTTGTCTCCTTGACTAATGACCCCAGTGACTGCAGACAATTCTTCTAGATCTTTTTTCAAATTTTTACCTCGCTCTAAAAAGGAGACCTCGATAGAATTCAGTTTCTCGATTCTCTGTTTTAGTTTTTCTGGAGTGTCTATAACCACGAGTTTACCTTTGTTAATTATAGCTATCCGATCACACAATCTATTTGCTTCGTCCATGTTATGCGTCGTGAGGAATATTGTCAATCCATCGTGGTTCATTTTTCTTATTAGATCTCTAATCATTAGAACGCTTTGAACATCTAGCCCTGTTGTAGGTTCATCCAAGAAGAGAATTGACGAACTGTTCATCAGAGCCATGGCTATGCAGAGACGTCTCTTCATTCCTTTTGAGTATCCATCAGCAAGCTCGTGACTTCGTTTGTGAAGGCCAAATAATTCTAGAAGTTCTCTTGCTCTTTTTTCCCTCTGAGATTTCTGAATATCATAAAGCCTACCAGTAAAAATCAGGTTATCCCAACCTGACAAATCGGTGTAAACATTCGAGATATCTGGTACAATGCCCATCAATTCTTTCGCTTGAATAGAATTTCTTTGAATGTTGAAACCCATAACTTCGGCAGTTCCTTCTGTAGGTCTAGATACGCCTGTGAGCATTCTGACAGTCGTCGTTTTTCCTGCACCATTAGGACCAAGAAAACCAAAAATTTCGCCTTTTCTAACTTCAAAATTTATGTGGTCTACAGCCAAAAGTTTTCCATAGTATTTGGTAAGATCAAAAACTCTGATAGCAGAACGCATTTGACTTATGCTCCAAGTTGATTTGCAGGTTTGATCTCTAAGAGACTTGATGACCATTTATCCCAATATTCTTGTTTGGGTACATGTGTATATTGGGGATCCTTAACATTAAGTTTGCATCTATGGTCAACACCATTTACGACCACATAATGCCCGATTTCCTCCCTTTCAAATTCATAAGCCTCACTCACCTTTGGAATTAATACTATGGGAGGAATTCTTTTTGCAAGGCATTCAATAATAAGATCCTTATCTGTTTTGATTCTCCTTACCTTTCCTCCTAATCTAAGAAATGTCTTGGTTAAGCGGGGATTCGTACTAAATATTATGGCATTATAACCTCTCTTGAGTGCAAGAACTCCTAAAGTCCCTTCACTAAGACCACTCTTGGCACTCTCAACTTGTTTATTAATGCGCTTGTCTTTACAGAAGTCTGTTTGTGTGTCTGTTGCTCCGTAATATTTTAGAACCATTTCAATAGCAGCAAGACCACAACCACAAACATTCTTTTGTTTAATATGATCTACTGGTAAAATTATCGGTTTACACTGTATCATTTGTTTATTCATGGATTAGACCTTTCTAGGACAATTATGTGTTAATGCACAAAATATATAAATTATTATCACATAATTTGAACGACGGAAAGATGGGTTACGGTCGTTTTGGTAGAGGCAGAGGCTTCGGCAGAGGATTTGGCATGGGTTGGGGGCGAGGCCTCGGAATGGGCTGGAGTCGAGGAAGAGGATTCGGATTTGGCTCTGGATTCGGAATGAATCGCTTCTCTTATGGCGAATTATCTTATGAAAGACAGCAGATGGGCAATTCACCTTACTCAAACATGTTTGCAGGGCAGAGACAAAGTTTCTATCCACAGCAATCGCAGCAAATTCAGTCCAGCATCTATCAGCAATCTCCAATGTTGAATTTTACACACATGAATTGTATTCACTACAGTAATGGATTTTGTAAACTCAGCAATATGCAAGTAGATCCATACGGAACAGCATGTCAAAGATTTATGCCTAGATAAAATACGTCAATCTAATCTTGCTAGATTATTGCTTGCTAGACTATTGCTTGCTAGACTATTGGACCTCTTGTGTAGATCTCCAAAGTTTCTGTATATCCCGTTAATTCAGCCTTAGTCAAATTGCCTTTAGCCACATCGATTAGTGAATTTAAAATTTGTTTTCCAGCATTTTTAGTCGACTCTGTCCCATCAAGAATTCCACTTACATCAATATCAATATGTTCGTTCATTTTTTGACAGGTCTGCTGGTTTCCGGATATCTTTATGACGGGCATTATTGGAAATCCTTGAGGAGCACCTCGACCTGTAGTGAATAACACGATTTGTGAGCCCCCGGCAGCTAATCCTGGCAGTACATGCATTTCTGAACCTGGCGTATCCATGAAATGTAATCCTTTGCCCTTTGGTTGTTCTCCATAATCTAAAACGCTTTGAATTTTACTTTTTCCCGCTTTACAGATTGCCCCAAGAGACTTCTCTTCAATGGTCGTTATGCCTCCTTTTATGTTGCCAGGAGTTGGCTGACTTCCACGCATATCAACGCCAACAGCCTTTGCTCGAGATTCCATCTGCTCAACTATCTCTACAATCTTCTTTGCAATTTTAGGATCTGCAGCTCTTTTAGCGAGTATGTGTTCAGCTCCCATCATTTCAGTTGTTTCTGCAGCGATGACGGTGGAGTTTTCCTTAACCAATAGGTCAGTAGTAACTCCAACGGCAGGATTGGAAGCAAGTCCTGATGTTGCATCAGATGCTCCACATTTTAGACCTATAATTAATTTGTCTAGTCTAGCATTGGTTCTTTTTTGATTTTGAGCTTCAGAAAACATCTCTTTAGCTAATCTTGTGCCTTTCTCTACTGAGTTGGTGAATCCGCCCAAGTCTTGAATTATGATTCTCTCTGTTCTTTTACCTGTCTTGGCTATCTCCTTCTCAACGCTCTCCGATGAGATTGATTCACAGCCAAGACTTACTATCAAAGCTGATGCAACGTTAGGATTTCTACCAAATCCAATTAATGTTCTTGAAATAATTTTAAGATCAGGCTCAAGCTGGCAACATCCTTGATGATGTAAAAGTGGTTTCGTTCCTTTTACTCGATCTGCTATTGCCCGAATTACTTCATTAGCACATCCAACAGTAGGAATTAATGCTACGTAATTCCTAACACCAAATGTTCCATCCAACCTTTCGTATCCGGCAAAATCTAGTGACAAAAATTCCACTTCATGGTTTTTTTAATAAATCACCGCGACCTCTTGTGCTTTCAACGTTATGGACGTGTACATGCTTTCCTACGTCTATGTCTTCGGTGGCTTTTCCAATAAATTCTCCATACTTCACAACATCTTGACCTTTAATTATTGGTTTAATGGCAAATTTATGTCCAAAAGGTATTGGATCAATGATTTCGATCTCTCTCGAGTCTCCGTCTACAATAAGCTCAATTTTTTCTTGTAATGGAATGTCCTTTACCGCTGTGGCCACATTATCAATGTCATGCATAGCAATTGCGTATCTATTCAAGATCACTCAACTATTCTACTACTGAAAAAAGGAGGTTCAATTGAGTATTTTCAAATTTACGTCAAAGCTAACTGGCTGATAGTGTTAGCTCGTTCATTATGGAGAGAAATTTTTTGGAATAGTTGATTTTATGTTGTTTTTTCATAAGGGATCATGCAAAGTAGTTTCAGAGTTTTTATCCCAATATTTTTTGTTTGATGTGTTTCATTTGGTGGGATGAATATAAAATCGCCTTCTTTGATTTTCTTTTCATCTTTACCACCAGTCGTTAATCCTTCGCCCTCTAAGACGAAGATTTCATGTTCCCAAGGATGATCATGGAGCGGGCTGAATCCTTTTGGCTCTATCTCTATAAATCTCATAGCAAAGTTATTGGCTCCCATCTCTTTTGATATTAACCATCTCATCTTTATTCCACTGGCATCTTCTCCAGTTTCCTTTGGTTCCACGTCCACATAATTCAAAATTTTCATAGAAATCATCTTTTAATCTTAGATATTCAAGTTGTTCAATAATGTAACTATCAAAATATAAATATGTTCTATTATTTAACTTTCAGAATTCCCGCGCGTCATGATGTTGCTGGCGGATGATGGATAAATCCCTCTTTAGCTAACAATCTTATTGATTGCTGAGACCTCAATATTCTATATTCGGCATTTTCCTTTAATTCCTTGTAACTGATTTTGATTCTGGCGAATCCTGTCTTAATAGCAGCTTCTCCTACGGCAGCGGCTACTCTTGGGTATAAACTTGAGTCCATCATTGTGGGCAATATGTGATCTTCCTTTATGCCTTGTTCTTCAGCTAGCTTTGCCATTTCGTGAGCTGCTGCTAACAACATTTCTGTATTTATTCCTCTTGCTCGTACATCTAATATTCCTCGAAAGATTGCTGGAAACCCTATTGAGTTGTTAACTTGGTTGGGGAAGTCTGACCTACCTGTTGCGACTATCTTTGCTCCAGCTTTCTTTGCATCTTCAGGCAATATCTCTGGAATAGGATTGGCCAATGCAAACACTATTGCTTTGTCAGCCATCGATGATACCATATCGCCCGTTATTATTCCTGGCCCTGGTCTAGATAGAGCGACTACAACATCGGCTCCTTCAAGCGCATTACAAATATTGCCTCTGGCTCCAATTTTGTTCGTTATCTTCGCCATTTCTGATTTGTGATTGTTTAAGTCTTCTCTTCCATCGTAGATTATTCCTTTGCTATCCACCATAATGATTTTACCAGCCTTTACTCCAGCTTCTATTAGTAGTTTGGTTGAGCCTAATGCAGCAGCACCAGAACCCACAACAGTCAGACGTAGTTCACTTAGCTTCTTTCCTACAATGTTCAGGGAGTTCAACATAGCTGCAAGAACGACTATAGCTGTTCCTTGGTAGTCATCGTAAAAAACTGGGATTTCCAGTTCCTCAGTCAGCCGTTTAAATATGTAGAAAGACTTGGGGGTGGCAATATCCTCTAGATTTATCCCTCCGAATGAAGATGCGATCCACTTCGTTGCTTGCACTATCTCATCAGGTTCCTGTGTTGACAGGCATATAGGAAATGCATCCACATCACCAAAGTATTTGAAGAGAAGGCATTTACTCTCCATTACAGGTAGCCCAGCCTTTCCTATGTTACCAAGGCCGAGTATCCTTGAACCATCAGTTATGACTGCGACAAAGTTGCCAATACCCGTATACTCAAAGATCTTTTCAGGATTTCTTTCTATCTCTATACATGGATATGCTACTCCTGGAGTATACCAAACAGCAATGTCCTCTAACGACCTGATGGAAACCTTAGGGATAATGGACAACTTTCCCTTATAGAATCTGTGCCACATCTTTGCTTTATCTTCGAATTTCGACATTTCTTTTCAAGTATGATAAGAATTTTAATCTAAATATCTTTACTAAGTGGCGCGCGCTACTGATACTATTCATTTCGAAGAGGCTGCAGAAGGAAAAGCAAAGGTTGTGAATGGAACGAACAATAGTGTATCTCTAGGAAACTTCAATGATGAAATAATTGAAGATGTTCAAAAAATAGCTAAAAATTATCCTGTCAACGCTATTTCAGTTTCAGAGGAATAAAAAATCGTTTAACTGTATCGATCCACAGTTTTCAAAATACTTTTCAATATAACACAACAGAAACTTAGCAGGAAACTGTTATGTTGCTTAGTTGGATAATAGTATTTAGTATACTCGGTAGCATAGGAGCAATTGTAGCGGCTGCAGTTTTTCTTCTCATCAGAGGGAAGACTCAGAAAATACTTGTATCTTATCTAATATCTTACGCTACAGGAACACTTCTTGCTGCAGCCTTGCTAGGTCTCCTGCAAAAATCTCTACAATATATTTCCTCTATACAAGTTATGTCAGCATTATTGATAGGTATCATTTTCTTCTTCTCACTGGAAAAACTACTAATCTGGCGTCACTGTCATAATGAAGAATGTGAAAGACACGGGACAGCAGGCCCAATGATTCTAGTTGGAGATGCATTTCATAATTTTACAGACGGTATTGTAATTGCTGCAAGCTTTTTAGCCTCAATACCAGTTGGAATAGTCATTGGTCTTTCAGTTATCGCGCATGAGATTCCTCAAGAGGTTGGAGATTTCGCAATTCTCTTACATGGAGGATATTCAAGGAGAAGAGCTTTTTTGCTGAACACGTTATCCAGTCTATGTACTTTACCAGGTGCAATTTTAGCATATTATGCATTAGATATTGTCCATTATGCTACACCTTATGTAATGGCCTTTTCAGCGGCAAGTTTTCTATACATTGCGTTAGCAGATTTGATGCCTGAACTTCATGGTAAAATTGGCTTCCAGCATCCTATTCAACAATTCCTCTTAATGCTGGCAGGAGTAGGGACTATCATACTTATTTTGTATGGTAACTTCTAATTGAACAATGTCGACTACAATGAGAATAGCGCGCGCGCTAAGTCGAGAATAAGGTTAAATCAGAAATGAAGGATATGGGCTCTCTAATTATGCATATAGAGCCTGAGAAGAAGGACCGTTACAAACTGGTTATTCCTATACAGCAAAAATGGGTCTTGATTCAACAATAAGCAGCCATTTTGGAAATGCCCAATATTTTGTATTAATAGATGTTGAAGGTAAGAAAACAGTAGATTGGCGAATCTTAAAGAATCCTGGTATCAGCTTTGAAAAGGGAAAAGGAATTGTTGCAGCAAATTTCCTAATAAAAAATAAAACCGATGTACTCATAACTAAGGAAATTGCCCAAGGACCATTTCACGTTCTTAGAGATTCCGCGATTAAAATATTTTATTTACCAAAAGACATGTCGATCATAGGAATTGTAAAAAAATTTTCAGATCAAAGATCGGAATCATTAAGAAATCCGGAAAAAAAGCATAGTCATACCGATTAAGTGTGCGCGTTCATGTGAGAATAGTTTATGTGATATGACCTAATATTGAGATTGATGTATCGTGACATTAATAGAAATCACAACTAACTGGTCATACATTATTGCATTATTAATTATCTTTATTTTTCTTTCAATAATTATTTTCTGGCCTCAACGAGGGATTCTCTCTATTTGGAAACATCATAAGGAAGTTGACCGTATCTATTTAGAAGATTGCATTAAGCAACTTTATGAATTTGGGGTAGCAAAACATCCTATATCAGTTAGTGACCTAATCTATGTTTTAGAAATATCGCCTGACGAAGCTAAAATTCTTTCCGATAAGATGATTAAGAAACACTTGGTTAACCAAAAAACAGAAAACAGTTTACAACTTACTAATTTTGGAGAACAGAAGGCTCTTCAGATAATTAGAGCTCATCGAATATGGGAAAGTCATCTGGCGAATAAAGGAATAGACATAGAGAATATTCATGACGAGGCTGACAAGTATGAACATTTTACCACAGCGGAAAAGATTAACGAGATGGAAGCTAATCTTGGGCATCCAAAACGTGACCCTCATGGCGATGTAATTCCCAGCGCGAACGGTGAAATTCAAGAAGAAAAAGGAATACCGCTTACTCAATGGCCTTCCAATAGAGAAGCTAGGATAGATCATGTAGAGGATGAACCGAAAGCATTATTCACACAACTGATCGCAATGGGACTAGTTGCAGGGGCTAAACTAAACATCATTAAACAAGAACCTAACCGAATGCTGATTCACAGTCAACACCTTCAACATATGTTGGCTCCTGAAACTGCTGAAAAAATCTTTGTAGTAGAAACCCCTCCAGAAGCTATACCGCTAGGTGAACTATTAGCTGGAGAGAAAGGGGCGGTCACAGAAATAGATGAATCTGGCAAGTCTATACGACGTTTACTTGATATCGGCTTAGTCCCCGGAAGCAAAGTCGAAACTGTAAGAATTGCACCACTGGGAGACCCAATCGAATTCCGAATCAAAGGAGCATTAATCTCTCTACGTCGACATGAAGCAAACAAGATATGGATAAAAAGAATTCAGGAGAACTAGATACCTCCAAATATCTACAAAGAAAATTCTAATATTAAATTGCAGGTAGCAACGTGATTGGACTATAACCAAATTGTGAAAAAATCAAAGGTCCTGATTGCTTTAACAGGTAACCCTAATGTGGGTAAGAGTACCGTATTTAATGCGTTGGCGGGCGAACATCAACATACTGGTAACTGGCCAGGGAAAACCATCGAAAAAGCAGAGGGACACCTCTCTTACAAAGATAAAAAAATTACAGTCGTCGACTTACCTGGAACGTATAGTCTATCCGCCCATTCGCCCGAAGAAGTAATTGCTCGAGATTTTATCATTCAAGGAGAACCTGACGTAGTAATTATCATTGTAGACGCCACCCTTCTAGAACGTAATCTAAACTTAACTCTTCAAATTCTTGAAATTACAAACAAAGTAGTTATAGCCCTAAATTTTATGGACGAAGTTCAACAGCAAGGATTTACAATTGACATCTCTACTCTAGAAAAAAAACTTAGAGTACCTGTAATACCTACTATCGCAAAAGAGGGAACAGGTATTGATGAACTACTCCACAAAACAATAGCTGTAAGCGAAGAAAAAATAAAGACAAACCCAATTCAAGTCAATTATGGTTTAACATTAGAACGTGCCATATACAAACTCGAGAGAGAGATTTATTCTATCGGTATCGACGGCAGAAGTAAATGGTTAGCTCTGAAGCTTCTAGAAGACGACGTAGAAATCAGTTCAGCTTTTCGCTCCAATAGACTGCCTTCTTCCATTATGGTTAGCGAAGACTCAATTAAGAAATCGGCAAAGCCAGATGTTAAGTCAACACTCAGTCTTACCAAAATTTTTGATATGGCTCAACTGTTAGGCGAAAAAATGACCCCGGATTCTAGGATAGAGATTGTTCGACGAAGATATGCAACTTGCCATGAAATAGCTCATAAGACTATTCGACGACTGTATAAGGAAAGGGTTACTCTAACTGAAAAACTCGACAGGATCGTCACACATAGGTTTTGGGCATGGCCTATCATGTTTGCGGTGTTCTTAGCGATCTTCTGGATTACTATTGAAGGTTCAAGTGCACCTTCAAACATGTTAGCGTATTGGTTTAATTTAGTAGCATATAACGGCAAATTATTGCTCGAAAGTTTAAACGTTCCATGGTGGATAATTGGATTATTAATTGATGGTTTAGTCTTCGGAATTGGCACAGTTATCGCAGTTATGCTGCCTCCAATGGTAATATTTTTCGTATTGTTTGCTTTGATGGAAGATTTCGGTTTTATTCCTCGGGTTGCTTTCAATCTCGATAAAGTAATGCAAGCGTTAGGCTCGCAGGGGAAGCAATGTCTCACAGGTATGATGAGTTATGGTTGTAATGTTGTAGGTGTGATGTCTAGCCGGATCATTAGTAACGAGAAGGATAGACTCATCTCCATTATTACTAGTCCACTAATAATCTGTAATGGTAGATTCGGTCCAGGCATAGCACTGGCTATCCTATTTTTTGGCAACCATGCTTTATGGGTCATGTTCTCACTCATAATAATTAGCTTGGCTGCTTACTTCCTAGTTACTTTCATATTGAACAAGATATTTTTTCGACATGAGTCATCTGTTTTCATGATGGAATTACCGCCATATAGACGACCTCAGATTGCCAAAGTTATATGGCGAACACTTGCAGATAGAGTGACGCATGTAATGGTTAGGGCTATATTGATCGCCGCCCCAGCAGTTCTATTAATCTGGCTGATGGGCAATATGCCCCAAGGACAGCCATTTGAGAATACCGCAATAGGTATACTTGTAAACAGTTTAGCGCCTTTAGGCCAAAAATTAGGTTTGGATGGAGAAATGCTTACAGCTTTACTGTTTTCTTTACCGGCAAAGGAGATAGTGATACCCTCTCTAGCTATGACCTACGGACTGCAAACAAGTCTAATGGAATCTGAAAATGTTTTCGCATTTATTTCTGGAAGTTGGTCTTTTCTTAGTGCTTATGCGTTTCTTGTCTTCTATATGTTATATCTTCCATGTTTGGTTACTGTTTGGGCTATCTGGAAAGAAACTCGCAGCTTGAAATGGACCATGCTCAGCTTTATCACTTCCTTGATAACAGCCATTTTAATTACCGCATTGATATATTCAATCGGATCGATTCTAATATTTTAAGGAAAATGAGTGCTTCGATTTCAATTCAATAACATATTCATTATATTCGTAACACATTGAAATATCAATTAGTAAGAACAGCATTAAACTCATAATAGAAAATAGATTATCAGATAAGAATGCTACAAGGTCGATATAATGCAGACTATGGTTTGACTTTGAAGCGCGCGCGCTGGAGCATCCAATTTTTAATTTACGAGAATTTTGAGCCCGATTCCAGAATAGCGCGCGCTAAAACATTTCGAATCCCACTCAGTCTATAAATATCTGCCAAGTGCAAATCCATATCGGTATACTAGTTATTATTACTCTCCTCTGAGGTAAGCACACTAGCTTTAGGATCATCAGTCATCGTGAATACTAATCTGCGCATACTCCTACACTATTATTCTAACCCCAATCTCACTATTAGCGCGCACTAGTGTGAAGTGCGCCTGTTAGTTCCAGTTTTAATATAGCGGAGTTTAACATTTGATGTCTAGAAATTATGTGGTGCGGTAGATGGAAATAATCTTTTCAGAGGATTGTTTAGATTACTCGTATTTTGGACATATAGAAACCTCTGAAAGAGTTAAGATAGCTAGTGAAATTCTGAAAAAAATGGGGTATAGTTTTGTAGAACCTGAACCTGTATCTGAGGAAGATCTTTTACGTGTCCACTCTAAGAATTGGGTTGAAAGGGTTAAGAGAGGGGGATTCTTTGATGCAGATACACCTGGTTCTAAGAATATCTATAGATATGCAAGTCTATCGGCTGGAGGCGCACTGCTGGCCGCCAACATGAAGGGTTTCTCATTGCTTAGACCACCCGGACACCATGCAGGCAAAAATGGAAGAGCCCTAGGCGCATCAACTCTTGGATTCTGTTATTTCAATAATATGGCTATAGCTGTGAAGCATATCAATCAGCGAACTTTAATATTGGACATAGATGGACATCACGGAAACGGTACCCAGGAGATTTTCGCTGGATACCCAAAAGTTACATATGTTTCACTCCACCTAGTCCCAGAATTTCCAGGTACTGGCCTAACATCAGAAATAAACTGTTTCAATTTTCCATTACCCCCGGGAACGGGTGATAAATTGTATCTTAAGACGTTGGATAAGGCGCTGACCCACGTCGATATGAAGAATATAGAGATAATTGGAATTTCGGCTGGATTTGATGCCCACCAAGGAGACCTTGCTTCATTGGATTTAACTTCCAATTGTTTCAGAGAAATCGGTAAAAGAGTTAAAGATCTTGAAATAGAGGTTTTCGGAGTGTTAGAAGGCGGATATTCAGGTGAAAACATAGCATCAGATCTACATCATCTCATACAAGGATTAGACATAGGTTAACTCAAATCGCTCACTCTCGCGAATAAGTAATAAAAAACATTAGAAACATTAGTGAGCACGTAATTTGATAAAGTTAGCTGAAATGTCCGAAACGTTGAGCGTAAACAAGAATCCTACTAAAATAAATAAAATTTTATTTGGCAGGAATCTGGTTTAAGTGAATCCTCGATACACGGGTAGCGCGCGCTAAGAGGTGATATTATCCCTATAATTAGTGAAATGGAATTTGAGGAACTCAAAAGACTGAGAAAAGTTGAAGAATCAGTTATAGTGTGGTTAAGGGCAGAAGGATTTTCAGAAAAAGCAATAGAATTTTTTAGGCATCGGAAAAATTTTCTTGTTGAAGGTGATCCATTGAAAAACAATGCAGACATAGTTGGGAGCTTTACCGGATCGTGTGGGGATCAGGTTGACACGTATTTGAAAATTCATAGGAACATAATAGAGGATGCAAAGTATACAACTAATGGTTGTCCAGGCGCTGTTGCCTCGGCATCTGCATTAACCAAATTTGTAAAAGGTAAAACGCTTGAAGAAGCAGGCAAATTAACTATGCGTGATATTATGGAATTTCTGAAAGAAGGGAATAAAAGCTTGCCAAAACATGAGTGTATAACCATCGCCATAAGATCTTTAAAAGATGCAGTTCGACTATATAAAAAGAAAAAATAGGATATTAGTGATCGTTTTTCATTTCAATGACTTCTTGCATTCTTTAGGGCGCGCTCTTTCTGCACTTCTCGTTCTTTTCCCAATCCTATTTCTAAATTGAAGATTTCACTATTTTTCTATAATTCTTTTGATGCACCGCGCACTTTGTATACTTTTAAATATTTCTTGAAAACCGTAATTAGCTAGCTCTCTTCAGACAACAAAATAAAATGCACACAAGCATAATTGTATTGATTAAGTTAGCTACACGCTATAATCAAATATGTTATCCATTCAAAGTACTTACCTTGCATTGATAGATCACATGGTGAAAATGTGGTGAAAGGACGTTTAGAGTGCATTCCATGTTTTATAAGACAGGCTCTAGAAGCAGCGAATATGTGTACTGATAATGAAGAGTTGGCTGAAAAAGTCCTTAGAGAGGTTTTATCTTATGTTTTACATGAAAAATGGGATAAGAACACAGCTGAAATCGGTACGAATATCCATCGAATTGTAAAACAGGTTACAAATAATATGGATCCATATAAACCTCTCAAGACAAAATATAATCAGCGCGCCTCAGATTTGTGTCCCAAGCTTAAACATATTGTAGAAATATCAAACAATCCATTATTAACTGCAGCAAAAATAGCTACATTAGGTAATGCCATCGATTTCGGTCCAAAAACAGAAATTGACATAGACAAAGAAGCTAAAAATTTGTTGGACCGCAGTCTTGCCATAAACGATATAGCTCAATTAAAAAAGTCAGCACTAAAAATTAAAAACATAATTTATCTTGCAGATAATGCAGGAGAAACATTTTTCGATAGAATACTAATAGATGAACTCGTAAAAAGAAAGATTAACGTCACCTATGTGGTTAAGACTGCCCCTATCTTAAATGACGCGACATTACAAGACGCTGAACTATCTGGAATAACTAGTGTGGCCAAAGTTATGACCACTGGCACAGACTGTATAGGAATTTTCTTTAAAGAATGTTCGAAGGAATTTCTAAAAGAGTTTGAGAGGAGTCAATTGGTAATTAGTAAAGGACAGGGAAATTATGAGTCACTAAGCGATATTAAGAATAAAGAAATCTACTTTCTCCTAAAAGTAAAATGTCCAATCATAGCAGAAAATATTGGTGCAAGAGTAGGGTCCATAGTACTGAAGAAATCTTTTGATAGAAAATAATGCCCGATAGTTTTCGCACACTAGAAGTTATGTTAAAAATAAGGTTGGCGCGCGCTTTAAAATAGCATTACTCTAGTAGCGCGCTACGCATAGATCACGAGCCCAAGAGCAGTTATATCCTAAAATGCAACAAAGTGTGTAAAGACGAGCCTATCAACATGCTAGCTAGCTTGCCAATAGATAGTGGTAAAGACGCGCCTGTTTCACATAGGTGTGCTATCTATACAACTTAGTGAGATATTCATGTATCGATTTCGCGGCTTTCCTTCCATCCCCGAGGGCGATGATCACGGTTGCGCCGCCACTTATTGCGTCACCGCCCGCGGTTACTCCCTCTATATTAGTCATCAGGTTTCCGTTAACTTTGATCCCTCCATAGGGCTCGGTTTCCAGTTCAGAGGTTCTACTTAGGAAGAGTCTATTGGGCTTGGTGCCGAGGGCGTCCACAATTGTATCTAGTTCCATGGCGAACTCAGTGCCCGCTATCTTCTCGGGTCTGGGACGGCCGCTGCTGTCGGGTTTACTGAGTTTCATTTTTATAAGCTCGATGCCGGTAATCCAGCCGTCCTTGTTTCCAAGCACCTTTGTGGGATTGACTAGTTCTTTGAATGTCACACCCTCTTCAAGTGCGTGCTGTAGCTCCTCAGCCCTTGCTGGGGCTTCTTTTTTAGTTCTGCGGTAGAGAATGTAAACCTTTTTTGCTCCGAGCCTCTTAGCACATCTGGCGGCATCCATCGCCACATTTCCTGCTCCGATAACTCCGACTTTATCTCCAACAATTAACGGTGTATCGTATTCCGGGAACTTGTAGCTTTTCATTAGATTTACCCTAATGAGGAACTCATTTGCCGAATAGACTCCCATGAGTTTTTCGCCTTCGATACCCAGAAATCTTGGTGCACCCGCCCCAGTTCCTAGGAAGATAGCATCGAACTCTTTGCGTAACTCATTGAATAATATGTTCTGTCCGACGATACTGTTAAGGCAGACGTCGACGCCGATTTTCTGAAGATAGGACAATTCGTAGTTTACAATATCCTTGGGAAGACGGAACGCAGGTATACCGTATTGTAATACACCGCCTGCCTTATGGAGAGCCTCAAATAATGTTACCCTGTAACCGAGTTTTCGTAGATCGACCGCGCAACTGATACCTGCGGGTCCAGAGCCGACCACTGCGATCTTCCCCCGTCTCTCTTTGATTTGAAATTCTTCGCTAGACTTGTTTTTCATGGCCCAGTCGGCTACGAACGCTCCCAACTTGCCGATATTTATCGGGTCACCGATCTTTCTCATATTGCAGTTTTCCTCGCATTGTGTTTCTTGTGGACATACTCGCCCAGCGATTGCAGGGATCGGGTTATCCTTCTTGGCTATGAGAAAAGCTTCTTTGAAATTCCCTTGGCCGATTTCTTTTATCATAGCCTTGATCTCCATGTTAAGAGGGCAGTTCTTCTCACATGGGGGATCTTCACAGTGGATGCAACGCTGGGCCTCTGCCACCGCTTCTTCTTCGATGTAGCCGAGGGGAACAGAATTGAAATTTTTGATCCGCTCCTCGGCTGGCAGTTCTCTCATGGGAACTCGGATTCTATTTACTTTCGCCATCATTCAATACTCTTATTTCTCTTGTTGTAATATTCCATAGCTTCTGCTTCTTTCTTCTTGTACATGGCCATTCTGCGTATTATGTCCTCGAAGTTCAATTTGTGGGCATCGAACATAGGGCCATCAATACATGTGAGCTTCATCTCACCGTCTACGAAAACACGGCAGGATCCGCACATACCTGTAGCGTCCACCATAACCTGCCGCACAGTTACAATCGTGGGCACGTCGTATGGCTTTGTGAGTTTCGCTAAGTCTCTTAGAGCCGGCAGATCTCCACCTGCAAATATAAAATCGATCTTGCCCTTATCAAGAAAATCTTTCAACACATTCTTATAATGGCCTTTGATGCCGTAGGATCCATCTAAAGTTGTAAGGTAATATTCATCAGAAAAATTTTTACTTAGTTCATTTTCAGGATAGATCTGACTTCTATTTGAGAATGTTTGCATAGAGATTACATAGTTACCTTCAATTTTTTTCAACTCCTTGCACATGGCGTAATTCTCAGCATGTCCACAGACAAGGTCGGAAGAGAAGACTACGTTGCCGTACTTTTTGATCTCTGGCGGGTTCCCCATGGGACCTATGACCTGTTCAATGGAGTCTCCTACTTTGGATTTGTCAAGTTCAATTGTTGTTTTGCCCAGTTTCTTGATGAACATTGTTATTTTACCATCTTCGGCCTTCTGGATGGACATGGGGATTCTCTCCCCTTTGGGAACAGCGATCAGAACCACAAAATTTCCGGGCTTGAACCTATAAGCCACATTAGGCGCTTCAACCTCAATTAGATAATCATCAGTATTGAGGTTTTCTTTACGAGTGATTTTATACATCATCTGCTCCTCCTTTTCGATCGATAGGTGCGCGCGAATTACACCCCTTTAAAAAAGGATTTTGTGAAAAAAATAGATTATAGGATCTATCTTTCCGATGCGCAGCTTATCAGCATATTCTTTACCGTAGAATCCAGCAATCATAAGAAATGCATCGTCACCATGTGTGACGGCGATGTTTATGGTGTCAGGATCCTCTGGTAGTAGTTGTTCCCATATTATATTTAAAATTACTGCCATGTAACCGGGGTCCATTTGTAATCGTGTGGACAATATATCTCCAATCTCTGTAGTCTCCAAGATCAAATAGCGCGCGCTTTTGAGAAACTTAACTTATCCGCTGTTGTCGTTGGAATAAATGTTAGAACTATTGACATTGATAGTGCTGCGAATTTTCTTAAGGCACAAAATCACGTTAAATTTCTTTGGAAAACTTATGGCACACACGATTTGCTCTTCGTGATGATCTGTGACAAAGGTAATGTTGGGGAATCCCTATATGAATTAAAAAAGGAATTAGAGGAATCAGGTATTCACCCTAAAAAACTTGATGCGTCTACAAGCATAACATGGGATAAAATAGATTTGTCACCCTTCTGATAAGATTGCATATTCGTAAGATTGTTTCTTCGTTTTTAATCTGTTGTCTGATGATAGTAACTAATTCAGGTTTTCAAGAAATATTTAAAAGTATACAAGGCGCGCGCAAAGTGTTTAATGAATTCTTTTTCTTATATTGATACATTTTCCCCTCATCTCCAACTTATCTATTGTCAAACATCAGGCATATCACTAATGAGTGGGGATAAAATTCTACTATCATCATAATTTTAAAAACTCAGTTCCTAACATCATAATTTAATTTGAAGTTTAGTATCTTACATGGTGATTTTATTATACACTCTATAAAGTCACATGCCCAATATTAATGATAAGTCATCATCTCTATCAAACAGAATTTATTTATTAGCTACATTTAGAAAAGGGATTTGATATGTTAGCGTTTGGACCAATCCCATCGAGAAGATTAGGGAGAAGCTTAGGTATCAATAACATTCCAGCGAAGAATTGTTCATATTCATGCGTTTATTGTCAATTAGGGCCTACTTCAGAGAAAAATTTTGAACGCCGTGTATTCTATGAACCGGAAAACATTGCTAAGGATGTAAAAAGGAAAATCAATAAAGCCAAAGAAAGAGGAGAAACGATCGACTATCTTACTTTTGTTCCTGACGGTGAGCCGACACTTGAGATCAATCTTGGCAATGAAATTGACCTATTAAAAGATCTTGGGATAAAGATAGCTGTGATCACTAATAGCTCATTCATATGGATCCCAGAAGTCCGAAAGGCGTTGGCCAAAGCAGATTTAGTATCATTGAAAGTAGATTCTACTAGAGAATCAATATGGCATACTATTAATCGGCCGAATGAAAAATTACACTTGACCTCTATTCTTGAGGGTGCAATTGATTTTACTAAAATGTATGATGGAGAACTATTAACCGAGACAATGTTGATTAAAAATGTTAATGACTCTGAAGATAGCATCGAAGAGACCTGTAATTTTATTTCCAAACTGAAACCGTCAATAGCTTATTTATCCATTCCTATTAGGCCGCCATCTGAAGAATGGGTGAAGCCTCCTGATGAAGAAATCATTAATCGTACATATCAAATTTTTAGTGAAAAGATAGAACATGTTGAATATCTTATTGGCTATGAAGGAAATGCTTTTGCATTTATAGGAAATGTGGAAGAAGATCTTTTGAGCATTATGGCTGTACATCCTATGAGAAAAGAAGCGATTGATAATTTTCTCATTAAAGCTAATGCCAATTGGTCCGTTATCGAGAAATTACTGCATCAGAATAAATTAATCAAGTTGACTTATCAAGGAAATGAGTTTTACATGAGAAAGCTAAAAGTTAACTAAAGTATGGCACGCAATATTACTTTGCCAAGAAAACAAATCTATCTTTTTTTCTTCACATGGAATTTTTAGGGGCAACCAAATGTAGGGTCTTAAGTTACAAAAAGTAATCGTTATAGCTTAATATGGGCTGAGATGTAAACATATCTCTTCGTATGAATGCGGATGGAAAAGATGGTGAAAAAACAATTTCCGATATTGTTGGGATCCATAACTATCGTATTTCTTCTAATCCTATTTTTTACCAGTATAACAAACTTCAAGAATGAACCTAAACTCGGTCTAGCCATTGAATTCAATACCCATGCCGCGCCTGCATATATCGCATTAGAGAGTGGTTGGTATAGTGATGAAAGAATAGAATTAAATTCCTTTGAGAGTTACGTGACTGGTGTAGCTCTAGCATCTGCATTATCCCGAGGCGATGTACAAGTTGCCTATATATGTGCAGGGCCTGCGATAGTAGCTAAGGCACGAGGAGTGCCCATCAAGATAGTCTCCGCCACTCACAAGTACGGTTATAGTATCATAGCAAAACCAGAAATCGAAGATATTTTAGATCTTAAAGAAAGGAAAATCGGATGTGCCAGTGAAGGTGGCCAGACCGATCTATTTCTACAATATACAATAAGAAAATTCAATATCACTGATATTGAGATAAGACGAATGAATCCTCCCAAACTAATTATCGCTCTGATAACAGGCCAGATAGATGTGGCATTTCTTCCAGAACACCATGCAACACTTGCAGAATCATATGGATTTAATTGCATAGCAACAAGTCAAGCAATTTGGCCTAACATGCTTGGAAGCGTCCTAATAGTACAAGAAGATTTGATAGACAACAATCCGGAACTTGTAAAGAAACTTGTAGAAATAAACGATAGAGGGATCGCTTTTATAAAAAAATCTCCAAATGATGCATCGATTATTGTAACATCACAACTTAAGATCTCTAATCCGCTAGGAGTAGATGAGTCCATCATTTCTCCACAGATTGCCGAACTCGATCATCATATTGTAAAGAAATCTATGGGTAACATCTATTATACAAACCACATTAATGAAAAAGACATACAGGAATACATCGATTTTCTAAGAGTCCTAGGATATGTTAAAAATGATCTTAAACCAGAAGATCTAATCGATATGAGGTTTATCAATTGATCAATCTCACAGAGAAGATCATTTGGGTCTTTCCGATAATCGCTTTTCTTTTTGGTTGGGAACTAATCTCACGAATAGGCATATTCCCAACTTATCTATTTCCTCCATTCTCAGCAGTCTTGCTCACGCTATATTTCTTAACAATAGAAGGTGTATTACTAAATAATCTGGCTAGTAGCCTTTTTCGCGTAATTATTGGTTTCACATTTGGAGCTTGCAGTGGAATTCTAGTAGGCATATTGATGGGAATAAATTCAAAACTAAACAAAACTTTCTCTCCAATATTCAGTCTCTTAATGCCTATCCCCGCATTAGGTTGGGTCCCTCTATTCATGTTATGGATAGGAATTAACGAATTATTACCGATCGCGTTGGTCTTCATGTGTTCTTTTTTTCCAGTTCTGTATAACACTATCACAGGCATTAGAAGTGTCGAAACGGATTATCTTGAGGCATCTCGGACGCTAGGGGCCTCCAATATGCAGATTCTTACGACTATTCTATTGCCACTATCGTTTCAAAATATTATTACTGGACTCCGACTCGAGGCGGGAATGGCATGGCGAGTTATTATTGCAGCTGAGATGGTTGCAATTCCATCAGGCATAGGCGCTCTGATGATGAGGGCTGAAAGCCTATTGAGAGTTGATGTCATAATGGTATGCCTAATTGTTCTTTCCATTATGTGTCTAATATCCGAGAATATATTTGTCAAACTTGAAGAAAGAACAAAACATTGGAAGTAAAATAAGTTGCCGACAGTAGAACTTGTAGGAATCTCCAACTACGCTTTGAAGCAAATTAATCTGAAAATTTTAGACAAAGAACTATTCGTACTTCTTGGGAAGACAGGTTCAGGAAAGACGACGCTTCTGAATACTATTGCGGGTCTTAAGGAATATGAAGGAACTGTCAAATTTGATAATAAGTCGATAGATAGAATTCCAACCGAGAATCGGGGGATAGGATATCTATTCCAAAATCTTCTACTTTTTCCACACATGAATGTTTATTCAAACATATCTTATGGTCTAAGAATCAGGAACTTCAGAAAAACCGAAATTTCAACTAAGGTAATGGAACTTGTAAAACTTGTTGGAATAGAGCATCTAGTTGATCGTTATCCCAAATATCTTAGTGGAGGAGAGAAACAGCGAGTCGCCTTGGCTAGGGCTTTAGCTATTGAGCCAAGAATTCTACTTCTTGATGAGCCATTCAACAATCTAGATCCGAGAACAGCAAAACATCTAAGACTTGAACTCAAAAGAATTCAGCAAAATCTTGGGATAACTAGCATATTTGTAACACATAATCTCTTGGAGGCGGAGGAATTAGCAGATAGAATCGCAATAATGAATGAAGGAAAAATTCAGCAGGTTGGGCGTCCACAAGAGATTTTCTTTTCACCTGGAAATGATTTTGTTCGCGAATTTCTTGGAGCCCCAAACATACTTGAATGTGAACATTGCACACCGATTGGTAATGATTTGGCTGAAGTGAAAACTAATGGAATATCCGTCATAGCTCCATATGAGGGAGAACATATTAAGAAGATATCGATAATGCCATCTGAAATATTCATGTCTCGATATGCCATACCCGGACCTAATGTCAATATGTTCAGGGGAAAAATAATTAGTGTTAATCGCTCGAGTACAGTAGCACAGAGTCTAGTCGAAATCGAAAATGGTAAATATTCTGTGGAATTGCCAATTGAAAGTTGCCAAAGTGAAGTTTGGAAAGAGGGGACTGAGGTTTTTGTCAAATTCAGATTGAAATCAATACGATCTTTAGCTTACAGCGAAAGTCATTAAGAGATCAGAAGATATTGCCTTACCCCCTGACCCAAATTCAATTGCGGGGACACAATAAAGAAAACATGAACAAATTCTTCACTCTCCCTGCACTCTATTGTTAATGTTAATGTAAGAGCACGCGCTAATCATGTCAGACTATATGACTTCAGGAATTATTCTGTGGTGGTAGAGAACGCACTTAATGAATATGGTTGCATAAATGTAGACTATTTTATTGCGTCTTTTTAGAGAGTATTTTCTTTGAAAACCGGCTTGTTATTGACGAATCTTAACGCGCTAGCGGTAGCCTCCAATGTGCATTAAAATCGCGTAGTTTTCAAGACTTGTTTTACCATCTTTCCAATTTACAGTGATTAGCAATACTTCTTTTACTGGTCCCATGAGGGTTACTGTAGCTGTTCCATTAACTAATTTCAGCGTATATTGACTTAGTTTCGCGATAGGTTTAGGATAGCTCATTGAGGTAAGATTGAATTCTATGAGGTCGTCTCGACTTCTGTCGATTCTTCCTTTATCATCAAATGCTTTTACGATTAATTTCTTCGGCATGTTTATTTTTACAGGAAGCTTTTCATAAGCTATTATTAATTTGGTTGCACCTGTCCCCTCTGTTTTCGGAATATGAATTAAGTAAGGACTTACAATTAAGATGATTATCAATAGAATTCCAGATGAAACAATTCTTTGTAGTTTTCTAATTTGGATAGATGTGATTCTCATTGTAGCGCATTCTCAATTATTAAGTTAAAGAAATAAATGTTTTACGGTAAATAGAGTTACAAAATGAAACTATTATAATCGCACGCTTGAGTCAGACGTTTTACAGTTAAACAACATTCTCATTAATCTACTTCCTAAAGAAATTAGCTTGTCTGCAAACACACATAACTTAAGTGCGCGCATTTATCTAAGAAAATTAAAATTCGATAGAGTCACCAGTATGGATAGGTATACAAAGATCACCGAAAGACTTTGCCAGTTGACTAATTGCTTTTTTGCCAGTACAGTGACATGGATATATCCTTTTCAAATCAATTTCTTTAAGTTCCTCAACACTTTTCTGAATCCTTGTATCGTCAGCCCGATCTAAATGAAAGCCTCCAACTATTGCATAGACCTCTTTTAATCCAGTTATGCTCTTAGCATGTCTTACAGTATTTATTATTCCAGAGTGGGCACACCCTGTTAATATGACAAGACCTTTCTTCCTAACATTTATGAAAAGAGCTTGGTCATCGATAATAGTGTCTTCGATAAAATTATCGTATTCCACTGTCCAGAAACCTTTGGTTTTCTCAAAGTAAGTCTTCCTTAATATTTCGCCACTAGAAATAACCCCGCCCAAAAGTGATATTGAATCACGCGAAACCAATAATTCTCCTCCTGCCGCTTTTATGGTAGGTTGATCAAACTCAATCCCTATTGATGTTAGGGCAGGTTTATACGCGAATTTTGGATTGAACACGTTAGGATGAGCTATAACGGGGATCGAATGGTCCATATGTTTCAGAATTTGCAATAAGGCTCCAGTATGGTCGTAGTGACCATGACTTAGCATCATTGAATCAATCTTTTTTATGTCTATATCAATCATGCCTGCATTTCTAAGAGCAATATCTGGTCCTGGACCAGCATCCATAAGAAACCTTGAATCAACGCCAGCGAGTTTTGTTTCAACCAGTAAAGAAAGCCCATGTTTCGCAATCAAACTAGGATTCTTAACATTCACAGAATTTTCTACAAGTACAGTTATTTTGAGTTCATCGATAGAAGCTTTTGTTGGTTTTAGGATTTTCACAACTTTCGGTTTTATTAGATTCGACATTTCGTATTTACCCCTTAAAATGTTTATGAGAATGAAAATTTGAAAATTTACAATGCGTATTGCGAATTCGAGTCATCAGATTACAGTGGTCCTCTATAAAATTTTGTTGATGGGCATGCTAGACATAGTCTACTATTATATTTTTCACATTTATCACATCTTGCCCCACAAGGAGCGGTTTCTAAGTTCTTGTTTGGGAGAACTCTTATACACAGGAATTCGGGATGTATTGGAAAGCTACCAATGCTAACTTCTGATCTTCTGACACCTTTCTGAACTCGTGGTGAGCAGGTACCGATGACGCTTTCAAGTGTGGAAAAGTTTTCACCTACAATCACAGTTAATAAATTTGACCCGCTTAGTCCGGATAGGAATACGGTTCGAGGACATTTTTTGAATAGTTTCATTAGTTCGTTGAGTCGTTGTGAATTTTCAACTTCGACATTTATTGCTGCAACTTTCATATCCAAGGTTTGAGGATTTAAACAGGCGGAGATGTTTAGCAGACCTTTATCACGGAGTTTTGCTAAACGTTTTCGAATTGCAACATGTGATATCCCAGTTTTTTTTCCGATATCGGTTAGCGCTGTCCTGCCGTCTTTCTGTAATTCTGATATCAGAATCTTGTCGACTTTGTCTAACCTATTTGACAATTTAACCCTACCAAAACACTTTAGTTAATAATTTTAACTTTCCTACTTTTAAAAGTATATTTATTAAATGACCATTAGAGAAGAAAGAAAACACAATATAAAAAAATGCTTTCTGATGGAAGATATGACAAAAACTGGTAATTGAAATGACCAAAGATATTTACTATCAAATTAAAGAGATTTTTTCAAAATTAATAGATAACAAAGATTTTTGGAAGGAAACAGTAGTAATCAGAGCCAGAATACTTGAGCCAGAAGAAGCTATTGGAAATCCTGAAAGAACAGACTTTCCATTACTGCAAGGTAAAGAGAGAATTGTGCAGGCCGATTTTAAGGGCTCTTACGGTCAAGCATTTACGGACATGTATGGGAATTATGAGGGAACATTAGACCAAATAATAAACACAAATCTAAATAATAATTATAGAAGAGCTATCTTCGTTTCGACAATCAATGCAGTAATGCGTTACTTAAAGCTAATCGAAGGAACCATACATTGTAAAGATGATGATCCTGAATTTTGTGGTGAAGAATTAGTCAAGCATATTTCGATAAATTATAAAACCCCTAAAATAGCTTTTGTTGGTTTTCAACCAGCTCTCGTCGAACATTGTTCAAAAGAATTTGAAGTCAATGTTTTAGACCTTGATAAAAATAATATAGGTAAAAAGAAATTTGGTTTAACCATTCTTGATGGCGAAAAAGAAATCGACCGAACTCTGAAATGGTGTGATTTAGCTGTAGCTACAGGCTCCACCTTCGTAAATGGATCAGCCCAAACAATAATTGATCAGATGAATGAAAAACCAATTTTATTCTATGGGGTAACTGTGGCTGGAATAGCTAAACTACTTAATCTAGATAGATTTTGCTGTCGCGCCAAATGAAAAAAGGAAACTTGAGCATTACACTTACAAGAATCAAAAAAATCAGGAATTCAATTAGATTACGTGTTTGGTTTTAGCGCATTCAATTCTTACATTTATGATTTTTCCATCTCTTTCTTCAATTGTCACGCCCCCGCGCATTATATGAATCCGCAAACCCTCTTTACCACAAGTAATGAGCCACTTTGAATTCTTTAAGACTTCAAGCAATTCGGGAAGATCATCTAGTTCGGCTAGTCTATACTTTGAAAAATTACTATTTGTTACCTCAGATTCCAATAGAAAACTCGACCATAAGTATTACTATAATCCAATTATAAATGCATTTGGCAAACGCCCACTCAAGAAAATTATGTATTCAGTTTTAGTTGTTGTTAGAGCGTGCTATGACAAAATATTTATTATGTGCCATAGCACAAAATATTGTGTGATTTAATATGCCATTTCGTGATGGGACAGGTCCTTGGGGCAGAGGATCGGGAACAGGTTTTGGATTGGGCTTATGTGGAGGATACTCGCCACTATCATCATATCAATACAGTCAACAGAATGTACCTCAACTTCCAACTTATTCGCCATACTCATATGGACCAGTATCTGGTAATACGATGCAAAATTCATACTCTAGCTATCCGTTGGGTCAGGGTCTGGGACAAGGCTTAGGCATGGGCATGGGTTTTGGAAGAGGTTTTGGCGGTGGTTTTGGTCCTGGTTTCGGCTACGGCAGAGGCTTAGGCATGGGCATGGGTTTTGGAAGAGGTTTTGGCGGTGGTTTTGGTCCTGGTTTCGGCTACGGCAGAGGCTTAGGCATGGGTCGAGGAAGAGGATTCTGGTAATACACAATCCAACTTGATTAGGTATTTAGCAGACCATTTCCAAGCGAATACCTTAAAGCGTGAGCTATCAGCATGCGTCATTTCATGAAATCAATGTTGCACATGCTTTAATCTTAATAGCGTGCATTTCACTTTAGTTTCTTATGGCAGAACCACCAGTCATAACACTCATACATCTTTGGACGTTCTTTTGCTGTCTTCTCGTCCATTGGCGGTGGAACTATGACTTCATCTCCTATCAGTTCATTCTTAGGCCATCCAGCCGGAATAGCAACATCGTTTTTATCTGAAACTTGTAATGCTTTTACCGCTCTGACTATTTCATCCATATTTCTCCCCACTTCCTGTGGATAATAAATAACTATTCTAACTATTCCTTCGTTATCAACAATGAAGACAGCTCTAACAGTATTTGCTCCTTTTCCCGGGTGGATCATACCAAGTCTTTCTGCTACTGTGGCTGCACCATCAGCAATTATAGGAAACGGTATTTCGACGTCTAATTTTTCTTTAATCCATTCTACCCATTTGATGTGAGAAAACGGTTGATCTATAGATAATCCTATGAGTTCGCAATTCATTTTCTTAAATTCGTCATTTCTTTTTGCAAAGGCTACAAATTCTGTTGTGCACACTGGAGTGAAGTCTGCTGGATGACTGAATAGAACAAACCATTTTCCTGAATAGTCTTTTGGGAGTTTTTTCTTTCCATGTGTTGTTTGAACCTCAAAATCAGGAAATTTCTCGCCAAGAAGTGGTATTCTTTCTGTTTTAGATTGTAATTCACTCATATTTCTTCGAGATAATGTTCTCTAAATAATCTTTAAGATTTTTGGATAAATTTAGTACCAGTTACAATTTGAAATAGCTGATAACGCGCTCTAAACGAAAATAAGCTTACTAACTGGATACTATGGGCTAGTCTGTGTCAATGCTATTCTGTAAAATAATTTTTGATAAGGGTAATCTAGGTCGAGCTGGCGCGCGCTAATAGATCGATGCCAGACAGCTAAAAGTTTGAACGGCATACTGTCCCTCAATAACGCAGGGATAAACTGAAAGTAATGCAAACATGATAGTTCAAATTTATATTTTGTCGACAGTCATAGTCGAATTATGACTTCATCAATGGTGCTACTGACACGGCATATTAATTGGCCATGTGGTAATTGGCATTTGTTATGATTAACAATTCTATTTCGCTGATTTTATGATGGCCATGCCTCTATCCGTTAAGCAATAGTAGCATCGTTTGGGTTTTCCTAGCACACTCTCAATTTTTGTCCTTCTGATCAATCCTGCATTATCGAGCTCGGATAAATGTTGATATACACTTGATATGTCGAGTTCGATTCCAAGTCTTTGTTTCAGATTTCGCCAAACTTCATATCCATAAGTTTCCTTACTTGAAATAATCTTCAGAATTTCGAATTTTGTTCTACCAAGCCTTGTTGTAATTTGTTTAGACTCGATTTGGCTAATAATTCTGTCAACAGTCTTTACTTTCTTTATGAACTTGCGGGCAGTAGCTGGATCTTTTAGGCCTGCACCAGTCACTATACATACTATTTCCTCATTCTTGTCGACATGACCAAGATCTATAAGTTTCTTCAAGCCTGCAATTGTGGATGCTGCGGCAGGTTCAGCAAAGATGCCCTCCGTTTTTGCTAAAAGAGAAAGTGCATCTAAAATTTCAGAATCATTTACTTTAACTCCTTTGCCTTTTGATTCTTTTATTGAGTGAATTGCCAAATCTCCATGGGTAGGATCCTTCATTACAAGGTCGGTGGCGATTGTCTTAATTTTCCCTGTAGAAATTGGTTCAGTATTTTCTCTTTGAAGTCGATCTACTAGAGATGCGTAACCTTCGATTTGGACACCAGTCATCATTACGCTTTGATTTGGGATTAGGCCAAGGTCTCTAAGCTCTTTGATGCCTCTCCAGATCATTGATATATGTTCTCCGTGACCAATTGGCACTATGATTCTATCTGGAGTTTGCCATTGAAGTTGTTCACAAAGTTCATAGGCGGTGGTTTTCTCCCCTTCAGCGAAATACGGATTACTCGATGACAAAATGTAGGTTTTTTTTAAATTTAGGACATCGTGATTTTTTTGTTTCTCTATGAGAAGATTTCCGCCATATGCGATTATTTGATAGAGCTTTCCGAGATTTAGCTTGCCAATTGTCTCCTTTGATAGCTGAATAGTGCAGCTGAATCCTGCTCTAGATGCATATGCACTCGCAGAAGCAGCAAAGTTTCCGGATACAGATAAACATCTCAGCGATTTTAATCCGAGTTCATTGGCTTTAGAAATATCTATAGTCATTCCACGATCTAGGAAAGAGCCAGTAGGATTCGTTGTCTCATCTTTAACCAGTAACCTTCGTAGACCCAAATTTCGAGCAAGCCTTTCACATTTTAATAGTGCTGTTCCACCTTCTCCAAGCGAGATAATTTTATTACTATCAATTTTAGGTAGAAGCTCTAAATATCTCCAGACTCCCCTAATCCTGTTTCTAAAAGTGTTCTTCGTGATTTTGCCTGAAATTCCTTCTAATTTTTTATCTAGAAGAAGAGGTCCGCTGCATCTAAGACAGGATCCGTAGTTATCTTCTAACGGATATTTTTCACCACAGCGGCCGCAAATCGTCTCAGGTGAAGTATAGCCCATTTACGTTCCATATATGGGTATAACCTCATATATTATTTTCTTCTCCATTAATTGGAGAGTGTAATTTATGATCTCGCTTGCCGGCAACATATCGAATTTAAGATGCATTCTAAATGAGAAGATCAAGGAGAATGCTGTAACCCGTGGAACCACACTAGTGAAGAGAGGTTTTGCACATATGTTGAAGCATGGAGTAATAATGGATGTCACAAATCTCGAACAAGCTCAGATAGCTGAGGACTCGGGCGCCGTAGCCATCATGGTTTTGGAAAAACTTCCATACGATATAAGAAAAGTTGGAGGTGTAGCCAGAACTGCAAGTTCAAAGATCATCGAGGAAATTCTAGATCATGTGACTATTCCTGTGATGGCGAAATGTAGAATCGGACATACCTCTGAAGCTAAGGTCTTAGAGTCGATTGATGTAGACATGATTGATGAATCTGAAGTTCTAACGCCTGCAGATGAAGAGCGGCACATTTGGAAGTGGGACTTTACCACACCTTTTGTGAATGGCGCTAGAAACCTAGGTGAAGCATTACGAAGGGTTGAGGAGGGAGCAACTATGATAAGGACGAAAGGTGAACCTGGCACAGGCAACGTCGCTGAGGCCATAAAACATCTGAGGTTAGTCAACAACCAGATAAGATATGTGAAATCAATTTATGAAAGTGGAGATCAACCGGAACTCATTAAGTATGCTAGAGAACTGAAGGTTTACTACGAGCTTGCACTTGAGACAGGAAAACTTGGTAGGTTACCTATCGTAAACTTTGCGGCTGGCGGAATAGCAACTCCAGCCGACGCAGCCTTGATGATGAATCTAGGTTGCGATGGAGTATTTGTTGGATCAGGCGTTTTCAAGTCAAAGGATGCTGTGGAGAGAGCCCGATCGATAGTTTTAGCCGTCACATTTCATGATGATCCTTCAATAGTTTCGGAAGCTCAAAAGATGATAGATGAGAATAGGTCCATGGAAGGCCTCGAACAGTTGGATCTGAGGATGCAGGAGAGAGGCACAGCATGAAGGAGTTAACTGTTGGCATAGTTGGTATGCAAGGAGATTTAGAGGAGCACACAGAGTCTGTTAAACATACATTAAGTGAGATGGATTTGGTTGGAGATGTTAGATGGATTAAGTCTGCTAAAGACATAGGTTCTATTAATGGACTCATCATACCTGGTGGAGAGAGTACAGTAATCGGCAATATTCTCTCATCTAGGCAAATGCTTCAACCTATCAAGAATCTGATATACAATGGTTTACCAGTTTTTGGCACCTGTGCAGGGCTCATAATATTAGCTAAGAAGAGTTATGACAAGGTTGTAGGCGAAAAAGATCAGCCGAAGTTGGACCTTATGGATGTCACGGTTGAGAGAAATTCTTTTGGTAGACAGAAGGAATCTTTCGAGACAGAACTAGATTTCCAAACACTAGGGAATGAAAAGTTCAAGGGAGTATTTATCAGAGCGCCATCCATAGTTGAAGTGGGTTCCAATGTGCAGATTCTCGGCAAGCTAAATGGTCTGGCTGTTGCTATTCAAGAAGGAAACATGCTAGGAACCACTTTTCATCCTGAAGTTGTAGACGACATCAGACTACACAAATACTTCATAACCATGATAATCAGCAATCTGCAGAGCTAGCTAGCTCTTCTTTTTGTCAGTATTAGGCTCAATGCAATTATCATCCCGATTAGAAATTGTATGGCAGCATTGAACTCTGGGATAGGAACTCCCACACCTATCTTTATCAAATCACTTCTAATGAACTGCTCTTCCGCAGTACTTCCCCATTTTTCTGCATAAATATCGTATACCTTTGATTCTGTTAATGTGATGAGAGCTTTTCCCTCTGAATCTGTGATATAATCGTCATTAACATGGATAGTTCCTCCTTCAACCGGGATCCAATCACCATCAGTATTATTCAGATATTTCACAGTTATTGTGAAGGGTTCGTTTATAGCAACTTCCGTACGGTCAGCTTCTATTTTTAGCGGCCTTACTCCTTGAGTTCCCCAATATATTAACACGTTATCGGTGGCTTGAATGTTGTATTTGTTCATAGCAACATTTCCTGAGGCGTAGTTGACTAGGTATAACCATCCGTAGAGGCCCTGTGCTGAGTGGTCTGAAATCGACTCGATATAGAATCCAACATCAGGATACCATTGGTCTGAGATTTGATATGTGAATCCACCTAATTCAGATGCTCTATGAAGAATTGAGAGGACATTGTTACCTTCAATTTGGTATGTTTGTGTGCTGTTGTAGGCTTGGATTGTTACCGAGTCTGGAATATCTATCCACCCTCTCCAGACTGTCTCGTCTACATCTTCTATTCTAACGTAAACTTGTTCAGTCATTTCTGTCGATGTTATGGGATATTTTTTCCCAAGCAATGCGGGTATAGTATTCGAGGTTATCCATGCACCGCCTTCTTGACCTGTTATCCAGCTGAATGAACCATCTGGATTTTGGAAAGATAACAGATCATCAAGTGGTGTATTGTCACTCTCTATCCAAGGTATACTTGTTGGATCTTGTCCAGCTGCTATAATAGCTTGAATAGCCCAAGCATCAGTCTCTACACTTGTTCCAAAACCCCACGAATCAAATCCACCAGAATTTGTCTGTTTAGATTTCATGTAAGATAGCGCATTTATAATGCAGGTTGATGTTTCAGGTTCACCGGCAGCTATCAAAGCCATTATCGCTGCTGCCGTACTATCAACATCGCTATCGGCTCCTATGCCCCAACTCCATCCATGATCAGTAGGATTCTGGTTTGTTTTTATGAACGTCACAGTATTCTGGATTTTAGGATCATCTTCACTTATTCCGGCGGAAATTATAGCCATGACCGCCCAATAATCATCATTAAGTAGAGATGGATCGTCAAACTGGGAACCATCATGAAATGATTCGAGCGTAGCCACTAAGTCAATGTTATTGATGTCTGTTGGATCTTCTCCAGCAGCAACCATAGACAGAATGAATCGGCTATAATCGTTGGATGAAGATAATGTGCCCACATTACTTTCTAAGTATTGGACTATTGAAACTCCTCCGTTAGTCCAATCATTGGGATCTTCCTCAGACGCCATAATAGCTATGACAGCCCAAGACGAAACCGCTACGGAACCTATTGCTCCATTGGGGTCCTGTCTAGATCTCAACCATAGAAGAGCTTGATCTACTTCTGCATCACTTGAAGAAGAAGGATAGGCGTAAACATGCGATATTGCAATTAGACTTACTATCAAACACAACGCAAATGCTTTCTTCGCATGAACCACTTGGTTTAAAGGATCTTAAAATCTATATATATGAATTAGCAAACATATGTTATCTATATGGCTAACATTGATTTTTAGAAGAAAATGCTTAGAATACAAAAAAACAGAAAAAAGTCAAATCTCGCCAAAGTGTGTTCGATAAAAACATCATTACAGGAAAGATGGGATACTGTCCCTCAATAACGCAGGGATAAACTTGTTTATTCAAAAAAAATGAACAAATGGGTATTCTTTTTTTGTAGTAAATCACAAATACAAAGCCAAAGGAGAGAGCGGCTGTTTATAGGCAGAGACCAACAGCAATTTCGTTTTCTCCCAACATAGAGTAAATGGTTAGAATAATGCATAGTTATCTGGTGATGAAACCGCCAATAATGGTAAGTCTGATTATTGTCGACATTATACTATCGCTGTTATAGATTCACAATTTTATTCTTTTACTAAATATATGCAGGAACAATACCATTCTGATCATATTGAAGATATTATTTCTTGAAATTAGACTCATGGCTATCAAGTCTTGAATTATTTTAGAGCATGATCTTTGTTTTCATTTTTCTTCATTAGATCACCTATAGATCATTACAATTGTCACTTAGAAGTGATACGGATAGTTCCATAATTGTTTAACTGATTTAATTCGTTACATTGTTTCAGATAACATAAATTACACTTTTTCAGTTGAGGATTGATGGTTTTGCAGAAAGCTTCAACGAAGCTGGTAAGCGAGGATGTGGTTGAGTATGAAAAGTCTAGCCCTCATTTGCAGAAATTTCATAGTTTAGTGGATCCTGCTGGAACACCTATAGCGATAACCGATCTGAAAGGGCGCTTCAACTATGTTAATCAATCTTTAGCAGATTTACTCGGTTATTCAATCGAAGATCTAGTTGGTCGGCCGTTCAAAGATTTTATCTATCCTGCCGACAGGCGAAAAGTAATCCGCCTTTTTCTAGGGATTATAATTTTACGAAGACAGCCACGAACTCTAGAGTTTCGTGCAATAAACAAATCTGGAAAAACTATCTACCTTTGGACTAAGCCTACTCGATTGAAAGTTGATGGAAAGACCATAGGCTTCCAAGCCATAATAACAGATATAACTGATTTAAAGAGAGCTTTGAAACAGCTCAAAAAGTCAGAAAGTATGTATAAACAAACTTCAACATTTCTGAATAATATTCTCTCCACCCTGTTTGATTATGTCTTCATAGTCGATGAAAACTATAATCATGTATTTATCAATGAAGCTGCGAAGCAAGCATACGATGGCAAAGTTGGAGGCAAATGCTATGCTGTGGCAAGAAAACGGGATAGTCCATGTCATTACTCGGGTATCCCCTGTGAAGTCAAAGAGATACTGCATGAAGGAAAACCCTACTTTGAAAATACACGCAGGAACGAAGTTACTGGAAAGATCACACATCTGAGATCTAGACCCATTATAATGCCTAATGGTTCTAAAGCAGCCCTAGTAGTCGCCAGAGATGTAACAGCAGAACAAAGAGCTAAACGAGATACTGTTGAAGCCGTATCACTATTAAATGCAATTATTGAATCAACTGCAGACAGTATTTTTGTTGTAGACAATAATAGGAAGATAATGCATTACAACCAGAAATGGGTTGAAATGTTCAAGGTTCCAGATAAATTCTTGAAATCAAGAGACGACCGTGAATTATTAAGTTCTCTTTTAAAGAATCTTAAAGATCCAGAGACATTTCAAAAAAGAACTGAAGAACTATTTGAAAATCCAGACATAGAAAGTGTAGATGTTTTAGAATGGAAGGACGGCAGGATCCTTGAAAGACACTCTAAACCTCACAAAATCAAAGGGATGACGGTTGGCAGAGTGGTCAGCTTTCGAGACATCACGCAACACAGACTCATGGAAAATAAGATCAAACGTTACTCACAACATTTGGAAGAGTTGATTGAGCAAAAGACCAGAGACCTAATAATATCTGAAAACTTTCTTAAAACAATCTTTGAGAATATCCCAGACCATCTCTACATCAAAGATAAAAATCACAAATTTATTTTCGCCAATAAATCATACTGTAACTTCCGAGGTAAATCGAAGGAAGACATACTAGGAAAAGATGTATACACCTTATATCCACGAGTTCTAGCAGACATCTTTACAAATCAAGATAAACAAGTACTTGAGAAAGGATCCGACCTACACACCTCAGACATACCAATCAGTGACGGGAAAGGGTCTACCAGAAGAGTATACACTATAAAGGTGCCATTAAACGATGTTGAAGGAAAAGTCACTCATCTTCTAGGGATCACAAGAGATATCACTAAACTTAAACAGGCAGAAGAATATCTTGAGAAAACCTTCAATCTGTCAGCGGATATGATATGCATCACCAGCCTGGACGGATACCTCAAAAAAATAAACCCTGCTTTCGAGAAAATTTTAGGATGGAGTCCACAAGAGCTTCTTTCCAAACCATTCCTTGAACTAGTCCATCCAGAAGAAAGAGAAAAAATACGTGATACAATAACCAATTGTATGTCTAGGAATCTTGAGACATTTACCCTACAAATTCGTATGCAATGTAAAGATGCTTCCTACAGGTGGCTATCTTGGATAGGCAAGATAATCAAGGAAGAAGGCATAGCCATCGCAACAGCACGAGACATCACAGAGCAGAAAAAACTGGAAGATATGAGAAGCCAATTCACATCTATAATCACTCACGAGCTCAGAACACCATTAACCTCAATCAACGCCTATCTAGATCTAGCTCTAGCTGGTAAACTAGGCATCATATCAAAGAATCTTGAATCGGCTCTACAAGTAATCAAGAGAAATTCAGACAGACTATTCGAAATGAGCAATGACCTTCTAGATCTTAAGAGACTCGAAACAGGAAACATGTCCTTAAACATGGAGAATCTGGGACTTCAAGAATTGATAGAAAACAACATCAAAGAAATCAAAGCGCTAATGGATGAAAAAAATCAGAACTTCCATATTGAATTACCAGAAAAACCCTTAATGATCAAAGGCGATCGTATAAGACTGAATCAAATCCTAACAAATTTGCTAAGCAATGCCAACAAATTCACGCCGGAAAATGGCCACATAACAATTCATGTCAAAGAAGCGAAAAAGTCAATCCAAACTCGAATTTCAGACACAGGAATCGGAATCAAAAAAGGAGACCTCAAACGGGTTTTCATACCCTTTGCCAACATTCAGAAACCGACCTATATCAAAGGAACTGGTTTAGGCCTCAGCGTAACCAAAGCTCTGATAAAAGCTCATAGAGGAAGAATAAAAGTGCAATCTGACGGTGAAGGCAAAGGAACAACATTCACTATAACATTTCCAAAGTCTTCAACCTAATCTTATAGATTTTAACTGGATAATACGTGTACTAGTCCGAGTCATTGCTAGTCTGTAAAATAATTTTTGATGATGGTAATCGAGGTCGAGCTGGGGGATCTTCGTCTGGGATCCCGATTGGAAGAAGTGCTACCACAAAGACATGTTCTGGTAAATTTAGTATCTGTTTAACTTTTTTCTCGTCGAAGAGTCTGACCCAGCAGGATCCTAAACCTAATTCAACTGCTGTTAATACGATATGTTCAACGGCTATTGCCACATTAAGCAGGGCTGACGGTTTTCGTTCATGTATTGAGTCGCCTGTTGCTTTCTCAATTCTATCCATAAGGGCTTTCTCACATTTTTCGCTTAGCCTAATGTCTCCTCTTTTCAACAATTCCTGTGTTTTCTCTTTACTTTCTTTCCACGAGTGTAAATCACTACAGCATACTATTACTATTGGGGCATCTTTGATGAATTGTTGATTAAAGGATGCTTCACAAAGCTTTGTTTTCAATTGTGTACCGTCGACTATTATGAATCTCCATGGTTGGACATTGCATCCGGAAGGAGCTAATCGAGCTGCTTCTAGAAGATTGTTAATCTGTCCTGTAGTTAAGGGGGCTGTCTTGAATTTTCTAATACTTCTTCTCTTTTGAATAGTTTCTAGTACGTCCAACCAACTCGCCTTACTTCTTTCTTTTTGAAAATGGTTTCTTCTATATTGTTTTGCATGATAAAGACGTTCCAAAAGGACTAGCGCGCACTAGAGTGTGAGATATCAACACGTGCGCGCTGACATGTAATAATCTGTTAAAGTGCGTTTAAAAAATCATTCATTCGCGTAAGACAAAAACTTAGCTTACTTTGTGATTAGGATATTCCTATCCATCTAGGTGTCCTTTTCATATATTCGCGATAAGCATCGCCATAGTGTTTAAGGCATCCCTGTTCTTCGCTTTCTATAAAAACGACTGCTCCTATTACGGTTATTATCATAATCACTATGAAAATCCATGAGACTGAAGCTATGCTCACTCCTAAGAGCAAAAGTGAATGGGTAACGTACATTGGATGTCTTGAAAAACGGTATAATCCACGAGTAACAGGTTTACCAGCTTTAGTTTGAGCCCAATTTAATAAAACAATCCAAGATGTAACTAATCCTAGCATGGCAATAGAGAGACCTACATAGAACCATGTAGTCCCAAATTTTAATGGAAGAAAGAAAGAGTATGCCAACGCTATAAAATAAATAAATTTAGAAAAAACGCAGCAAACCAATTTCGGTTTAGAAAAACTGACATCAGAGGGACTTTGTACACCTTTTACTTTAGCCAGATGGAAAAATATAGGAAAAGACAATACAGAAGGAACCAAGAAAATCCATGCATTCCATAACCCCAATTCAAACTCTGGTAAAGGCAACATAATCTCTCTTCCATAATATTTTATTTAATAATGAATTTAATTCTTCATTAGCAAGCGCTAACTCTACAATTTCTATGTTATATCTTCGGAGATGGGGTGTATATTGGTTTGGTCTCATCTATTTCCTCTTTCAAGTTAAGTGTAGCTTTTACAGTTTCATTTTCTAGTTGCTTGACTTTGAATCCCATTTTCTTTACTAGTTCGATTGCCAGCTTGTTATCTGGTAACATTATTGCGAATATGGTTTCAAGATTCTTCTCTTTGCAGATCTCGATCATGTAATCAATCATTTTCGAGCCTAATCCTAGTCTTTGCCATGGATCTGCTACTATGAATGCGATTTCTCCGGATGTTCCATCAGGTTCAATAATCAATCTAACGACTCCTAGAATTTTTCGATGTTCAGGATCTTTTAATTCTGCGACTATTGCCATTTCTCTATCGTAGTCGATATTGCAGTATCGAATTCTCACTTCATGGGGTGCGTCTTTTATGATTTCGAAGAATCTGTATCGTCTTGATTCTTCTGAAAAGTTCTGAAACATTTCAAGCCATAAAGCTTCATCTTCGGGTTTTATTGGTCTTAAGAGAATTGTTCTTCCATCTTTGAGAGTCCAGAGAGATTCGTACTTTTTAGGGTAAGGACTGATAACAAGATGTTCATGTGGTTCGAATGTAGTCAAAGCACGTTTTGTGTCTATTAGTATTCTGGCGTCGAGAGCGAGGGCATTCTTCTCATTTATGAATAGTGGATTGACATCTACTTCTTTCAACACTGGAAAATCAACCAGCATCTGAGAAAATTTTACCATCAGTTCTTCTAACAATGCCAAATTTGCGGTAGGTGCATTCCTGTAGCCTTTCAATAGTTGGTAGCATTTTGTTTCTTCCATTATCCTTTTTGCCAATGTTGAGTTTAATGGTGGTAGACCGACAGCTACGTCTTTGAAAAGCTCAACTCCGATGCCGCCCATACCAAATAAGACTACTGGGCCAAATAGTGGATCAGTTTTCGCTCCTAGAATAACCTCGTAGCCATTGTTCTTAATCATAGGTTGAATTGTGACTCCTTGAATCTTAGCTTTCGAATTGAACTGTTTAGCATTTGCCATAATTTTATTGAATGCTTCTTTGAGTTGACTTTCGGAATTTATGTTAAGCATAACTCCTCCTGCATCAGTTTTGTGAATTATCTGTGGAGAGAGGATCTTTAAAACAATGGGGTATCCTATGTGTGAGGCTTGGGAGATTGCATCGTCAACTGTTTTTGCTACTAAAGTCTTTACTACGGGAATGTCATAATATTCCAGCAGCTGCTTTGCTTCGACTTCAGTTAGTATTTCACGGTTTTCCTTCGCAGCGTTTCGCATTATTACTGTAAGTGGTCTTCTTGGTGGGACACTACTTACTGGCAGTTCTTCAGGTGTCTCATAAAGTAGTTCCAGATTTCTCTTGTACTGATACATGTACATGTATGTATTGACCGCTTGTTCAGGTGTTGAATACGTTGGGATACCATTTTGATTCAGAATGTGATTCGCTTCCTCTACCTGTTCATGACCCATAAAAGATGTTAGGATTGGTTTTGAAAAATTAGAATACTTGAGTCTGCATTGTTCGACGATTCTTTTTGCAATCTCAACTGGATTTTCTCTTCCAGTAGGTGTGTGGATTATAAGTAAACCATCGATATTTTCGTCATCAAGACATACTTGAAAAACGGAATTGTAGCGATCGTCTTGTGCATCTCCAAGTATATCAATCGGATTGCCTTTGCTCCAGTAGTAAGGTAATATGCTGTCTAGTTTATCCATCGTTTTCGGGCTGAGTTTTGCAAGTTTGCCTCCTCTGGAGATTAGCGCATCGGTAGCCATTATTCCGGGGCCTCCAGCATTTGTGATAATTGATAGGTTCGAGCCTTTTGGGATTGGTTGCATTCCTAATACTTCGGCAATGTTGAATAGATCCGCAATTTCTTCTACTCTGACTATGCCCGCACGTTTCAACGCCGCATCATAGATCATGTCCTCTCCGGTGAGAGAACCTGTATGAGAGGCTGCAGCTTTTGCGCTTTCCCCGAATTTTCCAGCTTTGACAACGATTATTGGTTTAGTTCTTGCAAAGTGTCTCGCGGCACTCATGAATTTTCTCGCATCACTTATTCCCTCAACATACATGAGAATGCTACTGGTCTTTGGATCGGTGCCGAAATAATCGATCAAATCTCCAAAATCGACATCGATCATAGATCCTATTGATACAAAATTGCTAAAGCCAATATCCTCTGTAATGGCCCAATCAAGAATTGCTGCACCGAGCGCTCCACTTTGTGATATGAAGGCTATCTTACCTGGCTTCGGCATTCTAGTTAGGAATGTCGCGTTAAGTCCAATGCTCGTTTGTATTATACCCAGACAATTTGGTCCAATAATGTTTAGGTGATATTTTTGCTTAATTTCCAGAATCTTATCTTCTAACGCTTTACCTTCATTCCCAATCTCTTTAAACCCAGCAGAGACTATTATAATCCCTTGGATTCCAGCTTTACCACATTGTTCAACTATTTCTGGAACAGTCTTTGCGGGTGTTGCGATTACAGCTAGATCAACTACTTCTGGAACTTGTTCTACGGTATTGTAAGTTTGTAAACCTAGAACTTCGGTTTTATTGATGTTGACCGGAAATGTTTTGCCTGTATACCCTGACTTTGTAAGATTATTCATTAGAATATATCCAATGGAACCTATCTCGTCACTAGCCCCAATTATCGCAATGCTCTTAGGCTTGAAAATTTTATCAAGACTTAACGTGGCCAAGTCTATATCCAGCAACTATCATATCGGTTAACCACATTATATATCCATAACTAGCGCGCGCCAGCCCTCCACAAGAAAGAATAAACGAAATCAACCATATTATAGATGTGACAGGTAACTTACTTTATACATGTTGACAGGTTGAAGACAGGGAGCAGGAAGCGCGTGCTAAGGGATAAATAATTGCGGACCCTTTTAGATTTGACTAGGGAGACGGTCGAGACCGTGACTTTGCTAATAGGAGGTTTGTGATGGAAATTTTTGAGGCAATTAAAACCAGAAGAACAATACGAGCGTTCACGAAAAGAGCTACCGAAGAGCAAGTGCGAAGGTTGCTACTTGCCGGTGTACAAGCACCCTCCGGTTCGAATGTTCAACCCTGGGAATTCATAATCATTGATAATCCCAGAACTATTGAACAAATTGCGGAGCATAAATACCAACAGACTCTAAAAATGGATATTGACGATGCAATACTCAAAAATCCAGCTACCATTGAACAGATACATCAGCAATCTCTTAAAACTCCTTTTCGGCTAGATAGAGCAACAAAACAGAAGAACGCCTATCAGAATTGTGCCGTGATAGCGGTCTGCAATAAAAAGGGACACGGCATCGGACGAAAACCCTGGATGAATATTGAGAATATAGCCAGTACGTGGATGTGCATCCAGAATATCGCTTTGGCAGCAACCGCTGATGGATTGGGGGTTCAGATTTCTATTCTTCGTGAGGAACACCAGATAGCCGTGGAGAAGCTCCTGGGTATTCCCGATGACCATGAACTAGCCACTATGATATTGATAGGCGTACCAGTAAAAATTCCCAACAAAAGAGAATTTGGAGCGGATCGGCCGGAGTTTAGATGGCTTCACCGGAATCGTTTCAGCACAGATTAAACTACGCACTTTTAACTTCTTAGATGATATAGCACCCTGTTACTTGTTATTCTCTGACTAATTCTCAGATTATTTTCTCGAGATCATTTTTCTTCATAGATGAAAATATCTTCAATCCTAGCATCGAAGAGTTTTGCAATTTTGAAAGCAAGCTCTAAAGAGGGATAGTACTTGTTTTTCTCCATCGATATTATTGTCTGCCGTGTTACTCCCAGTTTCTGGGCGAGCGCCTCTTGAGTCAAGTCATGCATGGCTCTATAGACCTTAAGTTTATTTCTCAAGGATGTCACTAGTCTCCATATTCCTTGCCATAATATCCGTAGAAAATTATATACAAAACCAGTAAAGCACAGCCTGTGAAAGCTAATGTGAAACCAGCCTGTTCGAAGTCAGTCAAACCTCCTTTGCTGAGTGCAATCAAAACAGCGCCTATCGATGCGGCTACAAATGAAACAACACGGAGGGTTATGCTGGAAGCTTTCCCGCTTATTACATAGGTTCTTTCATCTTCGACTACCTGTGTTACCTTGCTTCTAAGAAGATATAGTAATGCCGTCCCTACCACTATTGCAACTAATACCCCGGCTGTATTGCCTTTTGCTACAGACCATCCTATTATAGCTCCCATAGTCATAGTGATGATCATCCTGATTGGCTTCAATCTCTTCGAATCCATATCAAAACCCTTGTATGTAATGTATATGTTACATATAGTATTATATGTCTTACTATTTGTCAAATGAAAATAACATAGAGCATTTCTAATATGAGATGGACTTCTCAGTTGAACTAGGGGAAAGAGAGAATCTCAGTCTTTACTTCTTCTCTTAACCGCTACAACTACGGATACGGCTGCGATTAATCCTACTAATGCTAAGTAGGGGTTTAGGATCTCAAGCTTTTTTGTAGGCATAACTACGCCGCCTACTGGTCTGGATGGGATTGTCTGGTAGTCAGGATAGCGCGCGCTTCATCACCTTAAGACATGTCACTTGACGTATTCGTCCTTAACGTAGAGATGGATCGATACTAGCTAGCTAGCTAATACGTTCACAAGTTATGGGAAAATCCCGAATCGAAAGTGATAAAAATCGATAAAGATTCAATATTCAAGTATCCTTTTAGGATGGAGACAAGTTTGTCGCCTATGTATTTCAAGAGATATTTTTTTTCAATCGTCATGAGTATTACACTGATCGCTTGTGTAAGTTTCACCTTATTATCGACTCAGACTGCTCTGGCAACTTATCCAGGAGGTAATGGCTTAATCGCTTTTGAGAGGAATCTAGGTAGTAATGACGAGATTCACACTATGAATCCTGACGGTTCAGGTTTAACCAGACTCACCTTCAATCCTGACCCTAACAGTGATGACGATGATCCCCATTGGTCTGCAGATGGGTCAAAGATTGTATGGGACAGTGAACGAGATTCAGGGACAGAGATTTATATTATGAACTCGGACGGGACAGGTGTTACCCGCCTGACAGATACTGAAGGTAGTAATGCGTCGCCGGATCTCTCTCCTGATGGGAGGAAGATAGCGTTTGAGTCCAGTCGAGACGGTGGCAATGACGAGATTTATGTAATGAATAGTGACGGCTCAAATCCAACTAGACTAACAAGCAATAATGATGGTGATTGGGATCCTGTCTGGTCTCCTGACGGTTCAAAAATAGCGTTCGAAACTGATAGGGATGGTGATGAAGAGATCTACATAATGAACGCTGACGGCTCAAACCCAACTCGACTTACTGATAGTTCAGGGTATAATAGCAATCCCGATTGGTCACCTGACGGAAGAAAGATCGTTTTCAATAGTGATCGGGATGGAGGAGCCTCAGAGATTTACGTAATAAATGCTGATGGCACAAATCCAACTAGAATAACAACTAATAGTTGGAGCGATCATGATCCCGCTTATTCTCCTGACAGTTCAATGATCGTTTTTGCAAGAGATGTTGGAACAGATCAAAGTGACGAGGAGATATTTGTTATGAATGCTGATGGTACAGGCGAGGTTCGATTAACTGACGATCAGCTAGGTGATGACGACCCATCCTGGCAACCAATAAGCAATCCTGTAGGCGGGATTACGACTTCAATAAACAAGTATAATATATTAGCACCATACATCGCTTTGGCTTTTCTAATCGGAACAATAACTACAATAACCATAATAAAAAAGAGAAGTCAAGTTTAAACAAAGTTTACTTATACTTTAACTCTTTTTAGCGCGTGCGCAACGAATTCGCTTATTCAAACGTAACGTAATGGTGCGGCCGCCGGGATTTGAATTCCCGGATCATTATATTGATCTCCCGGGTCACCGGCGGTCTGCAATTTTGGCAGGCCGGAGTCTTAGCCAGACTGGACAACAGCCGCTTTAGGATATTCCATAAAGGTGCCATAAATAGTATATAGATGTTAAAGTGGGCGTGCAATTAGTCTTTGTATTTTTTCTCTCCGGCTTTGATCTCGACTTCGACCCAGTTTTCCCTCGGTGGTAATGGGCAACTATAGGTATCAGTGTAGGCACAGAACGGATTGTATGCTTTATTGAAATCTACTAGAAATTCTCCTTCCTTGGTCTCTTCTGTTTCTAGATATCTTGAGGCTTCATATGTCTCTATGCCTGACGTACTGTCTCTGAAAGGAATAAATAGTGACTCTTTTTCACTTGGCTCTTGTCTTAGATCCTTGTATGCATGAAGAGTACGTGTCTTTCCCCCTATAATAAAGCTGAAGTGTCCTACTTTCAGATATTCCCTTTCTTCTCCTGTACTGGTCATCATCATAACAGAAGCTGGATTAGGATACTTGTTAAGCCTACATAGGAATCTGTAGGAAGGGTTTACTGGATAATACTTTAGACCAGCGAATTGTCCTCTCATATTTTCAGGTATGGGGGATGCAAAATGACCTTTGAACGCCTGGTCTTTCTCCTCACGCCAATGAAGAACATTCTCAACTTGATCCTTAGACATCTTTTTAAAAGGTTTCGAAGCAACTTCACCTTGAACTGGTGCGCCACATCTATCACAATATTTAGATCCTGTAGGTTGCTCAATAGCACAATTTGGACAGACTTCACCCGAGCTCATAAAAACACTAACCAACCTATTCTAAATTAGGGAAGATTAAAGTTTACCATTTATAAAGATCAAATTACAGTTCACCAAATTCTGTATTGAATAATGAGTATAGTTGACTTGCATACTGATATGCAGATTATTTTGGTGCCGAGGGCAGGAATTTCACGGTTTTCTTAACAGTTTTGAACCAGCGACAACCCGGTCTTCAGCGTCACCCACATCAAGCGTCGGGTGCTCTCCTTAACCTCTTTAAGGATAGATCAGGCTGAGCTACCTCGGCACATCTCTACAGCAACTACAAAGATTGACTTAAGATTTTCCTAAAAAGCAATTTTGAGATAAGTTAGAGAGTTTTGAGCCTAATTTCCTATAATAGACTGAAAAGTGTCGTGCGACACATTAAAGATGCGATGAT
>Ga0180437_10001008_pt1 | contig 49930 bp, 31 predicted proteins | sample SS_ome_4_FD_132410 | JGI IMG/M metagenome (GOLD analysis project Ga0180437, IMG submission 132410) | Hypersaline lake sediment archaeal communities from the Salton Sea, California, USA - SS_3_D_1 metaG | ecosystem: Environmental > Aquatic > Non-marine Saline and Alkaline > Hypersaline >... | reverse complement strand
GTGATGGTCTTGGCCACGGCTGACAGCGTCCGATAGCGGTCGCCCTCGTACTCGAATCCGTCCTCGAGAACGACGACACGGCGCTTGCGGCCCTTGTACTGGCGGACGATGGCCGAGCCTGGCGTGGGAAGGCGGGGATCTCTGGCCTTGGTCCTGCTGGTGGAGACGGGGCTCGTGACCGTAGCCGCGGTGCCCGCCTGCGGTGGGCAGACCATCGTCGGTGGGGCCATGACACGGACCTCGGCGTCGTTGGCCAGCTCGGCGGCCCGCTTCCGGGCCCGCTCAGAAAGGTCGCCCTCGGCGTTTGCCTGGATGCGCCAGGCGATCTTGCGGATGAGGTACGCCCGATGTCGTGTGCGGCATGGCTGGCCGTGCAGTTCGGCGTAGCGCTCGGCCAGTTCGCCCGTGGCCAACTCGTCCAGGGCGGCTATTTCCGTTGCGATGTCATCCATTCGTGTGGCTCCTTATGCCAAGGTTCTCCGAGAGGCGGCCCGTTAACGCGCGGGTCGCGGAGCCACACTGAGCCTCGACGGCTTAGGACGCTCAAGCTCGTTCCGGCGAGGTTCTGAGACTGTTTTTCCGGGGCCCGAAGGGAGTGTTTGGCGAGCCCGGGCGCGACGAAGGAGCCCCCGGGCGAGGATGCTCGCGATCTCGTCGCGGCGTTCGTCGGTGGTCATGCTCTCGGGATCGGCGTTGGCAACCATGGCAATCCTCATGAAGGAGATTCTGTTCCCCTCTATGGGTTACCTATGCCTTTGGCGGGCGGGTGGTCCGTTTTCGTTCACCTACCGGGCGGAACCGCCGCCGTTTCTGTCGCCTTGTGGCCAGAACGGTCATATAACCAGAGCCCACGTCTCTGACGGGGAAGGAGAGACTTCCGGCCGTGAGACGGCGTACTGGCGAGCCCGCGCGCTCCAGTGGTTATCTCTGGCGGAGGAGGAGAGACGCCGGCCCCGCGAGGCCGGGAGCGCAAACCCCTTGCGAACGGGGCGTATAAACGAACAACGCCGCCGAGGTCTCTCGACGGCGCCCCCTGTAAACCACAGGGCCACTGCGTTTTGCAGTGGCCCTTCGACTAGCGGGGGTGGGATTCGAACCCACGACCTCCGGGTTATGAGCCCGACGAGCTACCAGACTGCTCTACCCCGCGGTCGTTCTTGTCGTGTTTTCTTCGAGTATCCTAAGCGTCCGGGAGGGCTTTGTCAAGCGGCGCATCAGATATTTCTGGGTCCAATCGGCAACCGCCAGCGGTCAGGCCGGGGATGCCTGCGGCAGCAGCGGACGGCGAGGATGCGTTGCCTGGCACCGCGTCATGCGGGCGGGGGCGGCCGGCGCGGGGGGCAGTTGACGTGGGCTCTCCGGCGTCCGGCCGTTGGTTGACAAGGCGTTCCTGCCCCTCTATCTTCCGTGGGCTCCGGATCTATAGGACTTTCAGGCCATGGCGCAATGCAAAGCGGATGGGTCTCTGCCGGTGGCAGTGATCGGCGTGGGCGGCTTCGGCAGGCGGACGGCTCAGGCCCTCCAGGCCAGCCGTCTGGTGCGCCTCGTGGGCGTCTCGGACCGCGACGCGGCTGTCGCGGATCAGGTTGGACGGGAGATTGGCGCCCCAAGCTACAGCGACAATCGTCGCCTGCTGGCCGAGACGCATCCTCAAGCGGTGTACCTGGCCGTCCCTCCGCCGGCTGCGCCCGACCTGATCGCCACGTGTGCCGAACGGGACATCCCCGTTTGGAAAGAGATGCCGCTGGCGCGGGATCTGGCCGAGGGGGTGGCGTTCGTACGGCGGATGGAGCAGGCGGGCGTGAAGTTTGCGGTAGGCACGCAACGACGGTTCTCGCCGGGCTACCGGCGCGCGCGGGAACTGACCGAGCGGTTGGGGCGCGTGTTCCTTGCGCGGGCGCATTACCTGTTCAATTGGGGCCCCAGGTTGACGTGGCGGGCCGACCGCGCCTCGGCCGGTGGAGGGGCGCTGCTGGAGCTCGGGTATCACCCCATCGATCTGCTGGTCTGGATGTTGGGCTTTCCGGAAGAGGTCTACGGCTCGAGCGTCGGCAGCTATCGCCCGGTGGCGGCGAGTCCGTCCGACGAGCCGGCACCGCCCCACGACACGGACGACACGGCCGCGGCGATTCTTCGGTATGCCGACGGCCGCATGGCCACGGTGGTCACGACGCGGCGCTCCGGGCCGGTCAGCGAGGGGCTTTCGCTGCACGGCTCGGGCGGCTCGTTAACGGCCAACGGGGAGTCTTGCGTCCTTCGCGACCCGGACGGCAGGGTGTTGGACCGGGAGGTCGAGCAGGCCGGGCCGCAGACGGTTTTCGTCCGTCAAGTGGAGGCCTTCGCCGAAGCGGTGCGAAGCGACTCACCGATTTGCGACTGCTCGGGTCGGGAGAACCTGTTGACCCAGGCAGTCGTTGAGGCAATCTACCTGTCGGACCAGACCTGCCAGCCGGAGAGCCCCGGCCGCCTTCTGGCAACGCATGGCCTGAGCCCCGAGAAGTGCCTGCCGTGAGCGATGCCGCTCCGTCGTCTTCGCCGATCCCACCCAGCCGTGCAGGGACCAGAAGACCGAGCCGGCCGCGCGTGAGAACCTTGCGCTTGTTCGTTGATCGGCGGGGCGACTTCGACGGCGACGGCCAGCGCGAACTGCCCGAGCTGCCGGGACGCGGCGGAAACGGAATCGGAGGAGCTGCCAAGCGATGATCTTCAGAACCCGGTTGGCGGGGATAGTGGCGGCCTGTCTGGCCGGTCTGTGCGGCTGCGCTATCGCGGGCTCGGCCGCCCCGGCGGCTACCGGAGGCCGAGACGGAATTTCGATGACCAAGACGAAGCGCGAGGGGATGGCGCTGCGGCTCGTGGGCGAGCGGGCTCATCACGTCCAGATGACCAAGCTGCCGACCGGCGGCTGGGAGATCCGCACGACGGGAGGCGATCCCTACGTCTTCACCGCACTGTCAACGAAGCCGTATGATCCGCACCGTGCGCACGTCCTGGCGTTCGAGTACTTCTCGACGACGGGCACGGACTCGCTTCAGGTGTTTTTCGGCCCGCCGATCGACGAGCGGCACAGCGTTCACGACCGCGGGCTGAGTGTGAGCGAGGCGTGGAGCGAGCATGCCGTTGACCTGGCGGAGGCGGGCCGACACTGGCGACGATCGGGGTTGTTCCGGCTGGACTTCGGCCGCCGCGCGGGCAAAGTCGTTCGCATCCGCAACATGGTACTCCGCGAGCCGACCGACCGCGAACGTAAGCTGGTCGCCACGCGCGAGGCGCGCCGCCGGGCCGAGGCCGACCAGGAGCGCAGGCTGCGGGCCTACCTCGAGGCGAAGCCGCCCTGTCGCATCACGCACGTCCGGGTTGGCGAAGCCGCCATCGAGGTCGCCGGCGAGTTGGGCAACCAGAAAGGTAAGCTCGTTCTTGGCGAAGTGCCAATGTTCACGCCAACGGGCGCCGCGGACCCACTGCGGGCCACCATGGCCCTCGAAGCCGGAGAACGGTTCTCGATGACGGTTGAGCGATACGCCGACGGCGAAGGCGGTCGGCGAGTCGACCGGCTGTTTTCGCGATGGGTCGTCGCGCGACGAACTGCCAGAGGCTACGAGTGGCTCTCGCACGCACGCTACGCCGATGAAGCAGCCGCCATGTGGGACCTTCCCGAGGAGAAACCCAAGGGCAGGAAGGGCCTGGGCGGCTTCCATCTCGGACGCGGCGCCGACGCCGACGCCGACCTCGAGGCACTCGGGATCCACAGCGTTACCGTCAACGTCGTCCTCACCGACATTCTCCGGTCGAAAGCCGGCCGCGACACGACTGCCTTCGAGTTTAACGGCCGGATGTTCCACGCGTCGCGATCGGCACTTCAGCATTACGACCGCACGCTGATCCACTGCGCCAAGCGCGGGATCATCGTCTCGGCGATCGTGCTGATCCGCCACGGCAAGGGAATTCGGGACCGGGCTCTCAGCAAGGTGTTCGCCCACCCCGACTGTCACCCGTCCGCCCAGTACAGCATGGCGAACCTGACCGGCCGGGAGGGCTTCGAGCTGTACGCCGCCGCCCTGGACCTGCTGGCGCGCCGCTACAGCCGACCCGACAAGCGATACGGGCGCATCCACCACTGGATCATGCATAACGAGGTCGACGCCGGTTGGGTGTGGACCAACTGCGGCGACAAGCCCGCGCCGCTGTACATGGACCTGTACCATCGCTCGATGCGGACGGCTCATTACATCGCCCGAAAGTACAACCCACACGCTCGCGTTTTCATCTCTCTGACGCACTACTGGAACTGGACGGTGGACCGACGCTTCTACCTGCCAAAGGAACTGCTCGAGCTCCTGCTGAGCTTCAGCCGGGCCGAGGGAGACTTCGACTGGGGCATCGCCCAACACCCGTATCCCGAGTCGCTGTTCGAGCCGAAAGCCTGGCTGGACAAGAAGTGCGACTTCACGTTCGAGACGCCGCTGATTACGTACAAGAATATCGAGGTCCTCGACGCATGGGTGCGGCAGAAGCGGACGTTCTTCCGCGGCCGGTCGCAGCGGACGCTGCACCTGACGGAGCAGGGGCTCAACTCGCCCGACTACGGCGAGCGGGCCCTGCGCGAACAGGCGGCCGGCATGGCCTATGCGTGGAAGAAGATCAAGCTCCTCGACTCGATCGAGTCGTTCCACTATCACAACTGGATCGACAACCGGCACGAGGGCGGGCTGCGCATCGGCTTGCGGCGGTTTCCCGATGACAAGCAGGCGCCGCTCGGCAAGAAGCCGATTTGGTACGTCTACGCGAAGCTCGATACGGCCGAAGAGGACGCCGCCTGCGAGTTCGCCAAGTCCGTCATCGGCATCAACAACTGGTCGCAGATCCGCCACAGGGGCCCGATCGGCAACCGGCAGAAGTGAGGAGACAGCGAGATGCCATCCGAGCGGCCGCATGGGAGCCGCCCGACGCGACGGGAAGTGCTGGGCCTCGGAACAGCGGTGGCCGCGGCGTGGGCCGCGAGAAAGCCGTCGCGCGCGGCGCGCGCCCGACCGATGAGGCGCCCCAACATCCTGGCGATCGTCACCGACGACCAAGGCGCGCAGATGGGCGGTGTGGGCACGAAAGGCCTGGCGACACCTCACATGGACGCCCTGGCGGCCCGCGGTGTGCTGTTTCAGCACCACTATTGCCCGTTCCCATCCTGCTCGCCGGCGCGGGCGTCGATCTTCACGGGCCTCTACCCGCACGCCCACGGCATGACGGCCAACGTCCACGAGTTCTTCGGCCCCGCGCCACCGAAGCGGTGGCTCGCGAGAACCGCCCCTCGTAACCGCCTCTACAAGCTCAGGCCGGGCATCCCCACGCTGATCGAGTTACTCGCACGGGCCGGCTATCGCACAGGCATCACCAGCAAGCTGCACGTCGTACCGCACGAGCGCCTGCCATTCGACGGCTGGGTCCGCGGCAATCGGGGCACGGACGTGCTGGAGTTCGTTCGCGGCTGCGGCAAGCGGCCGTTTGTGCTGATGCAGAACATCCGCAGCCCTCACCGGCCGTTCCGACAGTTCATCAGCCGCGCGAAGCGAAAACTGGTCGACCCGTGCAAGGTGAGGGTGCCCGACTACCTGCCTGACACGGAGCTCATGCGGCGCGACTGGGCGGAGTACTTGACGACCATCGAGATCACCGACGCACGGGTCGGTGAGACGCTCAAGGCGCTCCGTCAGTCCGGCCGGTCGGACGATACGCTGGTGATCTTCACGGGCGACAACGGTCCTGCGTTTCATCGGGCGAAGTACTCCGAGTACGACTTCGGCCTGCGGACGCCGCTGATCGTCGCCGGACCGGGCGTCAAGGCCGGTGTCCGCAGCAAGGCGCTCGCCAGCATGACAGACCTGATGCCGACGATTCTCGACTACGCGGGCGTCGAACTGCCCAAGCCCGTGCACGGCCTGTCGCTCCGGCCGGTCCTTCAGGGGCGGCCCGGGGCGAAGGGTCATGATCTGATCGTCGGCGAAGTGCACTTCGGGAAAGGCCCCAAGAGCTACCAGGGGCGAGGCGCCTGTGACGGACGGCTGCTCTACATCCGTCGCCATAACCCGTCACACCCACACCCGATGCCCGCCGACAACGTCGCCGTCAAGCCGTGGGGCAACCATAGCTACCAGGCAACGATCGAGGCCAAAGACCAATTCCCGCGCCCGTATGAACTGCTGAAGCGGTGGCAGGGCACACCCTCGGCCGAGGAGTTGTTCGACGTGGCTGCCGACCCATGGTGCATGCACGACCTGACCGCCCGGGCCAATTGCAGCAAGGACTTGGCTCGGATGCGAACCGCCCTGGACTGCTGGATACGGCAGACGAACGACACGGACATGCAGGCCGCCGCGGCCAACAGCTGATCGCCCGTCGTCCCCGCGGCAGTTACGACACCGATTCCGGCCTGTTGCCCTCTTCCAGTGCCGCCGCCGCTCCGGGCGGGCCGAACAGGATCAGCACGTCCCCGGCAGCCAGCACCAACTGCGACGTCGGCCGAACGACTTGCGAGCCATCCGCCCGCTGAACGGCCACAATGTGAACGCCAAAGCGCTCCGGCAGGTCCAGTTCTTCCAGCGTCTTGTCAACAAGCTGCGAGTTCTGGTTAAGCACGAGCTGATCGACGGCCAACTCATGACCAAGCTGGGCCATCTCGACGAAATCGACAACGGCCGGCCTGAGGACCACGGCGGCTATCCGCTTCGCACCGATTACTTGAGGGCAAACGACGCGGTTGGCTCCCGCCTTGCGCAGCTTGTCCTCGCTGGAAGCCTGCTGGGCTCGGCTGATAACGCGCAGCTCGCGGTTCGCTTCTCGGGCCGACAGCGCAACGAATGCATTCTCCGCATCCGTCGTCAGAGCGGCGACCAGGACCTCAGCCCGTTCGATACCAGCCGAGCGAAGCGTTTGCTCCTCCTCGGCATCGCCCAGGATGTACAGCAGCCCGGCCTGTTCTGCTGCCGCGGTTCGTTCTGGGTCGTTATCGATGACAACCAGTTCTCTCCCGGCCTCGGCCAGTCGGTTTGCGATGAGGCCACCCATTCGGCCATAGCCGCACAGGATGATATGTCTGTTCAAGTCGGCGATTCTGCGCTGCAACTCTCGTCTCCCGAAGATGCTCCGAACCTGTCCTTCGACAATCATTGCGACCACGCCGCTCAGTGCAACGGCTACGATAATCATGCCCGCGACAATGACAAACATGCTCCACAGTCGCCCATTCGTGCTGAGTTCGCCTCCGATCTCTCCATAACCCACTGTCCCTACGGTGATAACGGTCATGTAGATCGAATCGAGCAGCGAATAGGCGGGCTCGATGATCCAGTAGCCGGCAGCGGCGACAAGCAGAAATACCGCCAGGACGGCAAGCGGCAAAACGACTCGGCGCTTCCAGGAGCCTCGACGCATCAATGATAAACGGGACCCCGGCTCAGAATAGAACAGGAACTTGGACATGGCCGATGGATTATACCGGCCCGGTGCCCGAGCCGCAAAGCGAAGCCAGACGCTGCGACAACAAGAACAAGATTTGAATATGAAGGAACAAGCAGATCATAGTCGTAGTATCGGTATTGGCTGTGAAATGTGTTTGGCTTACGGAAGTGTTGGAGCAAAGGCAGGCACGCGCCGAAGTTAGCCACGCGGGTAACGGGCGCGGGCCGGTGGAGAACCTGTTGATTGATCTGTGTGGGCGGGTAAGCTCCCAGACGGATCATCGCAGGCGGGGACACCGACGAGCATTGCTGCATCAAGCACGAAGCCGACAGACGAAGGGAGAACAACAGGATTGGTCGGAGTTATCCACGGTGTTGATGACAGGAAGGGGCGGGAAGGCGGAGTGCGGAGTGAGGTGGTTGCGTCAGGCGGTAGCCTGAATCTCCTGGGTGAGCTTCTCGAGGGTCGCCTGGAGCCCGACGTCTTCTTCACTCAGGGCACGGATGGTGCGGTCGGCATGGAGAACGGTGGTATGATCACGGCCGCCGAAGTAGCCGCCAATCTCTTCCAGGCTGTGACGGGTAAGAGTCCTGGCGAGGAACATGCAGACCTGGCGGGGGAAGGCGATCGAGCGCGTGCGTTTCTTGGACTGAAGATCGGCGAGGCGGACGTTGAACCGAGCCGTAACGGCTCTAAGAATATCCTCGATGGTGATCTCGCGACGCTGCCGGTGCGAAGCGGTGCCGATGGCCTCATGAGCGAGGGCCATGTTGACGGGGCGGTCGGTGACCCTGGCGAGCATCTCCACCTTCGCAATGGCGCCCTCGAGTTCGCGCGTGTTCGAGTCGATCGCTCCAGCCACGAAGCAGATGACATCCTCCGGCAGGTCGATCCCGCGACGGCGGGCCTTGCGGCGAACGATCGCGACTCGAGTCTCGTAGCAGGGGCGGTCAATCCGCGCAACCAAGCCCCAGTTGAAGCGGCTGATGAGACGCTCCTCGAGATCGGCGATCTGCGCCGGGCCGCGGTCCGATGACAAGATGATCTGCTTCTGCATCTGGTACAACGTGTTGAACGTGTGGAAGAACTCCTCCTGTGTCCGCTCGTGATTGGCCAGGAACTGGATGTCGTCGATCGCCAAGACGTCGGCGTGACGGTACCGGTATCGGAACTCGTGAAGTTGCCCGTTGGCGACGGCGTCGATGAAATCGTTGACGAACGTCTCGCAGGTGAGGATAGAGATTCTGGCCGAGGGATTGTCGGCCGCGATCTTGCGGCAGGTCGAGTACAGCAGGTGTGTCTTTCCCAAGCCGACACTACCGTAGAGGAACAGAGGGTTGTACGTCCTGCCCACGGATTCGCTGACGGCCATGGAGGCGGCAAAGGCCAGGCGGTTGGCCGGGCCGGTGACGAAAGAGTCAAAGGTGTAGTCTTCACAGCCGGCGGGCATGCCGTCGGCGGCGGGGACGGACGAGGCGGGAAGCTCGGCGGGAGTTTGGACCTCATCGGTGGCGACGGCCTTGGTGAGGAAACAGACACCGACGAGGCGTCCGGTGGCCGTCTGGGCGGCTTCGGTGAACAGGCGAATCGCGTGGTGACGGCAGTATGCCAATTCCGCCGGGCCGGCTACCTGGATCTCAAGCAACCCGTGTTCCAGGGAGATCGGCTCCAACTCCGTGAACCAGGGCCGAATGATGTTGCCGCCTTCGGAGACGACCTGCTGAATGATCCGCTGCCAGAGCACTCGGTCAACCATCGCCATCGGAGCTGATCCCTTTCGCGCAAGGACTGCCCAACGGTACGTCGTCGGCTTCCTGGGGCCCAGAAGCCCAGCCAGAACGCTGTCGTCCTCCTTGACGATGGCGTGAACATCCCGGACGTGACTGCGACTTCGACGGCTGGCGAATGTACAGCCGCCTCCGGCCGATGTCAAAGTGAAAAACGAACGGCCCGTCGAAAGGCCCTCAGTCGAACCGGGTCACCGCGGCGGAGACGCTTTGGGCGGGCTGCCCAGGGCAGAAGATCTGCCCCTGGCGGGCCGCCTCCCGCTTGCGGAACATGCGCCGTCCATTGCCGTTGCCGCTGGACGGCTTGGGCTGGAGGCTGACGTGCCGCTCGTCGCCGAGCAGGTCGATCAGATCGGTCATCAGGGCTCGGCTGGGCTGGGCGTACCAGGCCCGGCCCAAGCGGACGGTCACGCGGACGTCGCCGCGAGACAGCGGAGTCAACTCCACGTAGATCGGACAGTTGCCTTTGTGCTCGCCCAACAGCTCGCCCAGGCGCTGGAGTTGCTCTTCCGTCCTCGCCCCGGCCGTCGGGCGGAGGATCACCGAGCCGGTCATCTGCTCGATTGCGTTGTCGATCGGGACGATCTCGTCGACGACGAGGCTGACCCGCTCCCGCCGGCGGTCGACCAGGCCGCGGAGGAAGACAATCGCCTCCGGCTGCACCAGTTCGCCAAACATCTCGTAGGCGTCGGAGAAAACCACCGCGTCGCACTTGCCGGTCAGGTCCTCGATCGTGAGCATCGCCATCTTCTTGCCTGCCGACCGGCCGGTCTTCGTCACCGTCGGGCGGACCTCGGCGATCATGCAGCCGATCGTCACGGCGACGGATTCGCTGTAGTCGTTCAGCCTGGCGATGTTCACTCCCTGCGGGGTCGACAGGCTCGTCAGCTCCCGGGCGAACCGGGTCAACGGGTGCGAGGTGATATAGAAGCCGAGCGTCTCCTTCTCGGCGGCCAGCAGTTGGCTCTCGGACCACGGCTCGACGTCGGGAAAGCGCGCCGGGGGCGCTTCCTCACCGAACCCGCCGTCCGTGCCGAAGAAGCTGAGTTGCCCGCTGCGGCGGTCGGCTGCGACGGCCTGGCCGAGCGAGATGGCCTGGTCGAGCCCCGCGATCATCGCCGCTCGTGACGCGCCGAGCGAGTCGAACGCCCCGCACTTGACCAACGCCTCGATCGTCGCGCGGTTGACCGCGCGGAGGTCCACGTGCCGGCAGAAGTGGTACAGGTCGGTGAAGGCCCCGGGCTCCTCTCGGGCGGCGAGAATGGCCTCGACGGCCTTGCCGCCAACGCCCTTGACCGCCGCCAGCCCGAAGCGGACACGGTCGGCGTCCACGGTGAAATCGGCGTCACACGTGTTGATGTCCGGCGAGGCGACTTGCACGTCCATCCGGCTGGCTTCGTGCATGTACTGGACGATCTTGTCCGTGTCGCCGCTCTCGAACGTCAGCAGCGCGGCCATGAACTCCCGCGGATGATGCGCCTTGAAATACGCCGTCTGGTAGGCCACGATCGCGTACCGCGTGGAGTGGGCCTTGTTGAAGCCGTACCCGGCAAACTTGAGGATGAGATCGAACAACTGCCCGGCCTCGGCGTCGGTGATACCGTTTTCCTTGGCGCCCTGGAGGAAGTTAGGCCGCTCCTTCGCGATGACGTGTTCCTTCTTCTTGCTGATGGCCTTGATCAGCGTCAGCGCGCGGTTCAGCGGCAGCTTGCCCAAGCGGTTGAGCACCTGCATGACCTGCTCCTGGTAGGCCATGATGCCGAACGTCTCGGCCAGGATGTCGTCGACCAGCGGGTGGACGGAGGTGATCGGCTCGCGCCCGTTCTTCCGGGCGATGTAGGACGGGATCAGTTCCATCGGCCCGGGACGATACATGGCGTTGGCGGCGATCAGCTCCTCGATCCGCCCCGGCTGCATCTTCATCAGGATGTCTTTCATCCCGCCGGACTCGAACTGAAAAATGCCGTCGGTCTGCCCCTTGCAGAAGATCTCGAAGACGTCGGGATCGTCCAGGGGGATCTTCTCGGGGTCGATGTCCTTGCCCGTGCGGGCCCGCACGAGGTCGCGCCCGCGCTGGATCGTCGTCAACGTCCGCAGGCCGAGAAAGTCCATCTTCATCAGCCCTGCGCACGATTCGCAGGTCGGCCCGTCCCACTGCGTGATCACGTCGTCGCTGTCGGCCTGCTTGTACAGCGGGACGAGGTCCTCCAGGGGCTCGTCGCAGACGATCACGCCGGCCGCGTGCACCCCGGCGTGGCGGGCCAGACCCTCCAGCCGCCGGCCGTAGTCGATGAGCTGGGTGACCTGCGGGTTCGTGTCGTACAGCCGCTTGAGGTCCGGCTCAGCGTCGAGGGCCTTCTTCAGCGTGACCTTCAGCCCTTCGGGGACCTTCTTGCAGATCGCGTCGACCTCGGGCAGGGGGATGTCCAGCGCCCGCCCGACATCGCGGATCGCGGCGCGGGCCTTCAGCGTCCCGTACGTGATGATCTGCGCGACGTGGCCGTACTTCTCCCGAACGTACTGGATGACCTTGCCGCGGCCCTCCTGGCAGATGTCGATGTCGAGGTCGGGGTCCTCCTCCCGCTCGGGGTCGGTGAACCGCTCGAACAGCAGTCCGTACTTCATCGGGTCCACGTCGGCGATGCCCAACGCGTAGCCCAGCAGCGTCGCCACCCCGCTGCCGCGCGGGGCCGACGGGATGTCGTTGCGGCGGGCGTATTGGACGAAGTCGTTGACGATCAGGAAGTAGCTGCTGTAGCCCTTGGCCTGGATGACCGTCAGCTCGCGCGCGAGGCGGGCGCGGTAGTCATCGGGGATCTCCGCCCCCTCCATTCGCCCGCGGAGGCCTTCCCAGGCCTTCTCGGCGAGATACTCATCGGGGCCCCGGCCGGCGGGCTTGGGGAAGTGCGGCAGGTGCTTGGCGCTGAAGTCCAGCTCGACGTTACACATCTCGGCGATGCGGAGCGTGTTATCCACCGCCTCGGGCCAGGCGGCCAGGGCCTGGCGCATCTCCGCGACGTTCTTCAGGTACAGCTCGGGCGAGTACTCCATCGCCCCCCCGCCGGCGAGGGTCTTGCCCGTGGAAATGCATGTGAGCACCTCGTGCGCCTTCTTGTCGTCCCGGCTGAGGAAGTGCACGTCGTTCGTGCCGACCAGACCGACGCCCAACTCCTTCGCCAGGGCCGCCAAATGCGGGTTGACCGCGTCCTGATCGTCGATGCCCTGGTTCTGGACCTCGACGAACAGCCGCTCCGGCCCGAAGATGTCCAGGTACTCCCTCGCAATGCGTCGAGCCTCGTCGCTCTTGCCCGCCAGGAAGGCTGATGGAATCTCCCCGCCCAGGCAGGCCGTCAGGCAGATCAGCCCCTCGTTGAGCTCGCTCAGGAGTTCGCGGTCGATCCGCGGGCGGTAGTAGAAGCCCTCCAGGTACGACCGCGACGACAGCCGCATCAGGTTCCGCCAGCCCGTCTCGTTCATCGCCAGCAGCACCAGGTGATACGCCGCCGCCTTGATCGAGCCCAACGACCGGTCCTGCCGCGTCGTCGGCGAGATGTACGCCTCCAGGCCGAGGATCGGCTTGACGTCGGCCTTGCGGGCGGCCTTGTAGAAGTCCACCGCGCCGAACAGGTTCCCGTGATCGGTCAGGGCCATCGCGTCCATGCCGAAGCCCTTCGCCGTTCTCACCAGGTCCTTGATCCGGTTCGCGCCGTCCAGCAGGGAGTAATGGGAATGAACGTGAAGGTGAACGAATCCATCCATGGCTCGCCCTTACGTGATCGACCGCCGAGAAGAGGAAGGCTCCGATGCCTGCCCGCTTACTATAGCAGCCCGTCGCGTTGTCGGTAAAGAGCCCCTTCGTCGAAACGTTCGGAGGCGGACGAATGCGGACAACTGAGCCGGTCACGGCGAAGGGGATTCGGACAACCGCCGAACAACTCGTGCTCATCCTGGCGGACGGAGAGGTGCCAACGCTGTGGGAGGAGTGCTCGCCGCGGCTGGCGGCAGCAAGCCCGGAGCAGCGACCGGCCGCGGAACGGTCGCCGGGAGGCTATGGCATCCACTGGGCGGCCATCGACGAAGATCTACCGGTCGGCGAGACGATGCAGGTTCCTCCCCGCTCGGTCGTGACGCTCATCACGGCCGATCAACGGTAAGGTGCATAGTAGTTCCTCGGGTCGGTCTTGGGGACGTAGCGGTTGTCGGGCAGGGGGAGGTCGTCTTCGGCGCGGATCGTCCAGGCGAGCAGTTCGGCGAGGAGGTCTTGTTGGGCGGCGGCGCAGGCGGGGTCGTTGTAGAGGTTGGTCAGCTCGGCGGGGTCGTCGGGGAGGTGGTAGAGCTGGCCGCGGCCCTGCATGTCGAAGGCGAGCTTCCAGTCGCCCTTGCGAACCATTCGCATCGAACCGCTCTGGGAGCGGCTGTTGAGGCAGTCGAAGCTGATCGACTCGTGCAGGCCGTCCTCGGTGGGGTCGACGAGCGTGTCGCCTTCGACGTAGTGCAGCCCGCCCATGCCCTGCTCGGCGTAGATGCTGCGGAACTCGTCGGCCGGGTAGTCCTGGCCGGTCAGCAGCGGCCAGAGGCTCCGGCCCTGCACGCCGGCGGGGATCGGCGCGCCGACGGCCTCGCAGATCGTCGGCATGACGTCGACGGGCGAGACGTGTGCCTCGTGCGGCTTCGGCGAGGCGACGATGCCCGGGCCTCGCCAGAACATGGGGATGCGCATCAGGCACTCGGGCATCTCCGGGCCCTTGCGCATCAGGCCGTACTCGCCGACGAAGTCGCCGTGGTCGGAGACGAAGCAGAGGATCGTGTTCTCGGCCAGCCCGCGAGCGTCGAGGAACTCGACGAACCGCCGCACCTGGTCGTCGATCAGCCGGAGCATGCCCATGTAATTCGCCCGGGCGCGCGGGACCTGCTCGTCGTAGTCGGCGAAGCCGCGCCGCCCGAGCTGCTTGGTGAAGCGAAACTTGAAGCCGCGGTCCTTCCACGCGTCCGGCCCGGAGGCCGTCGGCGGCAGCGACTCGGGCGGGAACATCGAGAAGTACGGCTCGGGAACCTGGTAGGGGTTGTGCGGCTCGGCGAAGCTCAGCCAGAGCAGAAACGGATCGTCGCCGATCGACTCGACCCACCCCATCGCGTCGCGGACCGCCCGGTACGGGCCCTGACACTCGACGGGGAACGGCGCGGCGCTGTAGTCGGCCCGGTGGCACAGGCCGGCGAGGTACTGGTCGAAGGCCTCCTCCTGCTTGGTCCGATCGTCGCGTCCCGAGCCGCCGCCGTGGCCGTAATTCGAGGCGTAGTCGAACCGCTCGCCGGCGAGATGGGAGTGGTTCTTGCCGCAGATCGCCGTGCGATAGCCGAGCCCCTTCATCACGTCGAGCAGGTCGGCCGTGCAGACCGGCAGGTGGGGGTGCTCGGCGCAACGCGTCTGGTTGTGGCGGACGCGCGTGGCCCCCGGAAACCGCCCCGTCCAGAGGCTCACGCGGGCCGGCAGGCAGCTCGGCGTGGCCGTGTACGCGCGGTCAAACCACATGCCTCCCGCGGCCAGCTCGTCCAGAAACGGCGTCGTGTCCAGCGGAAACCCCTCGCGCCGGCAGACATCCGCCCGCTGCTGGTCGGTCATGATCAGGACGACGTTCGGTCGGTCTGGCACGTTGGGCTCCCCGGCCGCTCAGCTCGTGGCCGTCTTGACGATGATGCGGTCCTTCGTCCAGTTGTCGCGGTACCACGTGCAGGCGGCGAAGTCGTCGTTGATCGATCTCATCTTCTCCGCGAGCATCTTGCGGAAGCGCTCCAGCGTCGCCTTGTGGGCGGGGTCGGCGGCGAGGTTGGTCATCTGGTACGGATCGTTGACGTTGTCGAACAGCAGCTCCGACTTGTCCACCCGATACGCCGCGTACGTGTATTGCCTGTTCCGCAGCGCCCGCCACTCGTGGCCGTCTCGCCAGGCCGCACACGCACCGGTGTTCTGCATGAAGGCCGCCTCGGGCTCGGCGCCCTTCTTGCCGAGCGCGCAGTGGCTGAAGTCCGTCCCTTCGGCGGCCTTCGGGGCCTTCAGCCCCATCAGCGACACCAGCGTGGGCATGAAGTCGACGTTGCAGATGGGCGCATCGCTGACCGTGCCGGCCTGGACGCGTTTCGGCCAGCGGACGAGCAGCGGGATCCGGGCGGCCTCTTCGTAGAAGGTGTTCTTCGCCCGCCGTCCCTGGGCGCCGAACATCTCGCCGTGATCGGAGGTGAACACGAAGATCGTATCGTCGGCCAGGCCCAGCCGGTCGATCGCTTTCAGCAGCCGACCGATGTTCCAGTCGAGATTGGCCGTCATCGCGTAGTAATTGCGCCGCCAGCTCGGCAGGGCGCGTCGCTGCTGCGGATTCAGCCGGCCCCAGCCGTCGGCGTACTTGTCGTTGGTCGGCTTGTAGTTCGGCGGGTTGGGGAACTTCACGTCCTTGAACATCGCGGCGTACTTCGGCGGGACGTTCTTCGCCGACCACGGATCGTGCGGCGTGCCGTAGGACAGGAACATCGCGATCGGCTGGTCGGTCTTCGAGGCCCGCTCGAGGTAGTCGATCGCCAGGTCCGTCTGCCCGTCGGGCTCGTATACCCCCTTGCCGTAGAGGATCTTCTCCGGCGAGTTCGTGTGGTAGTAGGCGCCGTAATAGATGTGGTGGAAGCCGTAGGCCGCCCAGTAGCCGTCGAAGCCCAGCCGGTCGGGCCCGGGCGGGGTGTAGCTGTTCTTCGCGTCGTAGTGGTGGCCGAGCTGGTTGGCGTAGAGGTGCCACTTGCCGATGTAGCCCGTCTGGTAGCCGCCTCTCGTCAGCACGTGGCCGAAGCACTCGTGCGTCGTCTGGATCCGCAGTTCGTTGATCACCATGCCGGTGCTTGTGGTGTACTTGCCCGTCATCAGCGACGCGCGATAGGCTGAGCAGACCGGCATGCTCGAGACCGCCTGGCGGAAGTTGATGCCCTGCCCCGCCAGCCGATCGATGTTCGGCGTGCGTGCCTTCTTGTCGCCCGCGTAGCCGCACCGCGTGTAGCCGAGCTGGTCGGCGAAGACGAAGATCAGGTTCGGCCGCTTTGCCGCCCTCGGCTTCCTGGCCATCGACGTTTCTCCTGTCGTTTCGGCTGCCTCGCCGCGACGTGCGCGGCCGGCCATCAGCCCTCCGGCGGCCGCCGTGGCGGTGGCCTTCAGCATGTTCCTACGCGTGATCTGTCGCATTCTGCCTTCCTTCCCCGGCCGGGTCGAGCCGAACGATTGGTCAGCGGATTCTACCAAACCGCCGCCACCGGACATAACATTGCCGCGTTGTTCCCTATGGAGGCGCGAGCATGAATGCAGCGACACGGATTGATCGGCGGCGTTTTCTGAAGGCCGCCACCGGGGCGGCCATCGGGGTCACCGGCGCGAAGGCCCTCGCCGACGCAGCCGGGCCGACCGGGCGCAAGCCCAACATCGTCTTCGTCCTCGCCGACGACCTCGGCTGGGCCGAGCTGGGCTGCTACGGCAACCGGTTCAACGAGACGCCCCACCTGGACGAGCTGGCCCGGAAGGGGATGCGCTTCACGCAGGCCTACGCCGCCGCGCCGGTCTGCTCGCCCTACCGGGCTGCCTTGATGACCGGGCAGTGGCCGGCTCGCGTGGGGATCACGGACTACCTCCGCCCCAACGACCCGAAACACCTGCCGACCGCACATGTCACAATCGCCGAAGCGCTGAAGGCCGCCGGATATGCCACGGGCATCATCGGCAAGTGGCACCTGACCGGCTATGCGAACCACGGCGCGAAGGAGTTCCCGCCCGGCAGGCACGGTTTCGACGAGACGATCGTCTCGGAGAACCGCGGCATCGGGGGCGGGAGCTACTTCCATCCGTACCACTTCAACCGGGAGATCGAGAAACGCCTGCCCGGGCGCGAGTACCTGACCGACCGCCAGAACCGCGAGGCCGTCGAGTTCATCCAGCGGCAGAAGGACAAGCCGTTCTTCCTGTTCCTGAGCCACTACGCGGTTCACACTCGGCTGGACGGCAAGCCGGAGCTGGTAGCGAAGTACGCGAAGAAGCCCGCAGCGGGGTCGGGCAACCGGGCCCGCCGCAACAACGTGCATCTGGCGGCCCAGCTCGAATCGATCGACGAAGGTATCGGGATGATCGTCCGGAAGCTCGAGGAGCTCGGCCTGGCGGATAACACGGTGTTGATCTTCACGAGCGACAACGGCGGCGAGAGCCGCGTCACCAGCAACGCCCCGCTGCGAGCGGGCAAGAGCACGCTGTACGAGGGCGGCATCCGCGAGCCGCTGATCGTCCGCTATCCCCCGCTGACTGCGTCCGGGGCTGTCTGCCGCACGCCGACGGCCAACGTCGACTTCTACCCGACGTTCTGCGAGTTGGCCGGCGTGCGGCCGGATCGGAAGCAGCATCTGGACGGCGTGTCGATCGTGCCTCTGCTGAAGGACGCTTCCGCGAAGCTCGAGCGAGACACGCTGTATTGGCATTATCCGCTGGCACGGCCGCACTTCCTGGGTGGACGGTCCGGCGGGGCGATCCGCAAGGGCAACTGGAAGCTCATCGAGCTGTTCGACACGGGCGCCGTTGAGTTGTACAACTTGGCCACCGATGGGGGCGAGAAGACCGATCTCGCCGCCGAACAGCCCGCGAGGGTCGCCGAACTGAAGCGAGAGCTGGCCGCGTGGCGCAGATCCGTCGGCGCGGTGATCCCCGACAACTGCAAGAACTACGACCCAAAGAAGCCAAGGCAACCGAAGCGGCCGAAGAAGTGATCACTCGCCCTTGCCGCCTCTGAGGGATCTCGACGGAGAGCTACCAATGCGAAGCGTAACGTGCTGGGTGTGGCTGGCCGCGTTGCTGACTGTGGCGTCGGCCGGGATGGCGGAGCCGTGGCCGAGCTGGCGCGGGCCGCGGGGCGACGGGACGTCCACCGAGACCGGCTTGCCCGTCCGCTGGTCCGCCGAGCAGAACGTGCTGTGGAAGGTGCCGATCGTTGGGAAGGGGCATTCCTCGCCGGCGATCTGGGGCGATCGCATCTTCGTGACCACGTGCAACGAGCGATCGAAGAAGCGGCTTCTGTGGTGCCTCGACGCCGACAGCGGCAAGCTGCTGTGGGAGAGGACGGTCCTGACGGCCCCGCTGGAGCGGAAGAACCGCCTGAACTCCTATGCCTCCAGCACGCCGGCGACCGACGGCAAGCACGTATGGGTCTCGTTCCTCGACCGCAAACGGGTCGTGGTGGCCTGCTACGACAAGGCGGGGGGGGAGATTTGGCGCAAGTCGCCCGGGGAGCTCCACGCCGTGCACGGATTCTGTAGCTCCCTACTGCTGTACAAGGACATGGTGATCCTCAACGGCGACCAGGACGCGCTGGCGTACATCGTGGCCTTCGACCAGGCCACCGGGGCCGAACGCTGGCGGGCGGATCGGCCCAACCGCACGCGGTCGTACTGCCCGCCGGTCGTCTTCCGCCTGGCCGGCAAGGATCAGCTCGTCCTGAGCGGGTCGAAGTGCGTCGCCTCCTACAATCCCAACGACGGCAAGCAGTACTGGCTGGTGGATGGCCCGACCGAGCAGTTCGTCGCCAGCCTCGTGACCACCGAGGGCATGCTGATGGTCACCGGGGGGTACCCGACGCTGCATATCATCGGCATCCGCCCGGACGGGGCGGGCAACGTCACGGACAGCCACGTCACCTGGCACGTCCGCAAGAACGCATCCTACGTCCCCTCGCCGATTGCCTGTGGGAAGTACTTCTTCCTCGTTTCCGACAAGGGCCACGCGAGCTGCCTCGAGGCCAAGACGGGCAAGTACATGTGGACGCAACGGCTGGGCCGACACCACAGCGCCAGCCCCGTCCTGGCCGAGGGCAGGCTGTACTTCGTCGACGACGACGGCACGACGCACGTACTCAACGCCGCGCCGAAGTTCGAACGCATCGCCGTCAATGAACTCGGCGAGAAGTGCTTCGCCTCTCCGGCGATCTCCGGCGGGCGGATCTACCTCCGCGCCGAGCGGCATCTCTATTGCATCGGGAAGGACACGCCTCCCGCCAAGTAGCCGCAAAGGCGACGCGACCGCAGCGCGAGCGATGGCGCGCGACATGGCATGCGGGGCGCCGTTGGCGGTGAACACACTGTGGCTGCTCGTCGAGGGCCCCGTGCATGCCGACCCGGCCGTGCCGAAGGTGGCGACCGCCGCCTTCCACCCCGCTGCCTGAGCCAGCTGATCTGCCTGGACATCGTGGCCGCCTGCGTGTGTTACCCGCCGGCCGCATCGCCCGACGCGCCGGAGACGGGGGGGCAAGTAACGACAAACCAGCGGGCTTCGGGGCTGTCTTCCTGGTAGGCGGCCGGGCCGTCCTTGGTGATTTTGGTGTTCCGTACGTTGGCAGAATCCGTTAAAAAGCAAGAGCAGCAAGATGGGCGCCTCCTGAGGAGCCCCAGGTCTGGAAAAGGAGTCTGCTTATGTCTTGGCTTCGCAGCATGTTCGTCCTGGGTGTGTCGTTGGCCGTCTGGGCCCCGACAGCGGCGGGGGCCGATGCGAATGCGTCCTGGCCGCAATGGCGCGGGCCCAAGCGCAACGGGACCTCGACCGAGACGGGGCTCCTGCGGGAGTGGCGGCGCGTGAAGCCCAAGGTCCTGTGGCGCGCGAACGTGGGGATCGGTTTCTCGTCGTTCGCCGTCAGCAACGGGCTGGTCTACACGCTCGGCAATCGGTCGAACACGGACACGGTCTACGCGCTGAGCGCCAAGACGGGCAAGCCGGTGTGGAAGTACTCCTACCCGTGCCCGATTGGCGCGGTACGGCACGAGGGAGGCCCGTACGCCACGCCGACCGTCGACGGCGACAAGGTCTACACGTTCAGCAAACAGGGCAAGTTGATCTGCTTCACCGCGGCGACGGGGAAGATCGCCTGGCAGGCGGACGTGGCCAAGCTGAGCGGCGCGAAGCCGCCGAACTACGGCTTCTCGAGTTCGCCGCTGATGGTGGGCGGGCTGCTGATCGTGAACGCCGGTTCGAACGGCCTGGCGTTGCACAAGGGAAGCGGTCGGCTGGCCTGGAAGTCGACGGGCACGGGCAGGGCGGGGCACGCCTCGCCGGTCCTGTTCCGGGGGGGCGGGCAGCGGTGCGTGGTCATCCTCGCCGAGGGCCAGCTCAGCGGCGTCAGTCCGGTCGACGGGCGCGTTTTCTGGATGACCGCGCTGCCGAAGGGAACACTGTCCTACAAGATCTGCGACCCGGTCCCGCTGGGCGGTAAGCTGTTCATCTCGTCGTCCTACAAGAGCGTCTGCTCGATGTACCAGGTCACCTACGATTCCATCCGCGAACTCTGGAAGAGCCGCAACCTCCTGACGAAGATGCTCAACCCCGTGGTCTCGTCCGGCTACATCTACTCCAGCCACCGCGAGAGCATGTTTCGTTGCATCGATCCGGCCAACGGCCACATCAAGTGGGAGAAGGAGCTGGCGGGCAATCCCATTCTCGTTGACGACAAGTGTGTGATCCTCACGGTCGGCGGGGAGTTGATCCTGGCAAAGTTGTCGCCATCGGCCTTCACGGAGTTCGGGCGTTTCCCGGTGTTGGACGGAAAGTGCTGGACCCCCCCGGCGCTGGCGGGCGGGAAGCTCTACTGCCGCAACGCGATGGGCAGCGTCGCCTGCGTCGACATCGCAAGGAGGTGATCGGCCCGGGCGGTGCGGCTACGGTGTCCGTCGGCGGTAGAGGATGACGGCCCGGTAGTCGCCGACGACCTCGCAGAGGTCGCGCATTGTCTCGACGTGCGGGCTGTCGGCCGCGTCGCCGCCGTTGATCGTCTCGACGCGTATCCGCCGAACCGGCCGGAAAGCCCGCGTCAGCAAGTGGACCAGGAACCCCAGATACTCCGGCAGGCGGGGGTCGCCGGGCTCGGCGCGGATCGTCAGCTCGCTGCCGTGGCGGCGTGAGACGACCACGAGGTCCGGCCCGCGATAGACGAGGTGGTTGCCGGGCAACCGGGGAGGCAGGCCGCCGCGCAGCGCTTCCAGTCCCAGACCGCACACCGAGGCCGGATCCGCCGCGTTGACCCACCAGACCGCCTCGCCGTCCAGGCCGCGCTGCAACAGGCGATACGCTCGCCGCGAGGCGAACTGAAGCCCCGCGATGCCGTGGAAGAAGCACCCGCCAAGCACCTCGCCCGACAACTCCATCAGCCGCAGCGAACGGAAGACGTCCGCCCACCGAAAGCCGGCCTCCTCGCGCCGAAGCAGCTCGCGGAAGACCACGCCATAGCGGTCCAGCAGGATTCGGGCGCGGTCCTTCTTGCGCTCCTCCGCGTCGATCAGATCGTCCCCGCGGACCCGTCCCGGAAGCCGAAGCCAATTGCCCGCCATCGGCAGCGACGCCCGCCACCGCGCAAAGGCCCGCCGCCCGCCCCGGCCCGTGAGTCGCCGGCCGGAGATTCGCTTGGGTCTCGCGGCGGCCGGCGGGACGGAGAAGTCCGTCTCGATCCCCCGGCGAAGGGCGAGGAAGCTGTCGTTGGTCACCTGCCCCCGCCAGGCCCCCCGCCAGAGCCGGCCCGTCAACTCCGCCGGCGAGAGGCCCGACGCCGCCCGAAGCGCCGGGAAGTCGTACCGGCCGGCCGGATCGTGGAAGACGTCCGAGAGGCCGTCGGCCTCGGGCGGCTCGGCTTCGTCGGCGTCACCTGTCGCCTCGCCTTCCGGCCGCATCAGCTCCAGGTCCTCGCCGAAGCAGAACGCCACACGCTTCTCGCCACAGCCGATCCAGTGGAACCCGCCTTCCTGGATGGCGCCGTCGATCCAGGCCGTCTGGTACGGCTGGAGACGGGCGGGGAGGATCTCGGCCTCCCACAGCTCGGCCCTCGCCGGCAGGCATGCGAACCGCTCCAGCCGCTCCAGCGTCGCCTCCGGGCCCTCCCCAGGATCGATCAGCCCCTGGCAGCGGGCCAGCAGCACGGGCAGCCAGTCCGTCTCCAGCGCCTCGAAGGCCGGCGCGGCCGCCGAGCGCGCCAGGCGCAGCAGGATCTCGAAGTTCTCGCTGTCGCAGATCTCCGACTCGCCGCCGCCCTCGATCAGCCGGCCTCGCACAATCCGCCGCGACTCGACGAGATCGTCCAACGCCGCTGCCAGGCGCAGCCGGTCGAGCCCGAGCGCCGCCGCGACGGCCTGCGCCGGACCCGGGCCGTAGAAGGCCAACCACTCGCCAAGCACCACGGACAGCAGCTCCTCGGCTTCGGCGGCGTCTTCATTGCCGGCAGCCGCCTGCCCGACGACAGGCGCGGCCTCACCGGTCAGTCGCTCCGCTTGGAACTCACCGTCCGGCCAGAACGCCCGTACAACGCGAGGCAGGGCTTCAGCCGCGATGATGAGCGGCTCGGCCGCGGCCGGGGGGGCGACGCGCACGAGCTTGCCCGCCAGCGGCTCCAACACGGCCTCGGCTTCCAGGCCGTGGTCCGAGGCCATCGCATCCAACAGCCGCTCCCACTCGCCCGTCGGCATGGCGAGGCGCTCGCGGACCCAGTCCAGCAGATCGCGCGGCGTTGACGGCGCGTAGCCGGGCGCCAGGCGAAGCCGCTTCCGCTCGAACTGCTCGACCAGCTCTCGCGCCACGGCCGGACGAAGACCTGGCGTGAAGACCACGTCCTGGAGCAGGTCGCGTCGCAGCCGAGACGACGCGCCGGCGCCCAGCTCGTCGGTCATGTACATGTGGGTGTTGGTCTGCTGCCAGGTGAGGCTTTGGGCGAAGGGGCTGGCCAGCTCGGATCGGGCCTCGGCCCACGCGATCGTGCCGGCCTCCAGCTCCGAGAGCACCTGGCGAAGTGCGGGCAGGTCGAACTCGTCCTGGAGACACGTCCGCCAGGCTTCCAGCAGGATGGGGAAGTCCTCGCAGGCAAGGACGGCCCGGAGCAGCTTCTGCGACCTCACGCGGGTCAGCCAGAGCGGCATCCGCCGGCCGGGCTCGCCCCGGGTGACCAACAGGGCCCGCCCGGCACACTCGCGGAACCGCGCACCGAAGAAGCCCGATCCCTCCATTCGCTCACGGAGGAGCTTCTCGACGTTCGCCGCCGTCACCAGTGAGAGGATCTCCTCGGCCGGCGGGTCGTGGTCGGTCATGAGGACAAGTGCATCATCGTCGATGTAGATCTGCGGCCGGTGGCCGAACCGACCTTCCCATGCCGCCTCCAGCGCCGTCGCCAACGGGCGATTCACCCGCGCCCCCCACAGCGTGTGCAGGACAATCTGCCGGCCCGGCGCCCCGCCCGGCGCGGCGTCGACGTGCTCGACGAGCAGCTGCCACCGGTGCGGCAGGCCGCAGCCCGTGGCCGCCTTCTGCTTCTTCAGCAGGGCGATCAGCTCGCCCGCCGACGGGGCGTCCATGTAATGCTCTCGCTCGAGCCGCTCGGCGAAGTCGGCATCCTCCAGATGCGCGTCGGCCTCCCGGAGAAAGAGCCCGATCCGTTCGGAGAAGTGGAAGTCGCGCCCGTACTGCTCCCCCCGCCAGAACGGCGGGGCCGTCACGTCTGCATTGCTCTTGGCGACCAGCACGTCGTTGTGCGTGATCTTCCGGATCCGCCAGTGCTGCGTGCCGAGGGCAAACGTCTGGCCGGTGGTGGCCTCCCAGACGAACTCCTCGTCCAGCTCGCCGATCCGCGCGCCGGTCTGCTCGTGGCGGATGTGGAAATAGCCCCGGTCCGGAATCACCCCACCCGAGGTGTACAGCGCGCGCAACGCGCCCGGGCGGGCGGAGACCGTGTTGTCCAACCGGTCGATCGACACCCGGGCCTTCAGCTCGCGGATCCGCATCTCGGCATAGCGGCCGGCCAGCATCTCCAGCACGAGGTCGAACTCCCGCCTCCCCAACACGTGATACGGCCAGCTCGCGCGAAGCTGGGCGTACAGCTCGTCAATGTCCCATACCGCCGCGCCCGCCATCGAGACGATCACCTGCGCGAGCACGTCGAGCGGGCAGCGAACGGGCCGAACGGCCTCGATGTCCTGGTCGAGGATGGCCGGCGCGAGCACGGCCGCGTCGAGGCAGTCCCTCGCGTGCGTGGGGAACAGCTCGGCCCGGCTGATCTCGCCGACTCGATGCCCGGCGCGGCCGACGCGTTGGATCGCCGACGAAATCGAGCGGGGCGACTGAATCAGCACGACCTCGTCGAGCGCGCCGACGTCGATACCCATCTCGAGGGAGTTGGTGGCGACGATGGCCTTCAGCTCGCCGGCTTTGAGCTTCCGTTCAACGGCGAGGCGGATCTCTCGCGACAGCGAGCCGTGGTGGGCGTAGGCGATCGGGCGGTCCTGTCCGGCGTTGATCCACAGCGTGAGCTTCTCAACCAGCCGCCTGCTGTTGGCGAACAGCAGCGTCGAGCGGTTCGACTCGATGATCTGACGGAACTCATCGGCCAGCGGGTCCCAGATGGTCTGCTCGGGCCCGATCCGGCGGGCCTGCTCGGGCAGGCGGACGCGGACGTCATACCGCTTCTTTGCGCCGGACCGGACGATGGCCACCGGCCGGGCCTCGTAGTGCGGGTCGGCCGGGTCGCCCTCGACGCGATAGCCGCCCACGAACGCCGCCACCGTCTCCAGCGGCCTGACCGTCGCCGACAGGGCGATCCGCTGGAACTCTCCCGACAACCGCACCAGCCGCTCGACCGCCGAGATCAGGTGCGCCCCCCGCTTGCCCGCCACGACGGCGTGGATCTCGTCGAGGATCACGGTGGCCAGGTCCGTCAGGATCGATCGCCCCCCGGCCGAGCTGAGCAGCAGGTTAAGGCTCTCCGGTGTGGTGATGAGGATCTCGGGCGGGCGGCGTTTCATGCGGCGGCGGTCCGACTGAGGCGTGTCGCCGCTGCGGGTCAGCACGCGGATTGGCGGGAACGGCTCGCCGGCCTCGGCGAACGTCCGCTCCAGCTCGCCCAGCGGGCCCAGCAGGTTGCGCTGGATGTCGTTGTTCAACGCCTTCAGCGGGGAGACGTAGAGCACGCTGGTCCGCCCCGCCGGCCGGCGGCCGGCCACGAGCTGATTGATCGACCACAGAAACGCCGTCAGCGTCTTGCCGCTGCCGGTCGGCGCAGTGATCAGCACGTGCTCGCCGCCCGCGATACGAGGCCAGGCCGCCGCCTGCACGTCCGTGGGCCGGCCGACACGCTCGGCGAACCACCGCGCGACCAACGGATGGAACTGCGACAGGATGGGCTGTTCGGGGGTCATGGGCTCGGTCGAGTATACCCTCGGCAGCCGAACGAGAAAGAGGCCTTTGCCCCTCGTTTCCCGCCGGTCGATAATGGCTGCCGACCGACCGCTGCCTGCCCGGCGGGAGCCGGCGCGAAGGGAGACCGACGATGATTCGAACAGGCCTGTTGGTTGCGATGATTGCGACAGTGGCGTCGGTTGCGGCCGCGGCGGCGCCGCTGAACATGGCGAAGGGCAAGGCGTACCGGTACTCACCGGCGCCCGGCTACCACCTGTGCACCGATCCCGGCGATCGGACGCAACTGACCGACGGCGTGTATACGAAGGGCTACTTCTGGACGCAGAGCTCGACGGTCGGTTGGCAGAACGTGGTGACGGCGACGGTGACGATCGACCTCGGGCGCGTCGAGCCGATCGGCGGCGTTTCAATGAACATGGCCGCCGGACGGGCGGGGGTGGCCTGGCCGGCTGAGATCCTCGTGATGGTCAGCGACGACGGGAAGACCTACCGCTTCCTGGGCGACCTGATGCGACTCAGCGCTGCCGAGCACGGCGGCCCGCCGGCGGGCTACGGCGTACACCGATTCCGGACGGGCCGGCTGGCGACGCGGGGGCGATGGGTCCGACTCGTCGTAATCACCAGCGGGCCGTTTACCTTCTGCGACGAGATCGAAGTCCATCGCGGCGCCGACGAGCTGCTGCTCCGCCGGCCCGGCGGGCGGGCCGTCGGCGACGTGACCGCCCACGTGCGACGTGTGATGGTTACCCGCGGCGTGCGGCGGCGCATTCGCGCCGACGCCGCGGCCGTACGCGAGGCGCTGAGGTCGGCCGAGCTGTCGGCCGCGGCCCGCAAGCGGCTGGACGCCGAACTCGCGGACGTCCGGCGGCAAGCGGAGGCGCTGACCGTCGAAGTGCGGCCGGGCTTCCGAACGGTCCTGCCGCTTAACGCCCTGCACCGCCGCGTCTTCTCCGCCCAGGCCGAGCTGTGGCGGGCCGGGCGAAGGGGCGATCTGGTCGTCTGGCAGAAGAACCGCTGGGACATGCTCAGCCCCACCGAGCCGCCTCGTGCCGGCGGGGCGCGCATCGACGTGGCCATGATGCGCAACGAACACCGCGGTGCGGCGGTGAACGTCACGAACGTCTCTGCCGAGCCGATCCGGCTGAAGCTGAGCTTCACCGGCTTGCCGGGCGGTGCTACGCCGGGCTGGATCGACGTGCTGGACGTGCCGTTTACGGACACGAAGTCCGGCGTGCCCGTCGCGGCGGCGATGCCGGCCGCAACGCGGGTCGATGGTGGCTACGAGGTGGAGATTCCATCCGGCCTGACGCGGCAGGTGTGGCTGACGTTCCGCTCGAAGGACATGGCGGCGGGTGGATATGACGGTGCGTTGCGGATCGATCCGCCCGGTCGGCGCGTGCCGATCCGCGTGACGGTGCATCCGGTGACGTTCCCGGCCGCCACGACGCTTCATCTGTGCGGGTGGGACTACACCGACGCCGACGCGTACGAAGTGACGCCCGCCAACCGAGCCGCCGTGATCCGCACGCTGCGCGAACATCACGTCAATACGCCGTGGGCCCAGAGGTCCGCAATGCCGACCGGCCGGTACGACAAGGCCGGGCGAATGACCTCCCTGCCCGACGATGCCCGCCTCAAGACGTGGCTGGCCCGCTGGCCGGGCGCGAAGATGTACCTCGTCTTCGCCGCCGTGGGCAATCGGTTTGCCTCTCTGCCGATCGGCACGCCGGCCTTCGCCCGCGCGGTGACGGCGTGGGCGAGATGGTGGTCGGCCCGAGCAAAGGCCCTCGGGATACCCGCGAGGCGGCTGGGCGTGCTGCTGGTCGACGAGCCGCACTCCGTCGAGCAGGACCGCACCATTGTCGAGTACGCCAAAATGATCCGCGCCGCGGCGCCCGATATCGTCGTCTGGGAAGACCCCACCTGGCGCGAGCCGTGGAAGGCGACGGAAGAGCTGTTCACCCTCAGCGACGTGCTCTGCCCGAACCTGCCGATGTGGATCGCCGGCGGGAAGCGGTTCGGCGAGTTCTACGCGAAGCAGCGGCAGGGCGGGCGCGAGTTGTGGCTCTACTCGTGCAGCGGGCCGGGCAAGCTGCTGGACCCGTACGCGTATCACCGCATGCAGCACTGGTTCTGCTGGAAGTTCGGCGCGACGGGGTCGGGCTTCTGGGCCTTCGGCGACTCGAACAGGGCCAGCAGTTGGAACGAGTACCTCTCCGTCCGCGGCGCGTACACGCCGCTGTTTCTCGACGAGCGGACCGTCACGCGCGGCAAGCATATGGAAGCCATTCGCGAAGGCGTGCAGGACTACGAGTACCTGCGGATGCTCCGCGACCGCATCGCCGCCGCCGCGAAGGCCGACCCGTCCGACCCGCGCCTCGCCGGCGCCAGACGCCTGCTGGCCGCCGCCGCCGATCGCGTGACCGCGTGCATGACCGACGTCGGGCAGATCAATTGGCCGCGCGACAAGGACCGCTCTATCGCCGACCGCGTTCGCGTGGAAGTGCTGGAGATGCTCAGCAAGCTGGCCGCGCCGCGCTGAGCTTCAGTACGTCCTGCCGAAGTCCCGCTGCCGGGGGATGGCGCCGGCGCCGGGCATGTCCATTCGGGGCTTGGCGTCGAGGGCCCGCTTGCCGGCCTGGAGGGCCTCGAGGATCGCCCGGTAGTCCGCGCGCTTCGTGCCCGGGATCTGCTTGGCGCCGCCAATGGCGTTGGGGGCGGTCAGCGTGTTGCCGTACAACAACGGGAGCCGCGTCGCGCTTGGGTAGATCGTCCACAGCCCCTCGGTGCAGGAGATGTTCTTGTCCTGGTGCTTCCTCGCGTCGAACGACGCCGTCATGTCGAAGATGAAACCTCCCTTGTCCTCGAGGATCGTCTTCGCGCCCTTCTGCGGATGGGCCGGGTCGTAGATGCAGATCGCCGAGCCGACACCCGTGTTCCGCGGGCCTCGGCCGTTTCCGAGCCGTTTCCGGCCCCCACGGCGGCGGGGTGTGCAGCCGTGTCTTCGTGGACGAGAAGAGCACGGCCGCCGAACGCCGCGGCCGTAGCACTCGGCGGGCCACTATGTTAACCTGTGGTTCCCGGACCCCAAGAGGAAGGAAGGCACGATGAGCAGACGACGAACCAGCCGGCGCGGCTTTCTGAAGACCATCGGTTTCGGCGCCGCGGCCCTGACGCTTCCGCGAGTACTCGCCGCCAAGGAGGAGGCTCCCGCCCGGCCGAACGTCGTGCTCGTCATAACCGACGACCAGGGCTACGGCGACCTGGGCTGCCACGGCAACAAGATCATCCGCACGCCGAACATGGACAAGCTGCACGGCCAGTCGACGCGGCTGACGAACTTTCACGTGGGTCCCACGTGTGCCCCGACGCGGGCGGCGCTGATGACGGGTCGGTACTGCAACCGGACGGGCGTGTGGCACACGATCATGGGTCGGTCGATCCTGCGGGCCGACGAGGTCACGATGGCCGACGTGTTCCGCGCGGGCGGCTACCGGACGGGCTTCTTCGGCAAGTGGCACCTCGGGGACAACTACCCGTTCCTGCCCCAGCATCGGGGCTTCGACGTGGTCCGTCGCCACGGCGGGGGGGGCGTCGGGCAGACGCCGGACTATTGGGGCAACGACTACTTCGACGACACGTACGAGGAAAACGGCGCGTGGCGGAAGTTCGATGGCTACTGCACCGACGTGTGGTTCGACGGGGCGCTGAAGTTCGTCGAGTCCTCCGCGAAAGCGGGCAAGCCCTTCTTCTGTTACCTGCCCACCAATGCTCCGCACGGGCCGTATCTGGTCGCCCAGAAGTACATCGACATGTACAAGGCAAACCCGGACGTGCCAAGCGCCGCCTTCTACGGCATGATCACGAACATCGACGAGAACGTCGGCCGGCTGATGAAGCGGCTGGACGAACTCGGGATCGCAGACAACACGATCCTGATCTTCATGACCGACAACGGCACGGCGGCGGGCTGGCGGCGAGGGAAGGGCTTCAACGCGGGCATGAAGGGCACGAAGGGCAGCGAGTTCGACGGCGGGCACCGCGTGCCGTGCTTCATCCGTTGGCCGGGCGGAGGCATCCGGGCCGGGCGGGACATCGGCCGCGTCACCGCCCACGTCGACCTCCTGCCGACACTGGCGGCCCTCTGCGGGATCAGGAAGCCCAAGGGCGTCAAGCTCGACGGCGACGACATCACCCCGCTGCTGAAGGGCACGGACGCCGGTTGGCCCGACCGCATCCTCATCACCGACTCCCAACGCCTCGAGAACCCCGTCAAGTGGCGCAAGAGCGCCGTGATGACCGATCGGTGGCGGCTGGTCAACGGGACCGCCCTCTACGACATGCCCGCCGACGGGGGGCAGCAGAAGAACGTCGCGGACGCACACCCCGACATGGTCAAGAGGCTCCGCGACGCCTACGAGAAGTGGTGGGCCGACACGTCGAAGCGCTTCGGCGAATACGTGCCCATCGTCATCGGCTCGCCGAAGGCCAACCCGACGTGCCTGACCGGCCACGACTGGCACGGCGGCGGCGCCAACCGCGTCTGGAACCATCGCCAGATCAACGGCGGGCCGCTCGCCAACGGCCTGTGGGCCGTCGAGGTCGCGCGCGCGGGCACGTACGAGTTGGCCCTGCGCCGCTGGCCCAGAGAGGCCGACAAGCCCATCCGCGAGAAGTTCATCGCCGTCACGCAGGCGAGGGCCAAGGTCGCCGGCGTCGAAGCCGCCGCGCCGGTCGCCGCCGATGCCAAGGAAGTCGTCCTCCGGGTCAAGCTCCCCGCCGGCGGGACCACGCTCCAGACCTGGCTGACCGACGAGAAGGGCAAGAGCAGCGGCGCGTACTTCGTCTACGTCAAGTACGTCGGCGAGTAGCGACCCGCACCCGACGAGAACGGGGACAGGCTCCGAAGCCCAGCGCGAGTGCCTGTCCCCATTCTCGAGCCCTCTGTCGGGGCAGGCCGTACGGCTATCCAGCGTTCCTGTCGCCCCTGCGGGGCTCTGTTTTGCTGGCGCGCGGTTTCCGGGGTCTCACGCCCCGGGCTGTCCATGAAAGGCACCCTTGGATCAAGGAGAGACTTCTGTTTTCCTGCATCGTTTCTGTCCGTCCGTGACCCACGACGGACCCGACCGGGGTGCGGCTTGCGGGGCAAGCCGTGCCGGTCCGCTTGTGGGGCGGCGGAGCGGGGGCCTCAGCCGAGCTTCCGTTTGAGCAGGGCGAGGAGGACAGCGTGGTCGATGGGCTTCTGGAGGACGCCCGCGAGGCCGAGTTCGGAGGTATCGGTGGCCATGCTCATCGCGTCGCCGACGGAACTGACCATGTAGACCGGCACGGTGTTGCCGATCGCCCGCAGCTCCTTGACGAGGCTCGTGCCGGCGTCCACCTCCTCCATCATCAGGTCGACGATGACCAGGTCGGGCTGCTCGGCCTTGTACTTGCGCAGGCCCTCCTCGGCGCTGTTGGCGGTGACCAGCGCGTAGCCCTCGGCCTCCAGGACGAGCTGGATGCTGTCGAGGAAGTCCTGGTCGTCTTCCACGTAGAGGATCACGTGTTTTCCGTCTTGCATGATTGGCCCTCATCGTCGCGGCGGGCGGCTCGTGCGGCCGCGTCGGCCGCCGCATCGTCGAACGATCGGTTTCTCAGTACCGTCTCGAGGAACGCCGCGGCGGCCGCGAGATTCTCCCGCGCGGCCGCCGACAACGCCTCGCCGAACTCGTTGAACTCGTAGCCCCGGATTCCGAGCATGTAGCCCTTCGTCTCGGCGGCGAACAGCTCGATCGCGAACGCCATCACGGCCGCCGCGTCGAGGCCGTGACTGGTGAACCCCAACTCGCCTTTCGGCTCGACGGGCTCGAAGCTGAACGGCTCGGGCCCGTCCACGGCGGCGTCGGCGAAGACGACCACGCGGTGCTTGGCGACCTCGGCGGCGTCCTCGACGGTGAGCTGGTAGTCGGCGTCGACGTCGACGCCGGGGATACAGAGCTCCCCGATCGCGTCGGCGAGGGCGGTTCCGAGCCCGTCGTCCAGCCGCCCGGGATTCCCGTATCCGAACACCAGCACGTCGCCGCCTTCGCTCACGCTGTGTGCTTCCGGTCCACCATGTTACCCTCGCAGTCGATCAGCTCGACGGTGAGGGGCATCTTGCCCAGTGCATGGGTGGCGCAGGACAGGCACGGGTCGTAGGCCCGAATCGCCACCTCCACGTGGTTCAACAGCCCTTCGGTGATCTCGGGCTTGCCGGAGAGGCAATCGGCGGCGACCTTCTGCACGGCGCGGTTCATCGGCTCGTTGTTGTGCGTCGTCGAGACGATGAGGTTGGCCATGGTGACCTGGTCGTCGTCGTTGACCCTGTAGTGGTGGAACAGCGTCCCGCGCGGCGCCTCGACCACCCCGACCGCCTCGCCGCGCCGCTCGCCGGTGGTCACCAGGTCCGTGCCCTGGAGGTCCGCGTCGCCCAGCAGGTCGCGGATCTTCTCGACCGAGTGGAGCAGCTCGATCATCCGCGCCCAGTGGTAGGCCATCGTGATGTTGTTGGGCTTGCCGTCGGTGACGGCCAGGAATTCCTTCCGGGCAGCCTCGGCCTCGGGCGTGTCGATGAAGTCGCACGCGTTGACGCGCGCGAGCGGCCCGACGCGGTACCACCCGTCCTCGGGCCCGATCGACCTGATGAAGGGGAACTTCATGTACGACCAGCTCTTCACCTGCTCGGCGAAGTGGTCGGTGTAGTCCTGGCAGTCCACCTGGTCGAAGATCTTCTTGCCGTCGGCGTCGATGGCGCGGAGGTTGCCGTCGTAGAGGTCCATCGCGCCGTCGTCGCGGATGAGCGTGAGGTGGTTGGACGGGAACGAGCCGAACTCGGCCACGTCATCGAGGTGTTCGACGGTGTAGTCCCTGGCGATCTTCAGCGCCCCGCGTGCCCACTCGAGCATCTGCTCGATGTCGGCGAGGAAGGCGTCCCGCTGCTTGATCGGCAGGTTCTTGTTGATCCCGCCGGGGATCGCGCCGGTGCCGTGGATCTTCTTGCCCGCGGTGGCGAGGATGATCTCCTGCCCGTACTTCCGCAGCATCACACCTTGGACGGCGAGGTCCGGGAACTTCTTCGCCACGCCGATGACGTTGCGGATCGCGGGGTCCGCGTCGAAGCCGAACAGCAGGTCCGGAGAGCACAGGTGGAAAAAGTGCAGCGCGTGGGATTGGAGCATCTGCCCGTAGTGCATCAGGCGGCGCATCTTCTCCGCGGTCGGCGTGAGCTTCTCACCGCCGACGATCCGATCCATCGCCTTGGCGGCCGCGAGGTGATGGCTCACCGGGCAGATGCCGCACAGCCGCTGTACCAGCACGGGCACTTCCCAGTAGGGCCGGCCCTGCACGAACCGCTCGAAGCCGCGAAACTCCACGATGTGCAGCCGCGCCCGGGAGACGTTGTTGTTCTCATCGAGCAGGATCGACACCTTGCCGTGGCCCTCCACGCGGGTGACCGGCTCGATGACGAGGCGTTTGAGGTTGTCGGTTGCTTCGACCATTGTTCTCTCCGACGGTAATGCTCAGTCGTACTTGATCAGCTCGTAGGGAAGCTCGACGGGCTTGTCGGTCAGCAGGGCCACCAACGTCTCCCACAGCGTGTCCGCCGGCGGGGGGCAGCCGGGCAGGTGGTAGTCGATCTTCACCACCTCGTGGCAGGGGTAGACCTTGTTCAGGCACAGCGGGATTTCCGGGTCGTTGGGGGTCAGCCCGGCGGGGTTGTGGACGGTGGGCCCGTCGACGTAAGCCTCCCGGAGGCACTCGGCCAGCGGGATGGTGTTCCGCATCGCTGGAATGCCGCCCATCGTCGCGCAGTCCCCCACGGAGATCAGGATGTCGCAGTGCTCGCGGAAGTCCTTCAGCACGCGAACGTTCTCCTCGTTCGCGCAGCCGCCCTCGATCAGCCCGACCGTGCAGCGGCCGGTGAACTCCTTGATGTCGTCGACCGGCGACTTGTCGAAGTCCACCAGTTCGATCAGCTCCAGGATCCGGTCGTCGATGTCCAGCAGCGACATGTGGCAGCCGAAGCATCCGGCCAGGGAGGCAGTCGCGACTTTCGGTTTCGCCATGGTTGATGTCCTCTACTCGCTCGCCGCGGTCCGGCGGGCCTCGATGTCCGTGCCGATCGGCTCGTGGTCGTACGTCCGCTCGCCGATCGGGACGGCGTAGCCGGTGCGCTTCTTCAGGATCGCGCCGACCGGGCAGACGTCGACGGCCTCGTCGGAGACGTCCGCGTCGGTGTCGACAAGCCTCGCCTCGGCGTTGACGGCGACGCGGCGGTCCTTGCTTCGCCCGACGAAGCCGAAGACGCCCTTTCCGTCGACATCGCGGCTGGCCCGCACGCAGCGGGCACACAGGACGCAGCGATTGTGGTCGATCATGATATCCGGATGCGATGCGTCAACGTCGCGGTCAGGGAACTGATACGGAAACCGCGGCGCGGTGATGCCCATCCGGTACGCCAACGCCTGCAACTCGCAGTTGCCGCTCTTCTCGCAGTACATGCAGTAGTGATTGCCCTCGACGAAGAGCATCTCGATGATGCTCTTGCGGATGTCGCGGACCCTCTCCGAGTCGTTCTCGACGATCATCCCCTCGGCGATCGGCTGGACGCATGCCGCCTGCGGCCGGCCGTTGGCCAGCACGGTGCAAACTCGACAACTGCCGTACGCGCACAGACCGTCCTTCGCACACAGGCGAGGAATGTATATCCCCGCCTCGTCGGCCGCCTGGAGGATCGACTGACCCGGCCGACCCGTTATGTCTACGCCGTCGATCGTCAATGTGATCGTGTTGCTCATTGGTTGACTCATTTCGTTTTCTGGGCCGCTATGCGTGGACCGACTTGCGGCCGGCAGCTTCCTCGGCGTCGGCCAGGGCTTCCGACAGATCGAACGACCGCTGGAGGCCATTGGCCGGCTGGACCTTCGCTTCGTACAGCTCGCGGAAGTTCTCCAGCGTCGAGAGGATCGGGTTCGGGGAGGTTTGCCCGAGCCCGCATCGGCTGGCGGTCTTGACGGTCTTGGCGAGCTGCTCGAGGTACTCCAGGTCGTCCGGCTCGCCCTTGCCGGCGATGATGCGGTCGAGGCGGCTTTTCAGCAGCACGTTGCCCACCCGGCACGGCGTGCAGTAGCCGCAGCTTTCCTCGATGAAGAACTCCATGAACTCCGAGGCGATCTTCAGCAGGTCGCGCCCGGGCCCGAGGACGATAATCGACCCGCCCGTGGACAGGTCGTCGTAGCAGATCGACCGCTCGAAGTCCTTCGGCCCGACCATCCGGCCGCTGGGCCCGCCGACCTGCACGGCGATGGTGTCCTCGGCCCCGGCGAGTTTGAGGACCTCGCTGAGCTTGATCCCGAAGGGCAGCTCGTAGACGCCCGGGCGGCTGCAATCGCCCGAGACGCTCAGCAGCTTCGTGCCCGGGCTGCCGTGGGAGCCCATTTCGGAGAACCACCCGGCCCCGTGCTGGATGATCCGCGCCACGCAGCAGAACGTCTCGACGTTGTTGACCGTCGTGGGCTGGCCGCGGTAGCCCTTCTGGGCGGGGAAGGGCGGGCGGTTCTTCGGGTCGCCCCGCAGCCCCTCGCACGAGCTGATCAGCGCCGTCTCCTCCCCGCAGACGTACGCCCCGGCACCCATCTGGATGCGGATGTCGAAGGTGAACCCCTCCACGCCGGCGACGTTTTCGCCCAGCACCCCCGCCTCGCGACGCTGTCTGAGCACGTTCTCCAAGTGCCGGCGGAGGTAAGCGTATTCCGCGCGAAGGTACAGGATGCCCTGCTCGGCGCCGATGGCGTAACCGGCGATCGTCATGCCGGCGAACACGAGGTCCGCCTGCTCGGTCAGGATCACGCGGTCCTTGAACGTGCCCGGCTCGCCCTCGTCGGCGTTGCAGATGACGTACTTCCCGTCGCCGTTGGCCGCCCGGGTGAAGTCCCACTTCATGCCCGTCGGGAACCCCGCCCCGCCCCGGCCGCGAAGACGCGCCGTCTTGATCTCCCGGATCACCTCCTGCGGCGTCATCGAGGCCGCCCGACGTGCATCACCGGCGGCGAACGGCCCGAGGACGAAGGGCCCGGCCTGGCGAACGTTATTGTGCACTGCCGAGCGCACCAGGTCGCTGGCGTTGACACCGTCGCCGAACTTGTTGACCAGTCTGGACGGCTCGGCCCCGGCGAGCAGCTTCTCGGCGATCCGCCGGGCGCGGTCCGTGCCGAGATACGTGATCACCGTGTCGTTGATCAGCACGGCGGGGGACTGGTCGCACATGCCGATGCAGGGCGTGTACTCCAGCGTGATCCGCCCGTCCGCCGTTGTCTGCCCCACCTCGATGCCGAGCGCCTCGGCAAACGCCTCCGCCACCCGGCGGGCACCGTTCATCAAGCACGGAACGCACTTGCTGACCCGGATGACCACCTCGCCGGTCGGATGATCCGACAGGAAGGCGTAGAACGACACGACGCCCTCGACCTCGACGCGGCGGGCGCCGACCTCGGCGGCGATCAGCTCCATCGCCCGGCCGTCCACGCAGCCGAACTGCTCCTGCACCGCTCGAACGATGTCCATCAACCGACCGCGATCGTTGCCACAAGATCCGCAGATCCCGCGAATGGCACTCTCAAGACTCTCGCTCATACGATACCTCGACTTTGGGCTGGGGGATGGAGGGTCCCGGCCGGACCGGCCGGCTGTGTCGTCGGTGGGAGACCAGCCTTCGATTCCTTCCCTGGATACTTCAACTCGAAGGCCGCCTGCCTTCAGCAGCAGCACGTCAGGATGGACAGCTATCAGCTACAGCACCAGACTACATCGGGTCGCCTCAGCCACTTGTGATTTTTTTCACTATCTTTGACATTCTAGGAACCCGGGCCGTGGAATAAACGGGAATTCCAGGAAAACCCGTAGAGCACGGCGGTACGCGCACTGAAAGAGAGGGAGTCTATCACGGAATCCTGTCCTGTCAACCCTCAATTCTCCGGAATCGGGACCGGCCGGCGCGGCCGGCCGGCTGCGGCAAGACGATCATTGCGGCCTCGATCGGCTGCCTCGTTGGGTCGTCTGCTCGGGGCTCCGGAGAATGCAGTCCCGCCGCGGAGAAGGGCTACTGCACCGTCAGCTCGTATTCCTGCCCGGCCTCCGCCTCGAAGGTGGCGAGGCCGTCCTTGTCGGCTTCGAAGGACACCGTCTTGCCCGCGGCGGTGATACGAGCGATCTTCTGGCCGGCGGGGGGGCGGATTCTCAGTGTTCGTCTCAGGGACGGTCTCAGCGTCGCCGAGACGGCGCGGCCGGCTCTCCAGGCGATGTCGACTTCCGCGCCGCCGCGCGCCCGCAGGCCTTTGACGTGGCCGGTGGGCCAGGCCTTTCTGGGCCAGGCGGGCAGCAGGGCGATCTGCCGGGCGTGGCTCTGGAGGAGCATTTCAGCGATGCCGCTTGTGCCGCCGAAGTTGCCGTCGATCTGGAACGGCGGGTGCGTGTCGAAAAGGTTCGGCAGCGTGCTGCGGGCCAGCAGCTCGGTGACCATCTTGTGGGCGTGGGGCCCGTCCATCAGGCGGGCCCAGAAGTTGATCTTCCACGCCTTCGACCATCCGGTCCCGCCGTCGCCGCGGAACTCGAGGCTCTTCCGCGCGGCGGCGGCGAGCTTGGGCGTGGTCATCGGCGAGATCTGCCGGCTCGGGTGCAGCGCGAACAGGTGAGAGGTGTGGCGGTGGTGGTCGTCGGGGCGGTCCCAGTCCTCGCCCCATTCCATCAACTGCCCGTGCCGCCCGATGCTCGGCGGGAGGATGCGGTCGCGGGCGGAGGTGAGCTTCTTGCGGAAGTCGGCATCGGTGTCCAGCGCCTCGGAGGCCTCGATCGTGTTCTGGTACAGGTCCCAGATGATCTGCCGGTCCATCGCCGCGCCGATGCACACGCTGCCCCGTTTGCCGTCGTCGGTGCGGAAGTGGTTCTCCGGCGAGGTCGACGGGGCCGTCACCAAGTTGCCCTTCCCGTCGTCGATCATGTACGCCAGGTAGAACTCGCAGCACTCCTTCATGATCGGGTAGACGCGCCGCAGGTACTCCTTCTCGCCGCTGAAGGCGTAGTGCTCCCAGAGGTGCTGGCACATCCAGGCCCCGCCGCACGGGAAGAAGCCCCAACTCGCCTTCCACCCGGGTGAGGTCCAGCCCCAGACGTTCGTGATCATGTGGAACGCCCAGCCCGGTGCGTTGTAGTAGGCCCTCGCCGTCTTGCGGGCCGGCTCGACGAGCGATTCGGTCAGGCGGATCATCGGCTCGTGGCACTCGGCGAGGTTGCACGGCTCCGCCGGCCAGTAGTTCATCTGCACGTTGATGTTCGCGTGGTAGTCGGCGTGCCAGGGCATCCTCAGCCCGTCGCCCCAGATGCCCTGTAGGTTGGCCGGCATCGTGCCCGGCCGGCTGCTGCACATCAACAAGTAGCGGCCGTACTGGAAGTACAGCGCCGCCAGGTGCGGGTCGTTCGAGCCGGTCCGCATCGCCAGCACCCGCGCGTCGGTCGGGCGCCTGCGCGCCGGCGTGCTGCCCAAGTCGATCGCCACCCGACAGAACAGCCGCCGATGCTCGGCCAGGTGGGCGGCGAGCAGTTCGCTGAAAGGCCTCTTCACCGCGGCGGCGAGTTGGGCCTTGACCTTCGACGACGGATCGTCGCCGCGGTAGTTGCGCTTCCGGTCCATGACGTAGTCGGTCCCCGCGGCCAGGAACAGCACGGCCACGTCGGCACCGGAGATCTTCAGCGCCTCGCCGTCGGCGTCGACCTTGCCGCCCTTGACGACGGCCTTCAGGCGGGCCTCGAACCGCATGCCCTTCCCGCCGTCGCATCGGCCTCGCAGAACGAGGCCGTCTTTGCCGGCGGCCTTCGCGACCGCGTCGGCGGAGCGGCTGAGCGCGGCCGTCAGGGAGACCCGGCCGGGCTTGTCGCAGGCGATCCACACGACGAGCACCTGATCGACCGGCGAGCTGAACACCTGCCGCGTGAATTTCGCCCCGCCGACGGTAAAGCTCGTCGTCGCGGTGGCCGCGTCGAGGTCGAGCATGCGGCGGTACTCGCTCACCTCGCCCTCGCCGAGTTCCATCTCGAGCGTCAGGTCGCCCAGCGTCTGGTACGATCCGCTGTAGGCCCCGTTGAACCCGCCGCCCCGGTTGGTCATGTGCTGGTCGGTCAGCCGCTCCGCCTCGGCGTACTTCTTCTCGCGCAGCAGCTTGCGGATCTCGGGCAGGTGCTTCCACGCGCCGGGCCGGTCCGCGTCGGGGGCCGGTCTGCCCGACCAGACGCTGTCCTCGTTGAGTTGAAGCCGCTCTTTCTCGACGCCGCCGAAGACCATGCACCCCAGCCGCCCGTTGCCGATCGGCAGCGCCTCGACCCACTTGCCCGCCGGGCGGGTGTACCAGAGCACCCAGTCGCCGGCCGGCGGCTTGGCGGGGCGGGTCAGCTTGCCGATCGACGCTGTAGCGGAAGCCTTGAACGCCTTGGCGAGCTTTTCGGCTTCCGGGCTGTCCGGGTCGACGGGCCAGCGGGCGCGGGGAGCATCGTCGCCCTTGGCGATCTGCCACGTGCCGGCGAGTTCGAGTTGCCCGGCCTCGCAGGCGAGCGACAGCGGGCCGGAGACGATGCCCGCCCCGCCGCCGGCGTTGTAGACGCGGACGGCAATGAGGTTCAGCCTGCCCGGCCGGACGGCCTTCGCGGGGACTTGGTACGCCCGTTGGACGTCCCACGCGCCAAGGGCCTTCGGCGGCATCGAGCCGGTCGCGCCGACCTTCGTGCCGTTGACAAACGCCTCGTCGCAGTCGTCTATCTGCCCGAGATGCAGCGTCAGCGCCTTGCCCTCGAAGCTCTTAGGCACCTTCACGACGCACCGATACCACGCGAAGCCGAGGTGGCTGCCGATGGCCGCCTTCCAATCGCCGGGGACCGAGACGGACTGCCAGACGGCCTTGTCGGCGGCCGAGGCGAGACAGGAGGCGGCGGCGAGGACGGTAGCGATGGGCAACAGGTGGATTCCCATGGCGCTTCTCATGTAAGGCTCCTTCAGTGCTTGAACCGCACGCCGCGCCAAGCGTGTTGCGCGTGCAGGCCGGACTGCCATGAGTCCCTCGGCCGGCCTGCGGGGCGGGAGAAAGGGAACGGGCCCCCTCGCCGCGCTGCGGAGCCGGTCTCCTTTTTCGCGGAACCACGGCCGCATACTCGGCGGCCTGGCACGCACACTACCGCAGGTCACTCAGGACGGCGCGGCAGACGTAGGCGACGGCGCGGTCCTTTCCATCGGCGACGGCGTCGACGATGATGGTGACCAGCCCGGCGCCGTCGACGTCGATCTCGCCGTCGTAGGTCAGCCCGCCGGTGCGGCTGACGGGGGCGCGGACGTTCCCACCGATCTCCACGCCGCTGTCGGTCATGTCGCTCCACTCGTTGTCGAACCGCCCACGGACGCGCCGGGCGGAGGCGTCGGCGATCGGATCGGCGTCCATCCGAAAGGTCGCGCCGACCTTCTGGCTGCGGGTCGAGTCGATTCGTTTTCCGTCTGGCCCGATTCGCGAGGCGATGGCGAACGGCTTGCTCTCGACGACCTGGATGGTGCTCTGCTCGGTCAGGCTGACGTCGTCTTCGGCCTCGAAGAGGAGCTTCGGCTCGCCCGCGCCGGCCGGCTTGGCGTCGGGCCCTGCCCTACCGGCCGCCGCGGCAACCGCGGCCAGGTCGAGCTGCCCGACCCGGTCGGCGGGCAGGCGGAGGCGATGAAGGGTTCCGTGGAGGTGGCCCTTCGTCGCCGCCTGCCCGGCGGGCGGGGCGGCCGGCGATCGGGCCGCCGCCGGCCTCGAGGCCAGGACCACTCGGCAGACGTATGCCGCGGACGCGTCGTCTTCGGAGTCCGGCGGAGTCCGGCCGACAATGACGAAAGGCACGCCCGGCTCGGCGGGTCCGTCGAAGGTCATCTCGATCCCTCGGCTCCTCGGCCGGCGCCTGCGGGGGCCGGGCTCGTCGACTTTCGGCCCCGCTACGGCCATCTCGGCGTTGAGGCGGACGTGGAGCTTTCCGTCGACCGACTGCTCAGCGGGGGCCTGGACGAGAAGCTTCAGGTTCACCCCAAGCTGCTCGTAGGCGACCAGGTTGATCCGCCGCCCGCCTACCGCCGACCTTCGCGAGGCCATCACGCGCGGGGCGCGGATGGCGAGGGTGATCCGGCAGTCGGTCTCGGGGCCGATCGGCTGGTAGACGCGATAGACCGGCCGTGTCGGCCCGATCTTGGCGAGGGCCTGCCCGACGTCCCCGCCTTCGGCCGCCATGGCGCCGAGGCGCCCCGTGTCGAGCTGCTCGTCGCGATCGGCGGGCAGTTGGGTCTCGTAGACGATTGCGCGGAAAGCCAGCGGGTGGGCGCCGCCGTCGGGCGGCTCGACACAGCCGCCGGCGGCGAGCATCGCCGTCAGCGGAACCAGGAGCGTGTGCATCCGGGCGCGAAGGCCCGCGTGTCGATTCTGTCCGATCATGTCACTGCCCCTTTCTGCGTGCCGCGCCGCCGCACGGTCGGCGCAGGCACAAGAACTGCGCCGAACGGCAAGGCGCCGGCCCGCCGACGGATCGGCTCGCGTGGCTGCCGGCGCCGATGGCGCGGCCAGGGCTCCCGGGTCAAGCCACCGGCGTCTTCGATTGTCGGGCAAAGTGGACGACAAGCGCCAGCGCGATGAATGCGCCGATCGCGGCGATCCCGTACCAGTGGGTCTTGTTCCAGACGTTCCAGACGCTGCCGAGCCCGACCAGGCCTGCGGCCAGGAGCATCAGGACGTTCCAGACCAATCGCCGTCCGCCCTTGGGGATGTGTTCGCCCAGCAGCTTCTTCGAGTTCATCACCAGCGCGAAGGTGATGTAGGCGATCGGGATGAGCATGAAGCCGAAGACACTGGTCGGCACGGCCAGCCAGAATTGCGCCTTGCCCCCGGACCAGATGAACGGCGCGCAGAAGCCGGTGATCCCCGGCGCGAGGCAGCCGAGGCGGTACAGCCAGCCGGTCGAGGGCCTGCCCAGCATCTCGCAGACGACGAAGCCGTTGATCAGCATGAGGATGATGATACTCGAGATCGCCATGCCGACGACGCCGATGCCGAAGACGTAGTGGCTGAATCCCTTCCCGGTCAGCGGCTTGAGGCTGTTGGCCAGGGCGAACGCGTCGCGCTTGACCAGCATGGAGGCCATCTTCCGGTCCGCCTCCGGCAGCGCGGCGATCCGGACCAGCTTCTCATCCTCGGAGAGCTTGCCGAATGCCTCTGTGCCCATCTCCTTCTCGACGCGCGAGAAGGCGATCTTGTTGTACATGCCCTTGACCTTGTCGGCCTGGACGGTGAGCGAGCCGTCGCCCTTGACCCTCTTTGCGATCTCGCGGCGATCCTTCTCGGGCAGGGCGGTGACCTTGGCGCGGATCTGATCGGCGGACAGCTTCGCAAACTCCTCGGGGCCGAGCTTCTCCTGAAGGTGCTTTCCGCCCGCGGCGTAGAAGGCTGCCTGCATGTCGGCGGGGGCCTCGACGAGCCGGCCCTCGGCGTCCTCGACGGCCAGGAAGGGCGGGATCGACTGCGTGTGGAACTGCGAGGCCGACGCGATGACGACGCAGCCGGTGGCGAGAATGAAGGGGATGAACAGGCCCGTGGACAGGTCGAAGATCGCCAGCCCGCGGAAGTCGCGGTCCCAGCCCCGCTTCAGCATCGAGTAGGGCAGCAGGAACGTCATGTTGATCCCCACCGCCGTCGCGGCGGCCGAGACCATCACGTCCCGCTGCTGGCTGACGATCATGCTCGTCCAGAAGCCCTGGAATTTCGCGTCGACGGCGTCGATGTACTGGGTGAACGTGTGGGCCGGCGAGGTCAGCAGCCTCAGGTCGGGTTTGATCCCGTGGCCGATCGCGGCCCAGTCGAGCACCCGCTTGCCGTCGATCTCGCTGACGCTCATCTTGATCACCACGCCGAAGAAGCAAAGGATGATGATGGCGACCATGACCTTCAGGAGGATCTCGAAGAGCTTGATGCCCTTCCCGCCGGTGTCGTAGAACCAGACGACCACGGCGCAGATGACGAGGATGCCCACGCCGATGACGATCTTGGACGTGCCGACGTCCATCGCGCCGGCGCCGAACGTCGCGGGCAAGAGGTTCTCTCGCAGCGAGGCCGTCCCGAGGCTGAACTGCGGCAGGGCCCAGACGAGGTTGGCCATCAGCGTCGCGATCGCCCAGCCCCACCCGAGCACGGGGTTGACGTGCTTGTTGATCGCGTCGAAGGGCCTCTCGCCCGTCGACAGCGTCACGTAGCCGATCGCGCTGAGCATGACCACGCCGAGGACCATCGCCAGCGGCTGCAACCACAGCAGCGCGAACCCCGCCAGGATGCCGAGATACAAGCTGCTGGCCAACGACCCGCCGCCGAGCGTGATGGCGCTCTGGAGCCAGCCGGGCCCCGAGAGCCTCGTGTAGACGCCCAGCTTGGCCAGCATGCCTTTCTTGCTGGCCTCGAGGATGAGTTGACGATCTCTCTCGACGGTGTTCCGCTCTTCCGACATATCAGGTGCCCTTCTTGAGAGTGGCCCGGCGTCGTGGTGGGTCGGACGAGCGGACCCCGCGGCACCGGGCAGATGCGTTGTGGGATGATGCGCGGTGGGTCGGCCCGTTTCAAGGTATTCTTCCGGTCGCACCCCGGCGGGTCTCGGTTTAAGATGCGTCCGATCCACCCCGGCCCGGCCCAAAGGGATAGATGACCATGGCAGACAGAGCCATCACGCGACGCGACTTCATGCGCACCGGCGCGGCGGTGGCCGTCGAGGAGCGCCGAGAGCTCGACCGCTCGGCCGCGAAATGCGGGCCAAGGTGCCCGACGGCGATCGGCGGCTGAGGGACGGGCAGTACGTTTGAGTCAACCAGAGATTACTGTCGCGCTGGAAGGAGTGGAGTCTCCGTGAGATACGTCATCCGGCTGTCGTTGCTGCTGCTGGCCGCCGCCGCGGGAGGCGGTTGCCTCGAGCCCGAGACCAACAAGCCCAAGACCGATGCGCCCAAGGCGCCGAAGTCCGGCGACGGGTCCCCTGTCGAGGTCGCCAGGAAGCCCGCCCCGGCCGACAACTCCTTCTGCTTTGTCTGTCACCTGAACTACAAGAAGGACGAGCTGGCCCGGCGGCACGCGAAGGGCGGCATCGGCTGCACGTACTGCCACGGCGAGTCCGACGAGCACAGCTCGGACGAGGACGGCCTGACCGCGCCGGAGCTGATGTTCGCCCCGCGGGAGATCAACCCCTCCTGCATGCGATGCCACAAGCGGGAGAAGATCGCCAAAGAGGAAGCCCACGAGTCCGTCCTGGCCGAGGCGGCCGGGAAGAAGAAGCTCTGCACCGACTGTCACGGCAAGCACCGCCTGAAGGCGCGGACGCGCCGCTGGGACAAGGCCACCGGCAAGGTCGTCGCCGCCGCCGGCGTGCGGATGTCCTCCGACCACCCGGCCGACAGATGACGGCGCATTTCGGCGCCTTGAACGGGCGGCAGAAACGCAACACCAAACGAAGGAGCAGTCCCATGGAAAGCCTCAACCGATTTGCCCCCATGGCGCTCGTTGTTCTGTGGATCTGCCTTCTCGCCGGCCCGATCGTGGCGGTCGAGAAGGCGCCCGCCGCGCCGGCGCCCGCGAAGCGGAAGATCAAGGCCGTCGTCCTCACCGGCGGGCACGGGTACGACAAGAAGGCATTCCCGAAGCCCTTCGAGGGCCACGCCGACATCGCTTGCGAGTTCACCGCGCCGCAGAAGGGCAAGCCCGGCCTGTTCGCCGACGTGGACAAGTGGGCCTACGACACGATCGTGCTGTACAACTTCCGCCAGAAGCTCTCGAAGGCCGAGCGGGCCAACTTCCTCAAGCTGCTCGACCGCGGCGTGGGGCTTTTCATTCTGCATCACGCCATGGCCGCCTACCCGGACTGGAAGGAGTACGAGAAGATCCTCGGCGCCCGGTACTACCTCAAGCCGACGGAGGTTAACGGGGTCATGCACCCCCGCAGCATCTGGAAGCACGACGTGGACATGAAGATCCACGTCGCCGACGCCGACCATGCGATCACCAGGGGCATGAAGGACTTCGTCATCCACGACGAGACGTACGGCAAGTGGTCGTACTTCCCGGCGGGCAGCCGGCTGCTGTTGACGACCGACACGCCCGGCAGCAACAAGCAGATCGCCTGGGCGCGGTTTGCCCGCAACAGCCGTGTCTTCGCCCTCCAGCTCGGCCACGACGGCAAGGCTTACGCCGACCCGAACTTCCGCCGCCTGATCGCGCAAGGCATGCGCTGGACGGCGGGGCGAATCGGCAAGGAGAAGCCCCGGAACGCGAAGAAAGCGGGAAAGGAAGGGAAGTAGTCGTTCATAGATTGGACGGATTCCGCGGCGCCCTGGAAAAACGCCCCGCCGGATTGCTTCGCCCCCCGCCAGCCGGTACGCTGTGGCCGACGGTTGAGCGGGGCGGAACCCCGGTCCGGCCCGGCCGTTCAACAGTAAGCACCAAAGGGAACACTCGGGCGACGAGGCCCGACCCGGATAGACAAGACACCGCGAGAACCAACTGACAAGGAGAGATCGATGGTCCGCAAGACTTCCGTGATGACGGTCGTGCTGGCGGCAAGCGTCGCCTTCTGTGGCGTGAGCTTCGCTGCCGAGATCGACAAGGCCAAGCTGGACGCCGCCCTGTCGGCGCTGCCGAAGTACGATTGGGGCGCCAGCCGAGAGCCCCTTAATGCGATTGACGAGGCCATCGTCGCCTCCTACGGGCAGGCCGGCGTCCGCAAGGGCCTCGAAAAGAAGCTGACCGCCGTGCTGGGCGGCAAGGCGACTCGGGCGGCCAAGCAGTACGTCTGCCGGAAGCTCGCGATCATCGGCTCGGCCGACTCCGTGCCGGCGCTGGCGGCCCTGCTGACCAGCGAGGAGCTGTCGCACATGGCGCGGTACGCCCTCGAGCGGATCCCCGACGCGGCGGCGGGCAACGCCCTCCGCGGGGCGATCGGCAAGGTCATCGGCAAGCTCAAGGTCGGCATGATCAACTCCGTCGGCATGCGCGCCGACGCGAAGGCGGTCGCCTCGCTGGCGCCGCTGCTGGCCGGCCCGGACAAGGCCGTCGCGTCCGCGGCGGCGGCGGCGCTGGGCAGGATCGGCACGACCGAAGCGGCCGCGCCGCTGGATAAGTTCCTCGACTCGGCCCCGAAGGAACTGAAGACCGCCGCCATTGACGCCTCGCTCGACGCGGCCGGCCAACTGCTGAAGAAGGGCAAGAAGGCCGAGGCGGCCAGGATCTACGAGAAGCTCCACGCCGCCAACCAGCCGCCTCGCGTCCGCCGGGCGGCGATGCAGGGGCTGGTGGCCGTCCGGCCGAGCGAGTCCACGGGGCTGCTGACGAAGGCGCTGTCCAGTGACGACCCGGCCTCTCGCGGTCTGGCGGTCCGGATGATCAAGGAGATCCCCGGCACCGAGGCGACGACGGTCTTCGCGGGTCTGCTGCCGAAGCTGCCTCCCGTCGGGCAGGTGGCCTTGCTGGACGCATTGGCGGCGCGGAAGGACGCCGGCGCCCGCTCGGCCGTGCTGGGCGCGGCCAAGAGCGGCGACGCCACCGTTCGCGTTGCCGCGATCAAGGCCCTGAGCACGGTCGGCTCGGCCGCCGACGTGCGGATGCTGGCCGGCAAGGCCACCGGGGCCGACAAGGCCGAGGCCGATGCCGCCAAGGCCACCCTCGCGCGGCTGGGCGGCAAGGACGTCGACCCGGCGATCGTCTCGTGCATCAGCGGCTCGAAGTCGGACGTCCAGGCGGTGCTCCTGGGCACGCTGGCGGCCCGCTCGGCCACCGGTTGCGCGGCGGCCGTCGCCCGATACACCGCCGACGGCGACACGGCCGTCCGCCGGGCCGCCATCGACGCCGTCGGCGTGCTCAGCGACGCCTCGCAGATCCCCTCGCTGGTCCGGCAGGTGAAGTCCCCGAAGGACCCCGGCGACCGGGCGTCGCTGGAGAAGGCGCTTTCGGCCATCTGCACCCGCGTAAAGGAGAAGGGCGCCGATCCGGTCATCGCCGGGCTGTCCGGCGCCGACCCCGCCGCCTCGGCCGTGCTGCTGCGGGCGCTGGGGCGGGCCGGCGGGAGCAAGGCGCTCAAGCGCGTCATCGGCGCGACCAGGAGCTCCGACGCGACCGTGCAGGACGCCGCCACCCGCGTGCTGGTCGACTGGCAGACCGCCGAGGCGATCGCGCCCATCCAAGCCGTCGCCGAAACCACGGCCAACAGCACCCACAAGGTGCTCGCCCTCCGCGGGTTCATCCGCCTGATCCGGGCGAACAAGGCGGGGAACGCCGAGCAGCTCGCGCGGATCAAGAAAGCGATGGACCTGGCCCCCAACGCGGGCGAGAAACGCGGCGCCCTCGGCGCCCTCGGCGACGTGCACACCGTCGAGGCGCTTAAGCTCGCCGCCCCGCTGATCGCCGAACCCAAGCTCCGCGAAGAGGCCTGTGCCGTCGCCACACGCATCGCCGAACGCGTCTGGAACAAGGACAAGGCCCTCACCCGCGAAGTCATGACCGAGGTGGTCGGCAAGACCAAGAACCGCCGGACGAAGGGCTCGGCGCAGAAGGTCCTCAACCGCGTCGCGCCGAGGAACAGATGACCTGACCCAATCGGCCCGACCGGGGCCGAGAGCAGACCGACGAACCGGCCCGCGCGCCCCACGGCCCGCGGGCCGTTCGCTGCGCCGACCCGACACATGGCGAGACGACACCGCTCTGCCCGAATGCGTGGGACGCGCCGGCCCACGTTTCCACGCCGGTCCTTGCCCGCGATTCGCCATCCCTGCTCAAACACGCGTATCCTGCGCCGGTTCGCCGTCTTGGCGCCGCCGGCCGGGGCTTGTCCGGCAGCGGGGTCGCCGGTACGATGCTCCCCAACATCGTGGCCGCAAAACGGGGACAGCTACCCGCGCTGGGCTCCGGAGCCTGCCGCGCCGGGACAAGTGGAGCACGCGATGCCGCCTTTGACCATCGACGCCGTCGAGACGTTCATCACCCAGCCGAGCCGGGCGAGGCTGATCGTCGTCCGCGTTCGCACAAGCCGGCCCGGGCTCTATGGTCTGGGCTGCGCGACGTTCACGCAGCGTCACCTGGCCGTCAAGGCTGCGCTGGACGAGCACCTCGGACCCTGGGCCGTCGGCAAGGACCCGCGGAACATCGAGGACATCTGGCAGCACGCGACGGTCAGCGGCTACTGGCGCAGCGGGCCGGTGCTCAATAACGCCATCGGTGGGCTCGACATGGCGCTGTGGGACATCGCGGGCAAGCTGGCAGGCGTGCCGTGCCATCAGCTCTGGGGCGGCAAGAGCCGCCCGGCCGCCGACGTCTACGTCCACGCCAACGGCACGGATCCCGACGCCGTCGCCGACGCCGCGCTGGCCCACATGGAGCGGGGCTTCCGTTTCGTTCGCTGCCAGCTCGGCGGGTATCCGGGCGTGGCGTCGGACAATCTGAGCCCCCCGCCCGGCGGGCTGGACGGGCAGTACTTCGACCCGCGCGAGAAGATCCGCCGCATCCCCGCGCTGTTCGAGCACCTGCGAGGCCGGCTCGGCGAGCAGGTCGAGCTGCTCCACGACATCCACGAACGGGTCCCGCCCATCGACGCGGTCGCCATCGCAAAGGCGCTCGAGCCGTATCGCCTGTTCTTCCTCGAGGACATCGTCGCGCCGGAGGACGTGGAGTGGCTGCGGTACGTCCGCCAGGTCTGCGCCACGCCGATCGCCATGGGCGAGCTGTTCTGCAACCCCCGCGAGATGATCCCGCCGATCGCCGAGCGGCTGATCGACTTCATCCGCGTGCACGTCTCGGCAATCGGCGGGATCACGCCGGCGCTGAAGCTCGCCCACCTCTGCGAGGCCTTCGGCGTCCGCACCGCGTGGCACGGGCCGGGCGACGTCTCGCCGGTGGGCATGGCCGCCAACGTGCACCTCGACCTTGCCTGCCACAACTTCGGCATCCAGGAGTGGGCCTTCCGCACCGACGTCGAGCGCGAGATCTTCCCGGGTACGCCCGAGATCCGCCGCGGGGCCGCCTGGCCCAACGAGTCGCCCGGCCTCGGCATCGACTTCAACGAATCGCTCGCCGCGAAGCACCCCGCCGACAACCACCTTCCCGACTGGACCGCCGCCCGCGCCCCGGACGGCAGCATCCGAAGACCCTGAGGACGCGCCGCCGGCGGACCATTGGGGACATCTGGCCGGGGCCACAGCGTCCTGCGCGTGGTGGCGCTACTTGGCTGGATCCTTGTGCGTGCGACGTTCCGACGTCGTGGGCGACCCTTGCATGCGGCGCTGAAGCAGTGGCACGATCGCGGGGTCGAGGTGCTTCATTGGCGGCAGAGGCGGCGTCCGCCAGGCCTTGCCGGCGCGTTTGGCCAGGATCTTCAGGTACAGGTACGGATCGGGCCAGGTCATCGCCGGCTCGATGACCGTCGTCTCGGGCCATTCGTTGAAGGACGTGACGGCGACGAAGTCCGCCCCGGCCTCGTCGGCGGCGGTCAGGAAGCCCTCCAGCGTTCGGCCGGACCGTCGCGGCATGATGTACGGCTTCTTGTTGAACTTGCTGTTGTTCAGCCCCGGATGGACGGGCAGGAGCACCTTCCTGCCGCGAGCCCGGGCCTGCTTCGCCAGCCGGCCGAACAAGACGCGCAGGTCGCGGAGCTCGTGGACGCGCATGTTCGAGAACGTCGCGTAGCCGCCGAGGGCGTCGATCTCGCCGATCTCGAGCCATTCGTCGGGGAAGTAGAGTTCCCGGCCGTTGGGGGAGTCCTTGGCGAGGCGGCAGCGCATCTTGTCGACGATCCAGAACACCGGCCCGACGCGTTTTTCCACCGTGCGGATGAGGCGCCGGCACTGGGTGGGCGACATCTTGCCCTGCCAGACCTGGTAGACGTAATAGGCGGGTTGGCCGTCGACGTGCAGGTAGGCGGGCGACCGGCGGAACCGGTCGAGGTACTGCCCCGCCCAGTCGACGACCTGGTCGAAGCCGTTGAAGAACTGCGGCAGCTCGTCGCAGAGGCAGACCTTGAAACCCTCTTCCTCGGCGATCGGCAGGAGGACGTCGACGAAGGCCTTGTACGTCTGCCCGGACGGCTTCTGCCAGCTGCCCGGCCCCCACCAGCTCACGAGGAACCCGTCGATCCCGGCGGCCTTCGCCAGGCGGACATGCCAGCGGACGACCTCGCGCTGGCGGCTGTCGTAGGGCCCGATCAGCGGATAGGCCGCCGAGGCCACGTCGCGCATGCCCGGCTCGAACCAGATGCGGTTCGGGTCCGTTCCCTGCGGCGCGAGAGACCCGCCGGTCGGCTTGCCCCAGTGCGTCCACTGCCCCGCCGGGCCGAACGGCGTTCCATACCACACGTAGTAGAACGCCAGCGTAAGCGGCCGCTTCCTCTC